>ERZ791667.77-NODE-77-length-73814-cov-6.99978_pt1 | contig 73814 bp, 56 predicted proteins | sample MGYA00509959_ERZ791667 | MGnify/ENA primary metagenome ERZ791667 (study PRJEB30046, sample SAMN00715196) | human gut metagenome | study: EMG produced TPA metagenomics assembly of the A metagenome-wide association study of gut microbiota in type 2... | reverse complement strand
GGCATTCCTATTGACTATATCGTGGGCACCAGCATGGGAGCCATCGTGGGCAGCCTCTACTCCATCGGCTACTCTCCCGAGGAGCTGGACAGCATCATGATGAAACAAGACTGGAAACAGCTGCTCAGCGACCAGCAGAAGAGAGAGAACATGAGTCTGGAAAGCAAGGAGGAAAGCGACCGCTATATCCTTTCGCTCCCCTTCCACGAAAAGCCGCAGGATGCCATCAGCGGCGGTGTGCTCCGCGGACGGAACATCGGCAACATGCTTTGGGAACTGACCGAGGGCTATCACGACTCGATCGACTTCCAGAAAATGCCGATACCCTTTGCCTGTGTTTCGCAGGATGTGGTGACGGGAAAGGAAATCGTACACACCTCGGGCGTGCTTCCCATTGCTGTGCGGGCCAGCATGTCGCTGCCGGGCATCTTCGCGCCGGTGGTTCTGGGCGACCATATCCTGATTGACGGCGGCATGGTGAACAACTATCCGGTGGATGTGGCCCGCAAACTGGGAGCCGACATCATTATCGGTGCCGATGTGCAGGAGGAACTGAAAACGGCCGAAGAACTGGAAAACGACATTTTTGCCCAGTTCATGCAACTCATCGACCTGCAGGGACAGGCACGCTGGAAAGACAACATCCGCAACTCGGATGTATATATCAAGATCAACATCAAGGGATACAGCACCGCCAGCTTCAAGACCGAAGCCATCGACACGCTGATCAACCGGGGCGAACTGGCCGCCATGGAAAAAATCGACCAGATTTATGCCATTAAAAAGCAGTTGGGCGATGTGAGCAACGAAAATCCGGCCCGCAACAGCCGTCCGGTACGCTTCTCGCCCGAGGCTGAGCACAAGCATGAGCAGTACAAGCATCTGCTCATCGGCGACGCGCCCAAAAACACCCTAAACTTGGGAGCAAGATATGACAACGAGGAGATGGCGGCCCTGATTTTCAACACCCAGTTTCAGTTCAAGCAGCTGCCCCGCCACTCCTTTGCCTTGACCGCCCGCCTGGGTAACAAGATGACGGGACGGCTGGACTATGCCTTCCACCTCGGAAAGGAATGGAATCTGGCAGCGGCCTATAAGATAGAATTCAACGATTTCAACATCTACAATAAGGGCGAACGCGTCTGCGAAGTCAATTTCAACAAAAACCGTCTGATTCTGCACTTCGGCCGCAGCTGGAAAAAGATGCTGATAAACTTCGGCAGTGAGATCATCAACTACAATTACGGCGATTTTCTTTTCAAGTCGGAGAATCACCGCTTTGAAGAAAACATCGACAAGGAAAGTTATTTCAAGATGGGAGCAGAATGTTCGTTCAACAGCATGGACCATCCGTATTTTGCCACCACCGGACAGAAATTCTCTGCCTTATATAAATATGTCATATCGCTCAATCATCAGAAACCGTTCCACGTAACCAGCATCTACTGGGAAAGTGCCGCTTCGCTGAACACCCGCTTCACCATCCACTCCTGGGCAGCCGGACGCTATGTCACCGCCAGCAACACGGTTTCCGAATCGAATACTATGGGCGGACAGGAAGCCGGAAAGTATTTCGAGCAGCAGATTCCGTTCTACGGCATCAACCGGTTTGAAATCGCCCACCGCGCCTTGGCCCTCGGCGGACTGGAATTACGCCAGCGGATTGGTAAGGTGCACTATGTCAGTGTGGTAGGCAATCTGGCCATCACATCCGACAAATGGCTGAAATTCTTTCAGGACGGTTTCGGAGCCGACGAGGAAAAGGGATACCACATCATCGGAGGAGCCATAAAGTATGACTGGAAGACCATCATCGGTCCCATCGGTGCCACGCTGCACTATTGCAGCCGAAGCAAAGCCTTCGGTGCCTATGTGCGGGCCGGATTTAACTTCTAACCTTATAGCCGGACGGAACAGAACATACAAAAACCCAAAATCTGGTTTTCGAAGCAAAAGAAAAATACGGACAAAGCACCCGTATTTTCCTTTCGCTTCATTTATTTATGCAATACACTGATTTATAAAGAATTATAAAATTAAATTCTTTCAAAGAATACCGGAATTCAAATCATCACGATAAAGTTCTGAAAACATCCTGATATTCCGGAAAAATCATCAGGATGTTTTCAGAAGTTCGTGCCGAAAAAATTAATACCCGACTATAGACCGGTAAAAAACAGGAACAAAAAACTCCTTCCCGATAATATCGGTTTTGCAACCGAAGCATCCAATAAAACGAAGCGTGTTCCTATATTTTTTCAGGATATAGGGACACGCTTCTTATTTCTATGGTGAAATAATGTCTCAAAGGCTACGACTTGCTGGGACGCGACCAATATACATATATAAATGTAAATTCTCAGGGGCGCATCGAGAAATTTTCCAATGTCCTCCCTCGTTATGTTCTCCTTTCTTTAACATGGAAATTTAATAAGGTGGAGAAAAAGAAATCATAAACGAACAATCTTAAGAAAAGCAGCTGAAATTCCTTCAAAAACAGGAAAAGTGTCCGGTTTTGTGTCCGAAAATGGACAGTGTGTCCATTTTCGGACACTGTGTTTTTTGTTAACGTATTGATATTTAATTAAATAAATTTTTGGCACGATTTTTGTTTCATAATACACAGTTTAATGTATAAAAATTACTTTAAAAACTGAACTATATGAAACACTTACGACAACTATTCTTTTCCATCCTGCTTTGCCTCTCCATCATTGCTTCCGCCCAAAAGACCGACCTGTCTGTAACGGTAGATCCGGTTGATGCCATTACGGAATCCACACTGACTGAGGCCCGTGTATCTTTACTGAATCCTACCGACAGTACTGAAGTAGACACATTCAAGCGACTCAAAATCATCGGGGATATGATACCACGGTATATGTTCATCTACAAAAACAATCAGGCCACCCTGCCCTGCAAATATATCGTCCGTATAGAAAACGAGGGATATGAAACCTCATATTACAACCTGAATATACTCCCTTCGGAAGAAAAACATGGGGAAGTGATACGAGATATGGGACGTGTACGATTGCCGAGAATAATGAAGCGGAAATTAGACGAGTTGGTCGTATCTGCCACAAAAATCATGATGGTCATGAAGGGAGACACTCTGGTCTATGATGCCACTATGTTCCAACTGGCAGAGGGGTCCATGCTGGACGAACTCGTCAAGCAGCTTCCCGGTGTGCGTCTGGAAAAGGGAGGCCGCATCACGGTAAACGGACACTTCATCAGCAGCCTGCTGGTAGACGGAAAAGATTTCTTCAACGGAGATCCTCAAGTGGCCCTGCAAAACCTGCCCGCTTATATGGTAAGCAAGGTAAAAGCCTACCAGAAGGTGCCGGACAATGCCTACATCACACGTCCCTCTGACGAAAAAGGACCGCGCATAGATGACCCTTGGGTATTGGATGTATCCCTGAAGCGGCAGTATGCGAAAGGGTATGTTGCCAATGCCGAGCTGGCCCATTCGGTCTATCAGTCCAAACCCATGCTGGCCCGACTGTTCGGACTGCGCTTTACCGACAAGTCAAGAATAGCCCTCTATGCTACCGGAAATAACATCAATATGAGCGGCAGTCCCCAGACTGATTCCGGAAATTGGGATGAATATACACGGAAACAAGGAGAAAACAAAACTGCGGAAGCAGGAGCCTTCTACTACATAGAGAGCCATGACCGCAAAGTACGTTACAAATCAACCCTTAAGACAGGGATGGACAATGGGAATCTGAAACAATTCACATCAGCCACATCGTTCCTCCCGGAAACAGATGCAGTCCATACTACAGCCTACCGTGAACAACGCAACAAGAATACTTATGCCAATTGGGATAACCTGTGTATTTTCATCTTTCCCAAATTCTATATACGTTATATACCGAAGCTTTCTTATTCTTACGGACGGACAGATGGGAATTACCTTTCTGCCGAAGGAAACAAACTGCTGGGACGTCAAGGACTGGACTCTATCTTCATGACAAACAACTGTGGGAAGGACTTTCTCAACCTGCTTGCCACTCAGGATCGTAACCGTACGCATAAATGGAGTACTAACGGACATATGGATACAGACATAAACCTGAAAGCATGGAATTTGAATTACTTTAATTTATCACTGTTCTATGAATACAACCATGAACGGGGATATGATATGCAACACTACAACCTGCTCACAGCAAACCAGACGGCCGACAAACGCAATCGTTATGACAATCGGCCCAAAAGCAAGTATATTTATCGTATTAAGATTGATTGGCCTTTTATATCCAATAAAAAGCAGCAACTGTTTTTTACCTATGGTTACACCCAGGAATTCCATTCTTCCGAGCGTATGCTTTACAGGCTGGACCGGCTGGGCAATGAATGGATGCCCGACAAGGCTCCTATCGGGATACTTCCTTCTGCAACTGATTTGTATAGGCATTGTATGGATTCGCTGAACAGCTACCACCGTTCATACTTTTATTGGTTTCATTCACCAAAATTGAAATGGTACTATAAAACGGAAGATTTGCAGATAGATGCCGAGCTCCCGCTTAACATCACATACGAACGTCTGAATGAATGGCGGCCGAAGGGAGAACAATCCAATATTCGAAGGGAGGTATTTACGTGGCCGAATATAACTGTCACGTTCAAGGGAGTGGAGTTACACTTTGATATGCAGCACAGGTCACCTTCACAGACTTTAATGCTTGACGTACGTGACGACAGCAACCCTCTGGCTGTCTATCTCGGAAATCCTTCTCTAAAATCATCCTATGGATATTATCTGGATACAAAGTGGAAAGGATTCAAGCAGGAAAAAACGCGTCTTTGGAACCTGGGCTTCTATTTATATACAATCAATAATGCCATAGGACAGTTGCGCCGTTTCAATCCTCAGACCGGAGGTTATACCTATACCCCCTGGAATATTGACGGAAACAGAGGAATGCGGTTTGCTGGAAATTTCAGTCAATATATAGATCAATATCGGCATTGGTTCCTCAAGATTGATACCGATATAAGACTGGACCGCAGTGTAGATTTCGCCAATACGGGTACGACCGATGATTTCCAGAAGAGCATCGTACAGAATCTACATGTTTCTCCAAACATAGGCATAGACTACCGCAGTCTCAAATGGCACGCCGGATTCAAGGCCTCCGCAGACTGGGAACGCCTCACATCTGCACAGGAAGGATTCGAAACGCTCAGCCAGGTGGATTATCTCTACACCCTCAATCTGGATACACAATTGCCCTTCAATGTGACTTTCAATACCGACATGAATCTGTTTATGCGCCGCGGCTACGGTGACCAGAGTATGAACACAAACGAATGGGTTTGGAATGCCAATCTGAGCCGTTGCATCGACAAGAGAAAAAACTGGGTTGTGAAACTGTCCGCCCATGATTTGCTGGGCCAGATCAGCGCGGTACGCAAAACAATTAATGCCCAAGGGCGTGTAGAGACCGTAAGCAATACCATTACCCAAAACATCATGCTGCATCTGATCTGGAAATTCAATAAACAGCCATCAAAGAAATAATGGCTAGCAGAAAGGAAAGTATGACTTCATATAAAATCATTTTTCAACAGAAAATGGTAATACTGAGTGGGAAAGAAACAATAAAACAATTTGAAATTTGAGTACCTTCTGAAACAAAAGAAAGGGTCGTATCATCACTCCATACAGAGTTTGATACGACCCTTTTTCAGGCTATAGTTGCATTCTGTAACTTTGAGGGGCAGTCATTTTAGCTTGGACACCTCTCTTGGTTTCAGTAATGATAAAAGCCAATCTGAGAATATTATTCAGCAGATGCAGAAGAATCCTTCAAAGCGGCGGTAATCTGGGCTTCGATTTCCTCGCACAGTTCCGGATTGTCGCGCAACATATTCTTCACGGCATCGCGTCCCTGACCGATCTTGGTCTCATTATAGCTGTACCAGGAACCGCTCTTCTTCAGGATACCCAGCTCGGTACCCAGATCCACGATTTCACCGATCTTTGAGATTCCCTCGCCAAAGGTGATTTCGAATTCAGCCTTACGGAATGGAGGAGCCACCTTATTCTTCACCACCTTCACGCGTACCTGATTACCGATCACCTCGTCACCGTCCTTAATGCTGGTCACACGACGGATGTCCAGACGCACGCTGGCATAGAACTTCAGAGCGTTACCACCGGTAGTAGTCTCAGGATTACCGAACATCACACCGATCTTCTCGCGCAACTGGTTGATGAAGATACAGGTAGTGTTGGTCTTGTTGATGGTAGAAGTCAGCTTTCTCAAAGCCTGGCTCATCAGGCGGGCCTGCAAGCCCACACGGTTGTCGCCCATGTCACCCTCGATCTCGGCCTTCGGAGTCAGGGCAGCCACAGAGTCAATCACGATGATGTCAATGGCTGATGAACGGATCAGCTGGTCGGCAATCTCCAGAGCCTGCTCTCCGTTGTCGGGCTGTGAGATCCACAGATTGTCTACATCCACACCCAACTTTGCCGCATAGAAACGGTCGAACGCATGCTCGGCATCAATGAAAGCAGCAATACCGCCGGCCTTCTGTGCCTCAGCAATGGCATGAATGGCCAGAGTGGTCTTACCGGAACTTTCCGGACCGTAGATTTCAATAATACGTCCTTTCGGATAACCGCCTACACCCAAAGCAGCGTCCAGAGCAATCGAACCGGTAGGGATAACCTCTACCTGCTCCACATGCTCGTCGCCCAGCTTCATGATAGAACCCTTACCGAAGTTCTTCTCAATCTTATCCATTGCAGCCTGCAAAGCCTTCAGCTTTTCATTGTTGGGGGCTGCAAACATATTCATTTCTTCTTCTTTTTTTGCCATAGTCGTATAATTTGCAACCGGAGTTACTTGAGTTTGTAGTTCAAACTCCTGGTCCGGTCATTTTTACTTTTCCTTCTTTTCTCCCCGCTGAAGATATAATGCCATATCCTGCGGGCTCTCTTCGTGCGTTTGCTGTATGATTCGAAATCCTCGGTGCGGCTGTCAAAATCCTCCTTCCAGCAGGAATCCGGAGAGATGTAACAGTACGTCAGATCCTGAATCATCCAGCCCCTGTCTGCCTCGTTCTGCTCCAGAACCGTCAGATTGTCCTTACCGGGAATCAGACAGGTTATTCCGTGCCGCACGCAATAATCCTGCAACGGAAGCAACACGGAATCATAAACCTCTGAAATGCGGGCCATAGAGAAATTGGAATAGCTGGTGTGTTCTCCAATTTTCTGCACGGGACGCAACTGCAGCACATCAACCGGCACCACTTGCAGCAGCTCCGGCAAACGGGCCAGTTCCTCCACATTGTCCTCATTCATGGTATAGTTGATGCGAATCTGAAACGCAGGATAGCGCTTCTTGAGATGTCCCAGAGTTTGCAACAGGGAAGTAAACTGCTCAAAACTGCCGTTCGTCATGAAATACTCATAGGTTTCCTTGCAGGTTCCGTGCACAGAAAGCGTGATTTCATTCAGTCCGGCTTCTACATAACGCAGCAGTTTCTCTTCGTTAAGCAGAAATCCATTGGTGGTCATGGATATGTATGGAACCCCACAGGCACGCGCCTTACGGATAATCTCCTCCAGGTTTTTATACAACGTGGGTTCCGCCCCGCAACCGATCTGCAACTTCAGGGCACGGTGAAACAGCGCTTCAGCCATGCGGTTATAGTCCTCCAGCGCAAGAACTCCATGCAGTTCCCTGCGTCGGGCCTCATCGCTGAAATAACACATGCGGCAACGGAAATTGCAGGATAAAACGGGGTCCAGAAAAACACCAATATATCTTCTGCCCGTCTGGTGCAGAAGATATATTGCAGCTAGTTTCAACCGATAATTCCGGAGTTTACCAAAAATCTTGAAGAGTCTGTATATGTTACTCATTTCGATTACAATTCCAGATCACCGTCGATCACCTCATGCCAAGGCAAACCATACTGGTTCAGTGCCTCCATGAATGGATCCGGATCGAACTCTTCTACGTTCCATACACCGGCTTTCTTCCAGATTCCCTTGAGGAACATCATGGCACCGATCATGGCCGGTACTCCGGTAGTGTAGCTTACACCCTGCATACCGGTTTCGAGATATGCCTCGTGGTGGCTACAGTTGTTGTATACGTAGTAAGTCTTTTCCTTACCGTCTTTCAAACCACGGATGCGGCAACCGATTGAGGTCTCGCCCTCGTAGTTCTCTCCCAAATCCTGCGGATTAGGCAACACTGCCTTCAGGAACTGCAACGGAACAATCTTCATGCCGTTGTAATCCACCTCGTCAATACGGGCCATACCGATGTTCTGAATCACGCGCAAGTGAGTGAGATATTCCTGACCGAAGGTCATCCAGAAGCGGGCACGCTTGATGGTCGGGAAGTTCTTCACCAAAGACTCCAGCTCTTCGTGGAACAACAGATAAGAGTCGCGCGGACCGATGTTCGGATAGGTCAGATCCTTGTGGATTTCCATCGGCTTGGTTTCAATCCACTGTCCGTTCTCATAGTAACGTCCGTTCTGAGTGATCTCACGGATGTTGATTTCCGGATTGAAGTTTGTGGCGAAAGCCTTGTGATGGTTACCGGCGTTGCAGTCCACGATGTCCAGATACTGGATCTCGTCAAAATGGTGCTTGGCAGCATAAGCGGTGTATACACCGGAAACTCCCGGGTCGAAACCGCATCCCAGAATAGCGGTCAGTCCGGCCTCTTCGAAGCGCTGCTTGTAAGCCCACTGCCAGCTGTACTCAAAGTGAGCCACGTCTTTCGGCTCATAGTTTGCGGTGTCCAGATAGTTGCATCCGGTCTGCAAACAAGCCTCCATGATGGTCAGGTCCTGATAAGGCAAGGCCAGATTCATCACGATGTCCGGACGGAAGCTGTTGAACAGTTCCACCAACTGCTCCACACTGTCGGCATCCACTTGTGCCGTTTTGATATTCGGATTTCCGATAGCCTTAACAATCGCGTCGCATTTTGACTGCGTACGACTGGCAATCATAATCTCAGTAAAAACTTCAGGATGTTGAGCCACCTTGTGTGCAGCCACAGTAGCCACACCACCAGCTCCGATAATCAAAACTTTTCCCATTTCTTTTTGATAAATTCTAGGAGTTAGATAATTAATTAATAACAAGTTTCACCTGTCCGGTTTGTTCCGGCGGATTGAGTTCTATGCAAAGATAATCATTTTTTTATTTTATGATTTCTTTTTACGTATTTTATTTGAACTCATCGCCCCGAACGCCTAAAGCGCTCGTGAGTGAATAGCCCAATATGTCATTCTTGAAACGCTTGCTGTTCAGCGGTTCCATGGTCAGCAGGGTGACATTCTTCTCGCCTTCCACATGATCCATGATGGCCATCAGATCGTAGACCGAAGCTTCTGGATCGGGCACCACAATCAGATTCTTCACTTCCTTGGCATCGGCCAGGGTTTCAAAGGCCTGGGCAAAGAACTCCGATGCCGACACCAGATTCTCCACTTGCAGCGAACTGATGGAGAAAGTGCCCAGATGCGGGTCGTCGAATCCTTTTCCGTCAAGTTCCTGACTGAAGGAAGCCGGCAGGAAATTGTCCAGCTGCTTCTTTTCCTTGCTGTGAATCAGCACCACCTGTATCTCGTTGGCTCCGGGAGTCACGCCTCCGTCCAGCGCGGCGCATACCAGCCAGTGTGCCAGATCGGCCTTGGGGATGCGACGGCCCAACATACGCTCGTAGTTTACGCTCAGATCAAATGCCACGCGGTCCACATAGTCGGCCTGCACCAGAATCACGTGTTCACTCCATTTTGTTGTTTCCATATATTTCCGTTCTATTCCTTATTTATATTATAGCGAAAGACTCTTGAGCAGGGTTCCGTCCAGATGATAGATGGAAAGCACCTGATCGTCGAGCAGGGCGAAGGTAGGCGGGTTGCCTCCTTTCGGGAAGGTGATGGAACCGGTGTTGCACACCACTGTTCCGTCCTCGGTTTTCTCCAGTTTCCAGAGATGGGTGTGTCCGTACATAAAGACTTCGGGACGGCCCTTCGGCATATTGCTTTCGGAGTACACGTGTCCGTGTGTCAGGAAGAAACGGCGGCCACGGTCCACCAGCAGCGCATAGTCGGCCAGCACCGGAAAATCCAGCAGCATCTGGTCCACTTCCGAATCGCAGTTGCCACGCACCGCCACAATACGGTCGGCCCGTGCGTTCAGGCGCTCGGCAATGCCCTTGGGGTCCAGTCCTTCGGGCAGCCCATTGCGCGGACCGTAATTCAGGATATCCCCCAGAATGCACAGCATGTCACACTGTTTCTCGTCGTAGAAGGCCAGCACCTTGTCCAAAGCAGGCAGCGAGCCATGAATATCTGAAACAATTAAATATCTCATACTTTTATATCGGTTTACAATAATGTATTATTCTTTTTCTGTTCCCACTGTTCTATCGGCATGCTATACAGCCATGAGGTTTTCTCTTCCTTGCGCTCGGTGAAATACACATAGGAGATGTCGTTCTCCACAATGTGAATATTGTCGTTCGGAGTCACCACAAGCAGTTGCAGGTGCAGCTGCTTGCAGAGGTTGATCAGATAGCGGGCCTTGGTTTCGTCCTGCGCCTTGAACGCCTCGTCAATCGCAATGAAGCGGAAGGAGTTGGCCTGTGCCCCGCTCTTGGTCAGTCCGAACTGATAAGCGATGGCCGAACCCAGAATCGTATAGGTAAGCTGTGCTTTCTCACCGCCCGACAGATGACCCATATTCTCATAAGTCGTTTCCTTGCGGCCGGTGCTCTGATTGAACTCCTCGGCCTTGTAGGTAAACCATCCACGGGCATCCATCACCTTGTCGCGCCAGTCTTCATCCTCCAGGCGGCGCATCAGCGGTTCGATATGATCGTAGAAATGATCGCGGCGGCCCTCGGGCGAAGCATTGATGCGCTTCACATCGGGTATGGCTTCCTCCATCATCTTGCGGAAGGTGCGCACCTCTTCATTGATCCGCACATTGGTCACCAGCTGGATATAGGTAGACGGTGCCTTGCGGTACTCAATCCCCTTGAGCGACTCGTTGAGCATGGCAATGTTCTCCTTGATGGAATCCACCCAGCTGACAAAGAACATGCGGAACTCGCCCACCTTGTCGATCAGTGTTTTCTGGATATATCCGTCAAACTGCTTTTCATACTTCGGCAGATTCTCCTTTTCCAGACGGGCCAGCATGGTCGTATAAGCCTCGATCAGCTCAATGTGATTGGCATCGGGCAAGGCATCCACATCCGAACGCCAGTCCTTGAAGCGCTCGGTGATTTCCTCGTCGGGATGCTTGAAGGCCGCAATCAGAATCTTGGCCTCATCCTCATAACCGCGCTTTTCGGCCGCCAGACGTCCGCGGGCACGCTCGTTCTTTTTCTGGAACTCGCCGCGCTCCTGCTTCAGCTGGTCGTAGGTCAGTTCGCAAAGATAAGCATATTCTTTTTCAAAATCCGTAAAGAGCAACGATTTTATGGAAGCGATGACTTTCTGGTTTTCGCTCAGCTCGGTCTGGGTCTGTTCGATCAGATGTTCCTGTCCGAATATCTCCTTGGTCTTGGCCTCTATCGCCATTTGCGACACCTGTTTCAGTTCCTCGCGCACCTTTTCCAACTGCTCGTGCAGGGTCTTCACATGATCACTCTCCCGGCGCAGCGCCTCCAAACCGTCCATCTTGTTCTGATACTGCTGGGCATAGTCCGCCCAATCCATCAGCTCATAGTCGGTAAAAAGTTCCGTCAGCTTGCGCAAGGCATCCTGCTGCTGCTCCAGAGCACGGCGTTTCTTCTCCAGTTCCACCTGCTGTCCGCGCTTCTCGTTTTCCTGTTCCTGCATCTGGCGGATTTCCTGTTGCAACAGGCGCAGTTTCTCCTGGTTCTCCCAACCCAGCACGTAATTCTCACGCTTCAGCACGTGCGGACGGTCGTCCTTCTCATGGCGGTCGCCCGAGGTCTTGATCAGTCCCTCGCGGGTCACGGCCTTCTCCTTGCACCGCTCAAAATCTTCGAGCGACGGCACACAGGTATAGTTGAATTTCTCCAGAATCGTATCACGCACCCACTCCTCATATTCCGTAGTGTCCTTGATCTCAATCTTGGAGATAAGCGCTTCCTCCGGCCAGTCATAGAGCGAAGCATGGTTCAGTCCGCAATAAGGCACATAACGGAAGAACAGGATGCGGCCTCCCACATTGTTTTCGTTCAGGTACTCAGCCACCTGATGATAATACTTCTCCGGCACCATCAGATGAAGGGCAAAGTGATGCAGGATTTTCTCAATAGCTACCTCCCACTCTTTCTCATCATCCCGCACCCGGATCAGCTCACCGACGAAAGGCAGTTCCTCCTTGGTGGCTCCCGTATGGCGGAGCAGCGCGTCGCGGATTTCCATCTCCTTGGCCGGAATATTGTTTTTGTTCTTGCGAATCAGCTCCACATATTCCACCTGTTCTTTCAGTTCCTTGGCCAATTCGTTCTGCTCATTCTCCAGAGCGATGGTCTGACGGATGCAATCCTCCTGCTCGTCGCGGATGCGCTCACACCGCACGGCCGCCTCTTCCTGCTGTTTCAGGAACGTATCTTTCTGCGGATTGGTTTTCAAAGACAACTGTTCGGCCAACCGGTTGTATTCGTCCATCTTCTTCATGCGCTGGTCACGAAGTTCGGCCAACTGACGGGCCTCATCCTCCAGTTCCTTCACCTTACGGCCCACCTCATCCTGTTCGATGGCGATGGCCAGACTGCGCTCTTCCTGACGAAGTTTCTCTTCCTTGGCACGCAGCTTCTCCAGCTCTTTCTGAAGCTGTGTCCTGCTTTTCTCGGCCCAGGACAGACGCTCCTCTCCCATGTTGATGAGCTGGCGGGCAAACCAGTACACCGCCGTATCCTTGTCCATGCTCAACTGCTTCAGACGGTCGTCGGCCTGCCCGATCTTATCGGCCAGCACCGCAATGGGACGAAGCATCTCGATCTGCATACTGGCCTTCTCGATGTTGTTCTTGGCCTCGATCAGCGTGGTAAAACTGTCCTTCAGCTGGATATACTGCCCCTCGGCATCCAGTTCCTCCAGCATGTTCGTGCGGATAAAGTCATCCAGATCGTCGAGCACCTTGACACCCACAATCTGGTTGAACAGACTCAGCGCCTTGACCGAACGCATGCCGAGCAACTGAGTCATGCGCTCGGCATATCCCACCGGACCGTCAAAGAACTCCACCATCGTGCGCGGTCCCTTATAGGCCGCTTCCAGGCGCTTGCGCCAGTTGCCACGCCCGTCGAACGGCTGGAAGTCACGCTGAATCTCCAGCGGGCAATGCGCCAGACCGAAGGTACGACGCAGTTCTCCCGAAGAGAACCAGCGCACCTGAAACACGGTAACCACATGCTGGTCGTCCGTATTCATGAAGCTGGCCAGCAACACCGAATAAGTACTCTGGTCGCGCAGAGCCTGGGTGGTCACCGCATTCTCGCCGTCCTTCTGGATATTTCCATAGTGTCCCAATACATAAGTTTCCTCCGTACGGTTTCCCTTTTTCTCCACACCCGACGACTGATTGTAGAAACGGTCTTTCTTGGCGGGCACCATCAGGGTGAGCAGCGCATCGATCAGCGTACTCTTTCCGGAGGCATTGGCACCGGTAAGCAGGGCATTGTTTCCCTCGGGCGCCATTCTGAATATCTTTTCGTGAAACGTTCCCCAGTTGTAGATTTCCATATACTGCAACCGGAAACCCGACATTTCGGAACGTGTATTAAACAGACTCAACATACTTTTCCAATTCTTGCTTAAATTCCAACAGCTGATCCAAAGTCACTTTCTCCTTGATGATGCGGTGTATCTGATAAGACACCCGGTTTTCGTTGCGCTTCTCCACCAGGAAGCCCAACTGCACGATGCGGGCAATATAGGCATCCAGCTCGTTGAGCAGGCGCACCCGGTTGAACTTCTCGGGCAGGAAAAGTTCCACCCGTTCCTTGATGTCTTCGGCCGTGAGATAGCACTCTGTGGCATAAAGCTCATCCAGATTATTGTCAAAATCTTCCAGAACCTGACGCAGAATCACCAGAATCACGGAAATCTCAAATCCCAGCTGCTTACGGGGAACCAGTCCCACGGTATTGCCTTCCTCGTCCGTAGTCTGACGGATATAGGCAAAACCTTCCTCACGTTTCACAATCAGTTCGATACCGATCTGCATCAGGTATTTCTGAATCTCAGTCTGATAGTGCAACACATCCTCCCAGACGCGGTCTGAGGCATTTACGATTCCTTTCAGCAGGCAGACAACAGCTCTTGCATAAGGCGCTCTTTTATTCTCCATCATAGTTTATCTGACAATAATTATTTCGGGTACTCGGATCATTTTGTTCTCGGCGGTGTTGAACGGCACATCCACCGTCTTTTCGGTATGCACATGGTAACGGAACTCCGACAGCAGACCGATGTAGCCGAACAGCTCGGCCAGTCCTTTTTCCAGTCCGCCGTTGCGCTCGATCACTTCGGCCAGCGACACCTGTTTCTTGCGTTTCAAAGCCGTAAGGATACGCTGTTTCAGAATGCCGCGGTCCACCGTATGCGTGGCAAAGAGGGCGTCGGCATAGTCGGCCTGTGTGATATCGGAAGCCGCCACCTCAAGCACCTGTCGGTACACCACTTCGGTGTTGCGCTCCAGAGTGAGCTTGCGCTCCGCAGGCATCCTGATTTCGGGAAACATCTCCACGGACAGGGAAACCTCGGGCTTGCAGTTCTTCTGGGCCAGTTCCAGCAGAGTGGCCTGAATATCCTGAATCAGTTTGCGGGCAGCCACCTGTTTCGGCGCTTCCTGCTCGCAGATGATCTTGCTCAGTTTTTCGGCCATCTTGTCGTTGGCCTGATATACTTTCTTTCCGGCGGCATAGAGATACTGCTTCATGTTGCGCAGAAACTGGTCACGTTCCTGAATGCTTTTATGGTCGAGCGTTTCAAAGAGTCCGCTCACCAGTTCGTCCCACTCCTCTTGCAGGGAAGGACTGAGCAGAAAGTCCCAGAAAGCATAGAAGCTGCGTCCCTGCGGACTGTTCTGCAAATCTTCCAGAGCATCGAACGTGAATCCCAGAATGTCGCCTTTGGTATATCCCCCCTCGGCATGCTTCTGATAGATGCTCTTGGTGATATTCTTGAAGTTCTCCTCCACCTCCTTGAAGTCGGAAAGCAGGTCTTTGGCCGACTGGGTGATCTGCCGGAAGCGCGGACGAATCTGATATTCCTCAAACACCCGGGCATCTCCTCCGGCACGGATGGTCTGTATCTCGTGTTCTATCTCCTGCTTTCGGGCCTCGAGAATACGGATACGCTCGTCCTTGTCTTCATTGGTAAACTCCACCAGCTCTTTCATCTGGGAGAAAAGATTCATGAACTTGGACTCGGTGCCCACAAAATCCTCCTTCTTCAGACTCAGAAGCCAGTCGAGCGTCTTGCTGGCATACGACGAAAGTTCGTAAAACACCTCGCCCGTTTCTTCCTGATAGTTCCGCAAAAATCCCTTGTCGGTCCAGCGCATGATATACTTGCGCGCCTTCTCGTCGTAGGTGTCGAACACCGAAATGCCGCTCTCCTCGTCCTGGTCCAGATGCTCCGCACACAGGTAATCGGACAGCTGCACGCAGAGGTGCTCATAGGCCACCGGATCGGGCTTATGATAGAAAGTGCGATACAGAAACAGCAACACCAGCTCCCGGTTGCGCAGACGCAACAGTTCCACACTGGGCGACGTGGAGATGATTTCAGACAAAATACTGTCGTTCAATGCCATGATTTACTTTTTCTCTTCTTGATTATTTACGGGAAAAGAGGCCTGCCGCTGGAGCAGACCTCTTTCTATTCTTTTTCACTCAGACAGCAAACCGCACCGGCGGATCACTGCGGATAAACCAACTGTTCGTCGGTGATGACCTCCAGTACCTCGGTCAGATACTTGTTGGCTTCCCAACGGGCCATAGGCAGATCCTGCAACAGATAGTTGCCACAATCCTTTGCCGTAGCTCCCGGAATCTCTCCTTTATAGTCTGCAATGAAACGGAAGGTTTCCAGCATCAGTCCCAGAATATCCTTCGACTCCAAATCACCTTTCACCAACAGGTAATTGCCGGTAAGACATCCCATCGGGCCCCAATATACAATACGGTCGGCCCAGGTTGGGTGATTACGTAAGAAAGTTGCCGCTAAATGTTCAATGGTGTGGATAGCACCCTGTCCTAACGCCGGTTCGCGGTTAGGGTTCTTCATGCGAATATCAAATGTGGTGATCACCTCATCGCCCACATAATCCTTGCGGGACACATAGATGCCACGCTGCAAACGCAAATGGTCTATCGTAAAACTTGGAATTTTCTTCATCGTCGTTCTGATTATTTGGTTAATGTATTCGGCAGAGCATTCAGGAAACTTTGGGTCACGCCAAAAGAACGGTTGGCCATCTCGCCCCAGAAATTCTCATACTGCTCTACATGATCCTTCACTCCCGGCGTATCGCTGATGATGCGGAAACTCAGGAAAGGCACTCCATACAAATGGCATACCTGGGCAATGGAAGCCGACTCCATATCCACGGCCAGTCCTTCGGGGAAGTTTGACTTGATCTTGTCCAGCTCCGCACGGTCGGTAATGAACTGGTCGCCGCAACAGATCAGTCCGTCATGAATGCGTGTTGGTGTGTCCAGATTCAGCGCACACTGCAACAGAGTTTCGTTGGCTGTAAAGCGTGCCGGCATGCCCTGGATCTGTCCCAGCACATTACCCATGCCGCACCACACGTCGTGATAGACAATTTCGCGGCTCACCACCACATCCATCACTCCTACCTGCACATCAATGCCTCCGGCCACACCGGTGCTGATCATCGCGTCGGGCGCAAAGGTATGAATCAGTTCAATGGCTCCCGCGGCAGCGTTCACCTTACCGATGCCACACTGCAACAGAATGATTTTATTTCCGCCGGCCTCACCGCTGATACAGGTAAAAGGTCCGGCCTTGCTTTCCGCCTTGTTATTCAGATTTTTGGCCAGCTGCTCAAACTCTGAGCTCATGGCCGTCATGATTCCTATCTTCATCTTCTATTTATTTAGGTGTAAAATTACGATAAAAATGAGGGAATGCAGATACGCCCGTTCCTCTTTTAAAATTTATTAAGGCTTGCTTCCCGACGCATGAATCTCCCGTCACCCCAAAAACCTTACCCCATAAAGAAAGAAAGGTGCAGGACTTCCATGCAAAAAAGATAACAAATATTCTGTTCCTTTCAAAAAACGAAATTCCCCGACTTGCACCCGAAACTTTTGAAAGCCCCGTAAACAATGAGGATGTTACTGCTACGATTATGGTAAACAAGTAAGCTATCAGCATTGATTATTTTCATTTTTCTTGTCAAAAGAACAACAATCATATCTTAAACCGCTCCATTATTGATTCTCTCGAACTGAATTATCTTGCTTTATCTTTTCTGTAGATCATATTTAGCATTTAAATCTAAAATTCATATCTAAAAAGATAGAAAGAACTACCAAGACATCAACATTTCTTTATTTAATTTCAAAAATACACTGCTATTTATTACAAATTAACATAATAAATTTGCACTATTTAAATCCATTCTCTTCCTTCGCAAAAGAATAACAAAAATAATGCAAACTATGAATTCACCCGTTTATTTAAATCGAATCTCTTCATTCTTACCAAACTCTCCGGTAAGCAATGACGATATGGAGCTATATTTAGGAATGGTCGATGGAGAACCGTCCAAAGTCAAGCCAATTATTCTGCGTCAGAATGGTATAAAAAACCGATATTATGCCTTGACCAAAAATCAGGAAATAACGCATACCAACGTGGATTTGGCTAAATGTGCTATTGAAAAATTAGGCTTTTCTAAAGAAGAACTGAGAAAGATCCAGTTTCTTTCCTGTGGAACCTCCATGCCTGACCAATACCTACCCTCTCATGCAGCGATGGTACACGGTGCCGTATTCGACCATCCCTTAGAGATTTCATCTCTTGCTGGGGTATGTATGTCTGGATTAATGGCATTTAAGGTGGCATATATGTCTATTCTTTCTGGAAATTCCCAAAATGCAATAAGTGTCGCATCTGAATTAATATCCCCGACTATGCTTGCAAAGTTTTTCACTGAAGAAATCAAGCATAAAAAGGAAATTGGAGAGAACCCTTATCTTGCCTTTGAAAAGGACTTTCTTCGTTTTATGCTATCCGATGGTGCTGCGGCAATGTATCTAAGCAATACCCGAGAAGCTGATTGCTGTTTCACTATAGAATGGATCCGTACTTTCTCTTACGCCAACAAGCAACCGGCATGCATGTATATGTGGGCTGAGAAAGAAAACGACGGTACTCTTCGGGGTTGGAAAACATTTAATGCCAAAGATATTGAAGAAAAATCTGTTTGGTCGCTCAAGCAAGATGTACGGCAACTAAACAAATATGGAATGACATTATTTGTAGACGCAGTTGAAACTTCTTTGGCACAGGCAGGAATCGATACGGATGATATCACATATGTGGTGCCTCATCTCTCATCCATGTTTTTCTATAAAATTCTAGAACAGGAATTCCAAAAAAGGAACATTGACTTGCCAACGACAAAATGGTTTACGAACTTATCCAGTGTGGGCAATATAGGTGCTGCATCGCCATTTGTTGCACTTAATGGTTTGATAGAAACGAAGTGTCTGAAGAAAGGCGATACCATCCTGTTGATTGTTCCGGAAAGCGGTCGTTTTTCTTGTGGAACTGCATTATTGAAATACGTTTAACCACTATATTACAAAAGACAGACCTTAACAAAATATTTAATATAATCATTGCTATCAGCATATCAATATGTTTAATCTCCTGTTCCAAAAACAATAAGATACAGGATGAAATGGAACGTTTCTACGGCCAACGTGTGATGCTTCATTAGACAGTATGTTGTGTATGACAGACGGGAACTCGGGATACATGGAGCGTAAAATAGCAGATGACTATAAATTGGTTATGTATTATGACTCATCCGAATGTTCATCGTGCCGTCTTAAAACTCTGTATGAATGGCAGGATGTTATGGACAGTGCATCTTCGTCCGGACATCCAATAGACTTTTACTTCGTTTTTAATGTTCCCGGAAGACGTTTGGAAGAAATTAAGGGCACTCTTGCTACTTATGCTCGAGGCTTGCCTGTATATATAGATACAACAGGCGTGTTCGAAAGAACGAACCCTTGTCTGCCCCACTTGTCGCAGATGCGTCCCTTTCTGCTAAACAGAAAAGACACGGTGGTATTGGTCGGAAATCCCGTGCATAACAGCAGTATTGAGAAAATGATGTGGAATCTGTTGAAAGAAGGCAAATAATACTATATGAGCTAATCCGTTCAGATGTGTAGCTAAACATTTTAACCACATCCGTCAACAAATCTAAATCATAAAACCATGAATATCAAAAACCTTCGCCATATCTTCATAGCATTTCCCATCCTGATTATGAGTGGGTGTGTGAAAGGCTTACCGGATCATGAAGATGCCGATGCGTGGGAGATGTACCGCACACTGGCCTACTACAAGTATGTGGAACGGGATACATTGAAGTATGCCGCTGCCCAATACCTGATAGAAAACATGCCGTATCACAGTTCCAAGGCACGTATATATAAGGATAATGACACATTGGCAAGATGGCAGCATGAGACAGACAGCATATATTACTCATTTGTACACGGATGTACCATGAAAAACTTCCCATGGGACACATTATGGCATGTGAAGAAGACGCGCCGTGAACTTATTGAGGCTGACACACTGCCCGACGCCATCGTAGATCATCGCATGCTCTGTGACCTGAAGGAACTGAATTTCGATTTTCTGACAGAGCATATAGACAATGCCTTCCGTGTATGGCATGAATCACCGTTTGCCAGGAAACTGACTTTCGATGAGTTCAAGGAATATATTCTGCCCTATCGCTGTATTGAAGGTTATGGGTTCAATGAGACTGGCAAAACCTACCATGATCTCTTCGCCAAATATGTTATGGCTGACACGACCGCTGACATACGTACCACAATACAGTATTATAATGCAGCCGTGAACAATCTGCGTGACCTAAACGGAAAGACACACCGCACACATCTGGCTGGAATCTATGACCTGTATTCCCGTGATTTCCATGATTGTGTTGACATAGCTAATTATGGTTGCAACATATTGCGTGCCTGCGGTCTGCCGGTGGTAGTGGAATACAACATCTGTTATCGCAGTCTGCCGGGGCGACACTATCATTGCAGTGTCTATAACGACTCTACCGGAACATGGCAAACATTCAATGCCGAAAGTTCACTGCCGGGCGATGGAGACTGGGCATTTGCCGAGACGGCCAATGTGTATCGCACAACATACGCTCCACAAAAGAACACGCCACCTTTCCTGAAAGCAGACGATGAATATGTTCCGGAAATACTGAACCGTCCCTGCATCAAGGACGTGACATCCTATCTGGCACCTACAACGTCTATTACGTTGCCCTTCAAGGAGCAAACGGCAAACAATCTTGCCTACCTTGCCACTTTTCATAAGACCAATGACGGACTGATACCGGTCACTTGGGGTAAGATAGACAAGAAAAACGCTACTGTAACTTTTGAAAACGCCATGCCCGACATGCTTTATTTCCCCGTTTATTATCCGGATAACGGACACAAAGAGTTTGGTGATCCATTTTTCATAGAAATGGCGGACAACTTACCCGTAATCAGAAAGGTACCATACACGGGCCATACAAAAAATACCCGTAGCCCAGTGATACTGACGCGCAAATACCCGCGTAAGCCCAATATGAAACGTGTGGCAGAAGAACTGATAGGAGGACGTTTCATCGGCTCGGTTAAAGGAGATTTCAGCGATGCCGTCACTCTTCTGGAAATCAAGGAGCCCCCTGTACCTGCTCTATTGACCTATCCTTTGAATCGGAAGGGACGTTATAAAAGTTACCGTTTCCAAGCTTCTGAAGAGCATCCGTATGCCCATATTTCCATATTAGAATGGCTGACACCCGACAGGTATGGATATAACAACACCATGCCTGCCCTGCGCCGTCACATTCTGTCACCAGCCGACACAACATTGCCGGCCCGTGAGTCCGGACTTGTACGCCTGATGGATGCCGACAGTTGGGAAAAAATGTCGTGGAAAGCAGAGTATGACGGTAATATGCAGACCGCACCGAGTCCTTACCCCAATATTACCCTTTGGCTGAAAGAACCGCAGATAGTGACGCACGTACGTTTTTCTCCCAAGAATGCGGACAACGGCATCTGTGCCGGAAATGAATATGAGCTGCATTACTGGAACAACGGATGGCACTCATGCGGAACGGTCCAGGCAAAATACGAATATGTGGAATTTGAGAACGTCCCGCAAGGATGTCTGTACTGGTTGGAAAATAGAACGCAAGGTGGAGAGGAAATGCCGTTTGTACTGGATGAACATGGCCTGCAAAAGTTCATTTACTATGATATAATCAAAATATAAACCATTAAAAAATGAAGAAAGTACATTATATATTGCTTGCCACAATGATGCTTTTATCCTCTTGTGGAAAAAAGAAATTCGCAAACGAAATATTGCAAATGCAATCTCGTCCTATAGACATGACACCATGTGAGGAAGCATATTGTTATGAAGAAGGGAAAGAAGTAAAATATAACTGTAAGGACTCTACATACAAATTAGTCATATACATTGATTCACTTTCCTGTTCCCCTTGTTTCGTTTCGCATATGCTGGATTACATGGGAACGGTGGTCGATTTTGATTCGGTTGGAGTAAACACCTTGTTTATATTTGAACCAAAGGGAGAACAAAAAGAAAGTTTGGTATCGTCTTTAAAAGAACTAGCACATCCGATTCGAACTATAATTGTTCCAAACGGGAAGTTTTCATCTGCCAATCCACATTTGCCATCATCCCCAATGTTGCATAGCTTTTTGCTGAACGGGAATAATGAAGTAATGGTTGTCGGTGATCCCGCCAAAAACGCCAAAATTAAAGAGTTAATGTTAAACAGCTTGGAAAGATAATCTTATGATAAACCACATTTCTATATAATATATTAATCTACAACAAATAAGGAAGGAGGTGTAAGTAGTTAGTATACACGCTGTAAAATATATTAAAGCAGTCTAGTCATAGGATATTATGCAAAAGGTAATGGGATATACTTAGCTTGACCCATAAACTAAGCAGAAAAAAGTTATAAACGCATTTAATAATATTGAAATATGAAAAAGAATATATTAGCAACAACTATAGCTTTGGCAGCATTAGTAGGATATATCACATATGAAACACAAAGTAATACTCAAATAGAAGTATTCTCAGCTAACGTAGAAGCGTTGGCTGATGATACAGGCGAAGCAACTGAAGTTGGAACATGTTATATAGAACAACCATTTACTTCTTGTACGGATTGGTTATTATTTTGTGATAAAGATACTGATAATAATCATATTTACCCTTGTCCAAAAGACAAGAATTATAGAGGATACAGTAGTATGTGTACAGATCGTTGCACAAAATAAATCTAGGCTGGCTCTTCCTATTTTTCATACAAAGATTAGGAAGGGCAGCCTATTTAAATAACAATACTCAACCACAATCCAATCGTACAATGAAAACAATATATTGCGTTTTACTTCTATTAGTATTAGCTTCCTGCAACAACAAAGGTCAGGATACAGACATTTTCAATGGAGATATCATCAACATTGAGGAGCACGCACCGGAAAAAGAGGTCGAATTTAAGAAACTCACATTAAAAGGTCTTAACTTTGGGAATCTTGCCATACACGATTCCCTTGTATTCTTTATGAATCCAAAATTACAATCGAAATGGTTCCAATTATTTAATTGTCATACGCTTGACGAAATGGGAGAATTTGTCGGAAAAGGAAACGGACATGAAGAATTCATAGCAGTAGGACCTATCTGGAATTTCTACACTGAAAATAACGAGCTAAAGACATTGATATTTGATGGGAACAAAGAATCTGTGAGCGTTTGGAACATAACCAAAAGTCTTACAAGTAAATCAACAATCATAGAAAAGGAAATCAAAATGCCGTGGAAAAAAGAAAACCGTGGAGCGTGTTTTAACGAACTTCTTATAAAGGATAGCTGTACACTATATGCCAAGGTCTCAGCAACTCCAATAAATGATTACGATGCGTCATTGCCTTATTACCAAATAAGAGATTTGAGAAATGGGGAAAAAATATCTGATATACACATCTTTAAGAAAAGCATTGTCAACAAGCAAACAAAATTTCTACCGCAAACATTTTTCTATTCTCATGACGCGATGAAACCTGACGGAAGCAAAATAGCACAAGCTATGCTACATGTGCCGCAACTGAATATTATCGACACCAAAAGTAAAGCTGTAACAGGTTACCGAATGAATGAAAACATGAGTTTATCCGACTTGGAAACCAGTAAAGAACTAAAGCCATATTTCATACGTATATGTGCTGATGACAACTACATTTACACTGTGTTTTGTGGAAAAGCAGCATGGAAGGTAAACGAGGTTCCTTGTGTGAACCATATATACATCTTCGACTGGGAAGGCCATCTTGTCCGTAAGATCATCACCAAACATTGTATAGACGAGATCGCAGTAGACGGCATAAACAAAATACTATATACCACATCGCCTATGGACGAGAAACTATATTACATAAAAACGGATGAACTAATAACTGGAGCTACCCTCTGAAAGCAGATAATTCAATAACATCATACGATTTTCAACAAGGTATGGTATAAACAATATGCATTCTTTACTCAATAAAATTCTGATATTATCCACGATAGTCGTACTGTTCTCGCTATTATATCTGGGAGGTCGCGTCTTAGTAGCCGACCAGTTCATCATTCCCACATGGTCCATGTCACCAACATTGGTAGCAGGCGACCGTGTGGTGGTGAACAAACTCATCATGGGGGCGAGACTGTACACTGATTTCGACTTCAAGCAGAACGGGCAGGAACTGAAAAGCATACGCATGAAAGGGTTACGCGGGTTAAGACATAATGACATTGTGGTTTTCAACTACCCTCAGGTGGGCGGACGCATAGCATTCAAAATCAACTATGTGTACTGCAAGCGATGCGTGGCGCTACCGGGCGACACGCTGAGTATTGTGAATGGGATATACAAAAACAACAATTATGGTGACACATTAGGGCTGCACACCGTGCAACTGCGTCTGGCAGCCGTAGACGAAACCCAATACAGTGCCGAAGCACGTGCCGTCTATCCGTTCGACGCACGTGTGGGCTGGACATTCAAGAACATGGGACCTCTGTATATTCCACGCAAAGGAGACATCATGACACTGACACCCAAAGAAGGAACCGTGTACAAAGTATTGCTGGAATTCGAGACCGGAAAAAGAGTCACCGTAAACTGGGATAAGGACCTCGTGTTATTGGACGGTAAACCCACAAACAGATATGAGTGGACAAACAACTATTACTTCATGGCGGGCGACAATGTATTCGATTCCATGGACTCCCGCTACTGGGGATTGGTACCCGAAGATTATATCGTAGGCGTAGTGCAGATGATCAGTTATTCTAAAGATAAAGAGACAGATACAATAAAATGGGAAAGAACATTCTTGGAAAGATAGACACTTGGCTTACACTGTGGTTCATCGGCTACGTGTGCAATACCTATGCAGTGTCACACACACCATGCAGTCATGCGTTTCTGTGTACATGCGGATGGGCAACACTGTACATACTGTTGCGCATCCTTCCCATAGAACGCATCGGAAAACAGCATTGGGCGTATGGTTGTGCGGTTCTGGGGGTGTGGCAGGTGGCTGTGGGACTGGGACAACTGTTCGGAGTATGCAGTTCTGGACACTATTTGTATGCCGTGACCGGAAATTTCTTCAACCCCGCTCCCTATGGAGCATTCATTGCCGTGATGATTGCCGTGGTGATTGCCGTATATAAGGAGCATCCCGGTCGTATTCTTGGCGTTGCTGCCATAGTCATGACCGTAATGCTCCCTTCGGCTTGGAGCCGTGCGGCGCTGCTGGGCTTTGCAGTAAGCCTGGGAATCATGTACCGCGCGTGGATAAGAAATCACTGGCGCCAGGTAGGTATCTTTGCCGTTGTGATTCTTGTGATATTGTATTTCTTGAAACGCGGATCAGCTGACAGCCGCATGCTCATGATCCTGGTCTCGTTGAGGACATGGGCAGACAATCTGTGGGTAGGAACCGGCACAGGCAGTTATCTGCAAGCTCTTGGTGAGGGGATGGCCACATATTTCACCAGTCATCCGGATTCCCTGTTCATTCCAAGCGTGGGGATAGCCGACCGGCCTTTCAACGAACCTCTGCGAATGGCCGTAGAACAGGGGATGGTAGGACTGATTCCATTTACAACAGCTATCATACTCACGGCACGTCGCCTGTGGATTGCCGGAAGTCCGCTGTTCTATGCCCTTGTATCCCTTCTGGTGTTCTCCATGTTCTCTTATCCTTTCACCATACCGGCATTCTGTGGCATGCTGTCTGTCATCATGGCCTACGCAGCCAATCTTGAAAAGCAATATCTGTTTCGTCCGATGATGGTATTTCCGTTTACCGTAGTCGGCATAAGTTGTACGTTCATTTGCGTTCTGCTGCTCCCGCGTATGGAAGCAGAAAAGGATTATGACCGTTTTTCGCAGATACATGACGAGGCGTTCATCAAAGACTATTATGAATTATTTCCCTTGTTGAATGATAATCCGCAATTTCTGTTCGACTTCGGATCGCTTCTGCGGGACTGTGGCAGATATAACGACAGCAACGCCATGTTACGACAGGGCACATCGCTCAGTGCTGACCCGATGTTCCATATTCTCATGGGGCGTAACTATGAAGATATGGGGGAGTATGACAAAGCAGATTCGTTGTATGACCATGCTTTCCACATGGTACCCAATCGCATCTATCCGCTCTACCGAAAAATGAAACTGTACGAAGCCATGAGTGACACCACACGCTGCAAGGCAATGGCATGCCGGGTACAAAACTTTCGTGTCAAGGTAGAATCACCGGCAACACGAGATATGAAAAAGGAAGCCAAAGAAATTAAACAAAGAAAAGGCAATATTGCCAAATAATCAATTAAAAACAATGTATTATGAGAAAGAAAAATTTATTATTATCATGTGTAGTAATTTTTATTGCCATCGCAACATTTGTTGGCAAAAAGAGTTTCAAATCACATGTTTATCAGAGTGGCGACTTGCTTATGTCTAACGTAGAAGCTTTATCTACGGGAACTGAAGAAGACAATGATTGTGCTTACAAAAATGGTTATACAGCTTTCACTCGCAAAAAAGGAGGAGGTTATGACTGTTGTAAAATTTGGGTGAATAAAGCCCCTGAGAATGAACATTGCAGATAACAAGTTTTTTGCCTCCGTCTGTGCGGAGGCAAAAACAGATTAATAAAATAATTATGAATATAGTTAGTTATATTTCCAAAACAACATTTCTTTCACTGATTTTCCTTATCTCGTGCAATACCCGCACAAGTAAGAGTGTCGATACATCAGTACTATCAGTAAACGACACACTTCACTATAAAGTGACAGAAACATTAAAAGTCCCATTGTACTTTAATTTATGGGATTGGAAAATTACATCAAACCATATTGTATTCTTTCATCAAGGAAAAGAACAATACGTTACATTGTATAATATTGCAGATACTAGTATGACTTATACAATTGCAAATAAGGGAAAAGGAAACAATGAATATCTATCTTGTTGTTGGTGTAAAACAAAAAAAGACAATGAAATTACTTTATATGACATCATGAAAAGTGCTCTTCATATTTATGACATAGGAAATAAAAATGCACCAATCATAAAATCTTATACTCTGCCAACAGATGACAGTGGACTGACATTGCCATATACCAGTATGGTACATTATAAAAATACACAATACCTCATGAAAGAGGATGGCAATGAGACCAACTTACGCTTGGTTGATCTGAATAGTGGAAAGGAGATAGCATCATACCATTGTGTATATAGAGATAACAAGCAAGAACCATATACACCATACGATTATTTGTTTCATGTAATTGATAATAAAATCATTTTGTCATATTGCTATTTTGACAGAATAGAATTATTGCAAATTAAAGATAATACGTTGGAACTGATAGCTGCTTATGGTGAGAAAGACAACTTTAATGTGCCCAAAGATTACGATTTGCTACAATATTCTTATTTATATACAGCAACAAAAGATGATAATTTTTACCTTTTAAAAAGTCGTGAAGGGCAAGACGAAGGAGACGAAATCCTAGTTTTAAATGCTGATACTCACAAATCGTCAATAATTAAATTGCCAATACCGATAAAGCTGCTTAATTTTGATACAAAAGGAAGACTTGTTGGTTACAATGAATCTGATTCAGGCTCTGTGATTTATACGTTTCAAGAAAAGGAATAAAGTTCAATCATGGCAGGAGTACATTTACCTGTCCTCCTGCCTATGCATGCACATTTTAAATAAACAATATTCACATATTAGAGGATGGCTTTCGTAATGGCAAGAACCATGCATATCATATACGTTTCCTTGCAATTCTCTTGAAATCAAGAGGATTAAAGTCAAAAGGAGTCAGGGAGCGTACCGAAATGACACATATATCTGTAAACTCATGGATCAAACGATTCAAGACAGAAGAAAATTCCGGACTAGAAACTCGTCTGGGCTTTAGTCGTAAGCCGATTATGAATTGTTCGGACGAAAAAGTAGTCCAAACAATCCATCGAGCAGAACAGGCAAAACCTAAAGAAAGCCAAGGCAGCGTGACAACAAGCATAGGGCAAAGAGGCGAGCGAAAGTACGTTCAGGGCTTTTTATTAGCATTTGGGCGAGATATAGACGTATAAGGAAACGTCCAAAGGGAAAACCTTCGCTACAGCTCTATGCATACAAGACCAAGAAGTTCCCAAAAACCAAATGTCCGACAAAAATCAGACTGACTAACCTTTATTTCGATGATGAAAGTCATATCTGCACAGAAGTATATGTGTCTTACGACTAGCAGTTCCGCGGTGAGGATATCTTTCTCCCATCGCAAAGAAGATACAAGCTCAACTTCTTCGGCATGATTGACCGGAACAACCGTTATGAAGGCTTTTCCACGAATGAGAGCATCACGACCGGTAAAGTCTCTGATTTCCTTGACCGACTCTCTTTCTGTATCAAGAAAATATGTTTGTGGTTCTTGATAATGCAAGTATCCATCGCGGAAAGTTGTTTGCAGAACTCAGACACATATTAAGAAAAGCGTGGGCTTTTTCTCTCCTTTCTGCCTCCACTCCCCACATTTGAATATTGCCGAAACTCTGTGACGGATACTCAAGGAAAATGGCTCAGACCTGCAGATTATCTTTCTACAGATTCCCTGCTTTACGCTACTAACAGAGTATTGGATGCAATGGGTCCTGAATTGCCTATCAATTTTGCCCATGTGGCTTAGTATAAATTAAATTTTAAGACTTACTTATGCGATTGTTTTATATCATACTAAATAGTATACACCGCTCGCTCTGCATATTGCTTGGAATAGTATTTATCCTGTCTGCAATAACAAAGGCCTTCAGCCTGAAGACGTTTGGAGGTGAAGTCATGCTTTACCTCGAAATATACTTCAACGGCTGGCTGAGCAATTACAGCATTCATGTAGCCGGGCTTGTCTGTCTGGCAGAATTGACAACAGGTATTTTCTACCTTTTGCCTAAATTCAGCCGTTATGCCAACCTGGCAGGCCTTGCAGCATTGTCGTTTTTCGTTTACCTGACAGGGGATAACTATTTCAATCCATCTGTGGCAGGCAGGATAGAATCCTGCGGATGTTTCGGGGAGCTGATTCATTTCACTCCGTTGCAGTCTTTCATCAAATCGTATGTACTCTGGGTGATTGCGTTGATTTGTATGGTAGGCGGAAAAAATCGTTAACTAAATAAAATCAGATTAAGTTTAACCATGAGAAAAACCTTGTTGATATTATTGAGCTTATTGGTACACAATGTGGCGAATGCCTCCTTGTCACTTTCTCTGTCCGAGGCCATACGTCTGGCACAGGAGCATTCGCTCGATGCACAAGTGGCGCGTTTTACCTTTCTGGGCAGTTACTGGACCTACCGTTCCTATCGGGCCGAACTGTTGCCGTCGGCATCGCTGAGTGGTTCGCTGCTCAATTATGACCGTTCCATCACCAGCGTACGCAACTATGAGGACGGACGTATCAACTATGTGGAGAACAACTCGCTCACCAATTCGCTCACGCTGTCTGTCAGCCAGAACATAGCAGCCACAGGCGGCACGGTGTCGTTGCAGTCGTACCTTTACCGGTTGGACCAGTTCACCTACGATGAACGCACCTACAACACGCAGCCGCTGCGCCTTACCTATGACCAGCCAATACGTACCTACAACTCACTCAAATGGCGTCGTAAATCGGAACCGATAACCTACGAACGCGCCAAACGTCAGTACCTAGAATCCATGCAGAACATAGCCGTCACGGTTACCAACCTTTATTTCTCGGTACTGTCGGCCCAGTCGGACTACAAGCAGGCAGTGGCCACCGCCAACGAACGCGGGCGCCTGTATGAACAGATGCAACGGCGCTTTACGCTGGGCACGGTGACCAAAAGTGAGCTGCTCCAGCTTGAACTCTCGGCAGTCAATGCCCGCATGGCTCTCAAACGCAACCTTCTGACACTGGACGATGCCCGTTTCCAACTGTTCACTTATCTGCAGGCCGCACGATGGGATGAAGTGGAGCTTCTCGTGCCCGAGAACGTACCCGATATCATGCTTGACGAACAGGAAGTGATACAGCGCGCCATGCAGGCCTCAACCCACAGCATGACACAAAAGCTCAGCCTGATTGAGTCGCAACGGAATCTGACAGAAGCCAAGTCGCAGCGCGGCGTACAGGTTTCGCTGCACAGCGAACTGGGCCTGCGCAACACAGCCGACCGCATAGGGGCGGCATACCGGAATCTGCAGGACAATGAAATCGTAGGACTTTCTGTTTCCTTACCCATCTTTGACTGGGGCATGAGTAAGGGACGGGTGCGTATAGCCAAGGCTAACCTTGACATGGTAAAGACTCAGATAGAACAGGAGGACCTGAACTACCGGCAAGAGCTGAAACGCCTGGTGATGCAATTCAACCTGCAGTATGAGCAATGCCGTGAGGCCGCCCGTGCAGAAGAAATAGCCGACGAGCGTTATACGCTCACACTGCAACGCTTCGAAACCGGCAGTATCAGTGTGACCGAACTGAATACCGCCCAGCAGGAAAAGGAGTCGGCGCGCGCCCAATATATCAGCCAGCTGCAGACCTATTGGAACAACTATTATAACATCCAACGCCGTACCCTTTGGAATTACATCAACAACAATGAAATAACAACCGACTTTAATAAACTTGTAAAATGATAAAGCTCCTGATTCCCCTATCACTGTTTTTTCTCATCTCGTGCGGCAGCAATGAAAACAACAAGAAAGCCGACTCCACAGAGATGCAAACCGAACAGACCGAGAACTATGTAGATACGATGACACTACGTCTCACGGACTTTAACCGTGAGGTGGTGTGCAACGGCCGTCTGCGTGCCGCCGTAAAATCCATGCTGGTACCACGCCACAACGACATCATTACCTCTATTCATGTGTGCGAGGGACAATGGGTGGAAAAGGGTATACTGCTTGCCGTTACGGACGAGACCAACTATCTGCGCGAAGTGGAACATGCCGAGCGTGATCTGGAAAAGACACGGGTTGATCTGGCCGACAAACTGCTGCAGCTGGGTTATGAAGTGGATGCCGACCTGAATCCCCGAAGCGATATTCCGTCTGATATCCTGCGCCGCGCCGAAGTCACATCCGGATACTATGCCGCTCAATATCAGTTGCAGACGGCACGCCGCAACCTGAGCGACTGCCGGCTGACAGCGCCGGCCAGCGGACGCATAGCCGATCTGGAAGCACGCCTGCACCAGCGGGCGGAGAAGTTCTGCAACATCATAGACGACACCTCCTTCGGTGTGGAGTTTCATGTGCTGGAGGCTGAACTGCCTGCCGTATCCACGGGCCACCGTGTACGGATAACCCCCTTCACCGACGACAGTCTCACGGTTTCGGGAAGCATCGTCAGCGTCAACCCCACGGTCAACGACAAGGGAGTTATCAAGGTGACGGCCCGTATTCCCGGTCATCGCAATCTGGTGGACGGCATGAATGTACGCGTTGTGGTGGAGCGAAAGGTACCGCGCATGTTCGTCGTGCCCAAGGATGCCGTAGTGGAACGCGACGGTTACAACGTCATCTTCCTGTACGACCACGGACACGCCCGCTGGACCTATGTTGACATTGTGGCATCAAACATCACCGGTCATGCCATTACGGGATGTGCCCGTAAGGAAACCACCCTGCATGAGGGGGATATCGTAATCACCAGCGGCAACCTGAATCTGGCCGATGATACTCCTGTTAGAATCAAGAAATAATACAATAAACCCGAAAGAAGATATGCTTTCCAAACTCATACATCGTCCCATAGCCGTGAGCATGTGCATTCTTGCACTAATCATACTGGGCGCCCTGTCCATACGTTACATCCCCGTGTCGCTCATGCCCGACATCGACATACCGCAGATCACGGTACACGCCTCTTATCCCGGTGCCTCTGTACGCCAAGTTGAAAACAGCGTCACGGGCATCTTGCGCGGACAATTATCGCAAGTGGCAGGACTGAAAGATATCAGTAGCGAAAGCCGCATGGACGCAGCTACGGTAACGCTTACGTTCGAGCCGGGAGCAAACATGGATCTGCTCTTCATCGAAGTGGGTGAAAAAATAGACCGTGCCATGACCTGGCTGCCCAAGGGTATGGAACGCCCCAAAGTGGTGAAAGCCAGTGCCATGGACATACCGGCCTTCTATCTGGACGTGTCACTGAAGGACAGCACGGCCACGGACATGCGTTTCGTACAGTTGTCGTCGTTCGCGCGCAGTGTCTTGCGCAAACGCATCGAGCAACTGCCGCAGACCGCCATGGTAGACATAAGCGGCATGGCCGGTACGGAGATTGTCCTCGTGCCACGTCCCGACCGTATGGAGGCGCTCGGACTACGTCCTGCCGACATAGAGCAGGCCATAAAGGCCCGGGATATCACCTTGTCCTCACTCAGCATCGTAGACGGCATCTACCGTTACAACATCCACTTTGACGCTGCCCTGCTGACCTTGCAGGATATCAAAGACATCATCCTGGCCCACGAGGGACGGCTGCTGCGTCTTGGCGAACTGTGCGATGTGGACCTGCGTCCGCTCTCCGGAGGAGGCATCGTGCGGCATGACGGACGACGGGCCGTAACCATGGCTGTGGTAAAGCAGTCAGAGGCACGCATGGAAGATCTGCAGGCCAGCATGGACACTTTGCTGGTGGAACTAAGGAGCGGGTATCCCGACCTTTCTTTCGACCTGACACGTGACCAGACACGACTGCTCACCTACTCTATGGACAACCTGCAGACCAATCTGATGCTTGGTGCCGCACTGGCCTGTCTGGTATTGTTCATATTCATGCGCAGCGTGCGCCTGCCGTTGCTCATCATCATCACCATCCCCCTGTCGCTCATCCTTACAATTCTGTCGTTTTATATACTCGGCATCTCACTCAATGTAATCAGTCTGTCGGGACTTATTCTGGGAGTGGGTATGATTGTGGACAACTCCATCATTGTGATAGACAATATACGTCAACGCATGCGCTATGAACCTCTGGACACCGCCGTGGTGAGAGGCGCCAGAGAAGTGTTCCAACCCATGCTGTCGTCCGTACTGACCACATGCTCGGTGTTCCTCCCTCTGATATTCCTGAGTGGCACGGCCGGAGAACTGTTTTACGATCAGGCCATAGCGGTTACCATAGCCCTGTTCGCCTCTCTCCTGGTTGCCGTAACGGTCATCCCGGTCTACTTCCGTCTGTTTTACAAGCGACTGATGAACCAAAATTCAAAAGAACCGGAATTATTTCTGTCGTCCTATTCGTCTGCGCTCGGCTTCACTCTGCGCCACGCATATTGGGTGCTGGGCGGCTTCGCGGTCTGTTTGGTCTGCGCCATATTCCTGTCCGGCTCCTTGAAAAAGGAACAACTCCCTGATGTGCCGCATGAGGATACCATGATGTCTGTCGACTGGAACCTCGGTATCTCCGAACAGGAAAACGACCGTCGGCTCAGAGATTTGTTGGCACATGCCGACTCAACTCTCCGTACCAGTACCACAATGGTGGGAGCACAGACATTTCTGCTGGCACACACACCCGAAATAACCGCTTCGGAAGCTATGGCCTACCTGCGTTTTGACACGGAGGAAAACAGACTGAACGCCCAACAATCCATAGAGAATTACCTAAGGCAGCACTATCCACGTGCCACCGTGACCTTCACTCCAGTAGGCAGTTTGCTGGATATGGTGTTCGGCAATGAAAGCAGCCGTCTGAGCATCCATCTGCAGAATGCCAACGGCGGCCGGCCTACCGTGGCACAGGCACGCGCCTTCACCGATTCGCTACGGGCTGTCTTTCCCGCTGTAAGCATACAGCCCGTGGCCTCCGATCTGACCATAGAATACCGTGCGCAGATGGAGCAAATGGCGGTTCACGGTGTGACATACGACAACCTGCTGACAGCCTTGCGCGAGCAGACGGGACGCCGTCAGGTTTTCGGCATCAATGATGGTGCGGAAATGGTGCCGGTAATCATTGGAGACCGGGCCCAGGACAAGGACAAGGTGATGGCCTCATCGCTGACCGCACCTAATGGAGTACGCATTCCGCTATATCTGTTGGTAGCCACCGCCGAGGGAGAAGACTTCAAACGTCTGTATGCAGCAGCCGATGGCGACTACTATCCGGTGGATATAGACTGCGATGATGCCACCGTGCATCAGATCATGACCTGGGCGCAAAGTTTTGCTGCACACAGTGTAGTCAGCGGGAACAGGACAGATGGAGTTTCAGTAACCTTCTTCGGTGACTATTTCAGCAGCCAGAAACTGATAAGGGAACTGTTTATCGTCCTTAGTGTTGCATTGGCATTGCTCTACTTCATCCTTGCCGCGCAGTTCGAAAGTCTGGTGCAGCCGCTCATCATCCTGTCTGAAATGGTGGTGGATGTGGCCGTGGTTCTGGTCGTACTGTGGGTGGCAGGCGAGTCGCTGAACATCATGTCCATGATCGGTCTCGTAGTGATGTCCGGCATCATCATTAATGACTCCATTCTTAAAGTAGATACCATCAATCGCCTGCGCCGAAGTGGCACGCCTACACTCACAGCGATTGTCCGGGCCGGTCATCGCCGTCTGCGTCCCATTATCATGACATCGCTCACCACTATTTTGGGCATTCTGCCCCTGCTGTCGCGTGCCGATATGGGCAGTGCGCTGCAATACCCGCTCTCGCTTACTCTCATAGTAGGCATGACCGTGGGTACACTTGTCAGCCTGTTCTTTGTGCCGCTGGTATACAAAATGATTTATAAATAAATGATATGGCCGTATCATATAATTAATGTCTAACAATTAAAAAATGAAAAAATGAAAAAAATGTTTATTTTATGTTCTCTGTCAGTCATTATGATGACAGTACAACGTTTGCAAAACAACAATAATGATAATTTAAGTTCATTATTGCTTGAGAATATCGATGCACTTACAAGCGGAGAGACAACTTCGTGTAATAATGTCAATGGCTATAAATCATGGGATACAAACGGAAATATTTTCAATAAAAAGAAGGAATTCTATGATTGCTGTTATATTTTAAGAGAAGGATACAAACCGTCTGGAAATTGCAACGGATAAGAATGTATACTAATTAAACTACTTTTCATCATCATTCGTCCTTGATAATTTTAATCATAAAACAAGTTATTTCTCAATATGAGTATTGCTATCTATGGACGAATGATGATATAAACAGGTTGAATAATATGAAAATAGTAAAACAAATTATATTGTCTGGATGCATCCTTTTGTCCGGATGCGCGTATGATAAAGGCAATACGTCTGAATCTGTCATTCAAGAAACAAGCGCAGAAGAACAAGTTACATCGCAAATAGTTCATGATGACCTTGCCTATGGTATCAAGGATATGATTGTTATGGACAGCACGATTGTATGTCAAACAGAAAGTGAATCTCCTGTCTATATATGCTATAATACTGCTGATTTTGCAAAAACGAAAGAATTTGGAAAGATTGGTCGAGGGCATAATGAATGGATTAAGCCACATCTGGTTGCACGTGCGAATAATGATTATGATATTTTTGACAATGGGAAAAACAGAATACTTAGATACAGTAATGACTCACTTGTCGGTGAAGTGGAATATAAAACAATGGTTGCCGTAAACGATCCCCACATAATCAACAAAAAATATAGTGGATATACTTATCTTGAGCCCAACAAAACAGCTCTTGTAATATATGATGCCGATACTTACAAGCAGATGGATGAGTTTGCGTTCGAAGACAAAGAACAAAAAGGAAATTCCATCAATTGGGATTTTGTATGGGATGGAAAAGAAAACTTTATCGTAATTGCTCATCTCTATAAAAAAGAGTTCCATATGATGGAGATTGACAAAAAGGGAAAAATCTCTCAATGCACCAGATATATCGGAGACTATACGTTCGATCCGGAAAAACATATGTATTATTCTGATGTGGAAATCTCTAATGAACTTGTATATATGTTATCTCAGCAACATGTAAACTTGGAAAATGGAAACGGTTACTCAGAAATTGATATTTTCAACAAATCCGGGAAGCATATCAAGAAGATAATACTGGATGTGGTGGCACAACGAATGTGTATAACACATAACCTTATATGGTTGCTGGATATAGACAATAACCTTCGAGTGGTGACATTGACTGATAAATAATAAATCAAATGAGACTAAGCAACTTCTCCATACTCCTTACTGCCGCCATCCTGCTGGTAGTCGGCATGGCACTCGCCCCTCTGATTGATGTGGGCTCAAAGCCGCGTCCCCGTCAGGGTCGCGATCTGTGGATCAACTACAGCTGGCAAGGCAAGTCTGCCAAAGTAGTGGAACAAAGCGTGACAGCTCCTATTGAGGGGCTGATGGTTGCAGTGCGGGGTGTGGAGAATGTAGAATCCGAATCCCGTTACGGCAGCGGATGGGTCAAGGTGACTCTGAAACCGGATGTCAATGTGTCGGCTGTGCGTTTTGAGATCGCTTCCTTGTTGCGGCAAATACGCGGACGGCTGCCCGAGGGGGTAAGCACGCCAACACTTTCGGGAGGAGATGTCGTGAACAGCGCAAGGCAACGGGAAGAAATCGTCCATCTGCTATCCTATACGGTCAACAGTCCGCTCACGGCCATGCAGTTGCAGGAATATGTGCGGCAGCATATAGCTCCGGCCTTGCAACGCAATGAAGACGTACGGCGGGTAGATGTCTCAGGGGGTACAGGACAGTATCTGGAGATTACCTACGACCCGCTTCTGTTGCAGGCCTGTGGCCTCTCGGCCGATGATTTGGAAAACGGACTGAAGGCATTTTTCGGAAGGAATGAGATTGTGGGCGACGTGCTGCACGACAGTGCACGTGTGACCCTGCGGTTGGCAACTGCTGAATTCAACCGCCCTCTGGAGCAGATGCCGATAAAAAGCGCTGGAGGACAGGTGATGTATATGGGAAATCTGGCCCGTTATGAATACAAGAACTACGAACCGTCGTCATACTACCGCATAAACGGGCATGAAACCGTCAGTCTGAACATATACGTCAATGCACAAGCCAATCTGACAAAGCTGGCCCGTGAGCTGCGCCGACAAATAGATGAAATGAAACCGCACATGCAGAAAGGCGTAAAGCTGGAGCTGCAGCACGATTCGTCCGAGGAACTGCAAGGCGAGATGGACCGTCTCATTACACGCAGCCTCATGTCGCTGGCCATACTGCTGCTGTTCGTGTTCCTCGTACGTCCGGGATGGCGCTATGTGAGTATCGTGGCAGCCACGCTGGTGCTGTGTCTGGCTCTGGCATCAGTCTGTTATTATGCATTCAATCTCCGGCTGCACGTATTCTCCATCGCCGGCATCACCGTGTCGCTGGGACTGGTCATCGACTCGTCCATTGTCATGATAGACCACTATGCCTACTATCGCGACCGCAAGGCGTTTTTTGCCATACTGGCGGCATTGCTCACCACGATAGGCACCTTGGTGGTGATTCTCTTTGCTCCGGAAAATCTCAAACATGACCTGTATGACTTTGCATGGGTGGTGATCATCAACCTGACGGTGGCACTGCTTGTGGCCATTGCCTTTGTGCCGGCGCTGGTAGATGCCGTGCATTTCCGGACATCCGGCAACGTACAGAAAGGTACACGCAAAAGGCGGTACATCATACGCTGGAACCGTATGTATGCCCGTTACATCACTTTTCCGGCCCGGATGCGGACACGCTGGCGTGTAACTCTTTACGTATTGTTTATCCTATTGTATCTAGGCGGTTTCGGCTATTCGGCATACATCTTCTCACAATCCATGGACGGAGCTTCCTGGCCACGCGAGGAGGAAGAAATGAAACTGTATATACGCGCACAGATGCCATTAGGAGGCACAGCAACCCAGCTGAACGAGAAAGTGCGACTGCTGGAAGAAACACTGGCGGCAGAACCGTCCATACTCCGATTTGAAACTTCCATAAACGGCGGAGGAGCCACCATTACCGTCCGTTTCAAACCCGAGGCTCTGGGCACGGCAATTCCTTATCAGGTGGAAAACCGGGTAATCGGCCGGGTGATCGGCATTGGCGGAGCAGACTGGAGCACATACGGAGTGAGCCAGCGGGGCTTCAGCAATTCGCTGAACCTGCAATACCGCAGCAACCGCATCGAGATGACGGGCTACAATTATGACCGCCTCTATCGCTATGCGCAGGATTTGAGTGACTTGCTGCACCAGAATCCACGCGCTGTAGACATAACCATTGAAACTCCGGGATATGAGAACCAGGAAGATGAATACTATGTGCGCTACAATTGGGAACGTATGCATCTGCTAGGCATCAATCCGGGGACGATCTACCAGGCGGTCAGCGACATTCTGCAGTCGCGCGACTTGGGAAGATGGGACAAGATACGCACCCATGTGACTCTGGTGTCGGCGCGCCGCAACACTTACGACCTGTGGCAGCTGCTGAACACACACGTCAAGGTGGGCAACCGGGACATTCTGCTCAGCGAAGTAATGGACATACAGCGACGTGAGGCCAAGAATGTGATTCCGAGACGCAATCAGGAATACGTGCTGCGCGTGGCCTTCAACGTACTCGGATCTTACACCTATACGGAAAAGTATATCGAAGAAGTTACCCGGCGGATGTCCGAACAGTTGCCTGTCGGTTTCCGCTGCATGCGCCCGGAATGGAGCGAGCAGCCTACCGCGTCACAGCAATACTGGCTGATTGCCTTGTGCATCATCATCACATACTGGCTCATGGCCATTCTGTTTGAAAGTCTGTTACGCCCATTCTCCATACTGTTGGCACTCATCCCCATGACCCTGATTGCCGTATTCCTCACATTCCATTTCACGGGCATCCCTTTCGGTACAGGAGGGCTTGCCGCCATCGTCTTGTTATGCGGTCTGGTGGTCAATGCAGCCATATATATCCTACATCAGTACGATCTGGTACGGGCAGTCTCGCACATCAGTCCCGTGAAGGCATACGTACGTGCCTATAATCACAAGATTGTGCCTGTGATGCTCACCGTATTGTCTACCATGCTCGGACTTATCCCCTTCCTTTGGGACGGCGATGAAAACAGGTTCTGGTACACATTTGCCATCACCACCATGACCGGCCTTTCAGCCTCTGTAGTGGCACTGGTGTTTGTGCTGCCGTGGTTTGCAGGAATGAAAAGCAAAAGACGATAATAAAAACTTTCAAGTCTGCCTGCACAGAGATAACATTTGTATTGTTCCTTTCAAAAAACAGACAGAAAGTTTTTCTATGCAGATTTTATTAAATATTTTTGCAAACACATCCTCAAACTATACTACACATGAACAAGAATAACAGAAAAGAGCATCTGTACGCTATGGCTTTTAAGTTGTTTCTTACCAAGCAATACGAAGGCGTCAGTATATCCGATATAGAAAAGGAATCCGGAATGACCCGCGGAGCAATTACCTATTACAGCAAAGACAAACTGGGATTGTTTTACGATGTCGTACGCCATTATCTGATAGATTCCCAGAATCTGGACTTTAAAATGCAGAAGATGAATTTCGAAAGCCTGAAGGATTTCATAGATACGTACGTTCAGAGCTGTCAGGAAACAATGGCCAGATTTCGGAAAATTGACGTTACCATAGAGAACGGAAGCCGGGCTTATATGGCTCTGATCCTGCAGGTCTGTGACTTTTTCCCCGACTTGCACCAGCAGTATCTGGAAAACCGTAACAAAGAACAGCTGATATGGATTGGAGTTCTTCAAAACGCCATCGGAAAGAAGGAGATCAAGGAAGATATTGACGTCATTGCCACAGCAAGACTGTTCATGAATGTCTTCTACGGACAAGCCTATCTGGACGCATTGAGTATGGGCCTGAACACAATGGAATTGAAACTACAGTTTCAGAATATCTACAAATTACTTAAAAAGTAACGGCAGAGAACCATCGCATCAACCATTTTTCTCATTCAACAGTCTACGGACCTCACAATATACAGCCGAAGAGGAAATGAGGACCAGAGGATTCTCCCAAAAAAGGGAATCACTCTGGTCTTTTTCTTTATTCTCAATACCAAACATTAAAGTTATACTGAATGGAGTTCTTGTCACAGAAAGCCATAAAATTTTCGATAAACTTCTGATATCCGACCCGAAATCCACATTCTTTCTTGAGCCTTTTTATCAGGGAAAGAGAATCGTACACTCCCAATAACCGGCACATTTGTCGGACACCGACCAAACTTACCGAATAATCCATCCTCACAATGCCATTCTTTTCATTGTAATCCCATGACTGAAAATCGTAACGCCACAAAGTCAGACCTTCCAGATAAATATACATCCCGACGCGACAAAATGGTTTTCCGTCTTTATCCAACTTATAGAACGTCCGTTTACAATCTTTCAGAATAAAAGTCTGCTCCTGCTCCATCATTGAACACATTTTCATCTAATTCTTAAATATCAGACAACTCAATAATTTTATTATTTTATAACCCTATTTTAGGGCAAAAATAAAAATAAGTCCATTACCTTTGAAGAATCGTTGCCCGATTTCTTCAAAAAAACAAAGAGCAACTCTTGCTTTTACAAACAAATACCTGAAACCTAAAAATCGATAACAATGAAAAAAGGAATCTTGATTCTATTGAGCATTGCCATGACTCTGATTTTTCCTGTCCGTGCGCAATCTGAGGAAAACAAAGACATTAAAACGGTTTATGTTGTCTTTAAGACCCACCTCGATGTAGGGTTTACCGATCTCAGTTCGGTTGTAGAGTACAATTACATCCACGATTTTATTCCCAAGGCACTGGATGTTGCCGAACGGTTAAGAAAAGACGGCAAGGGAGAGCGCTATGTGTGGACCACTGGTTCATGGCTGATATGGAAATACTTACAGACAGCCTCACCGCAGGAAGTGAAAAGACTGGAAAAGGCTATCTCTAAAGGGGACATTGTATGGAACGGGGTTCCCTATACCGTGGAATCTGAATCCATGAATCGGGATCTATTTGAAACCTGCCTGTCTGTCACTCAAAAGTTAGACCAGAAATATGGAAAACACACCATTGCCGCAAAAATGACTGACGTACCCGGACACACCAGAAGCATCATCGCTCCCATGAATCGCGCGGGCATACGCTTTCTGCATATCGGAGTCAATTCAGCCTGCCCCGTCCCGGATGTCCCGGCCTTTTGCCGCTGGCAGGATCCGGAAGGAAACGAACTGATATTGGCCTATCAACAGGACTATGGCACGGAAAGCATCCTGCCCGACGGAAAATCGGCTGTAGCCATCAACTTTACGGGAGACAACCACGGTCCTCACACTTATGAACAGGTAAAAGCCATCTACGCCGGCTTACGGAAACGCTATCCGAATGCCAAACTGAAACCTTGCTCCTTTAATGAAATAGCCGAAGCCCTCCTCAAGGATAAAGAGAAACTTCCATTGGTCACCTCAGAAATAGGCGATACATGGATTTACGGCTATGGTAGCGCTCCCATGCGTATGGCCAGATTCCGGGCTTTGTCTCATCAATATTCTCAATGGCTCCAGACAGGCAAACTGAAAAAAGGCAGCCTCGAAGATTTGAATTTCGCCTTGGAATTAGGTCTGATCGGGGAGCATACTCAAGGTATGGACATAAAGACTCATCTCCAGAACTGGGATAAATATGACATGGACGACTTTATGGCTGCCCGCAACACCGCTCCTTTCAAAAAGGTAGAACAGTCCTGGAAAGAAATAGACGACTACATTGACAAAGCCATAACCCAACTGCCGGAAAGTCTTCAGGCCGAAGCCAAAGCAACGGTTGACGCAGCCGGAAAATGCGAAGTTCCTCAGTTCTCTTCAGCCGCATGCAGTGGCGACTATTCCAACTGGCAATGCAGCCTGCTCGCCGACGGTATTCTGAAAGCCGGAGGACTGTCGTATCAAATGCTCGATGCAAAAGATTACACCATATTCCTGGATAACTATTTACGCAACCGCTTTGAGTGGGCGCGGTATGACCTGAGCAAGATTGGACTGGAAAACTCAAAGGCAACCAGCATCTCCCTATACGCTCAAATGGTCAGACAGGAAACCCGAAAAGAAGATGCCGGAACACGCACGCTGTATGAACTGGCCTTCCCGAAACATCCTCGCGTGGACAGTCGTTGCTATCCCGAAAAGATGTATGCCAACTGCCTGACGTATAAAGACGGGAAAAAGGCTGAACTGGAAATTACCTTGGTAAACAAACCGGCCGTAAGACTCCCGGAAGCTTATTGGCTTTCTTTCAATGCAAATAACATCGTTGGTCTTATTGCCGAAAAACTGGGACAACCGGTGGACCTTCTCGATGTGGTAGAAAAAGGAAACCGGCAGATGCACGGCATTGACCGCTATGTAGACATTGTCACCACAAAAGGAACCATAAGAATCGAAAGTCGGGAAGCTTTTCTGATCAATATAGGGGAGCCGCGCGGACTCAATTACTCCACCCAATACCCGGACAAGCGCGGAGGCATTCATTTCAACCTGAGTAATAACCTGTGGAACACCAACTTCAGCATGTGGTGCGAAGGTTCCATCACCTACCACTTCACCGTCCGGCTAATAAATTAGCAGAAATGTCTGCTATTTCGGAATAGAACACTGTCAAAATTTCAGAAAATCAGACAATTTGTCACTTCGGGCACTTTGGCAAGCCTTTTGATGTATATTGAGTGTCGAGTGCAAATCGACAAAGAGATTTGAAAACAAGAATATTCAGGATAATATAAGAAAGGAGAAATGCCATGAACTTTAACAAATTTACGATTAAAGCCCAGGAAGCAATCCAAGAAGCTGTCAATCTGGTACAGAGCAAAGGCCAGCAGGCCATTGAACCGGAGCACTTGTTGGCAGGCATCCTGAAAGTAGGAGAAAATGTAACGAATTTTCTCTTCCAGAAATTAGGTGTCAATGCCCGAAACATTGAGCTGGTTCTGGAAAAGCAGATTGATTCCCGCCCAAAAGTACAGGGGGGCGAACCCTACCTGAGCCGTGAGTGCAACGAGGTACTGACCCGCGCCCAGGAATTTGCTACGAAAAACGGAGATGAATTTGTATCTGTTGAATACATGATCAAGGCGCTGCTTGCCGTAAAAAGCAACGTAAGCCAGATTCTGAAAGACGCCGGAGTGACGGAAAAGGAACTGGAGAGCGCCATCAACGAGCTGAGAAACGGTTCGAAAGTGACTTCACAATCCAGTGAAGATACCTATCAGTCACTCAGCAAATATGCCAAGAATCTGGTGGAAGAGGCCCGCAGCGGCAAACTGGATCCGGTGATCGGACGTGACGAGGAAATCCGTCGGGTGCTGCAGATCCTGAGCCGAAGAACCAAGAACAACCCGATTCTGATTGGTGAACCGGGTACCGGTAAGACAGCCATCGTGGAAGGACTGGCCCACAGAATCCTGCGCGGTGACGTACCCGAAAACCTGAAGGACAAGCAACTGTACTCTCTGGATATGGGTGCGCTGGTTGCCGGTGCCAAATATAAAGGTGAGTTTGAGGAGCGACTGAAGTCGGTAGTCAACGAAGTGACCAAGAGCGAAGGACGTATCATCCTCTTTATCGATGAGATCCACACCCTGGTGGGTGCCGGTAAGGGCGAAGGCGCCATGGATGCCGCCAATATTCTGAAACCGGCTCTGGCCCGTGGAGAATTGCGGAGTATCGGTGCCACCACTCTGGATGAGTATCAGAAATACTTCGAAAAGGATAAGGCTCTGGAGCGCCGATTCCAGACGGTTATGGTCAACGAACCGGATACCTTGAGCAGCATCTCTATCCTGCGTGGACTGAAAGAGCGTTACGAAAACCATCACAAGGTTCGTATCCAGGACGACGCCATCATTGCAGCTGTAGAACTGTCCAACCGATACATTACGGACCGGTTCCTTCCGGACAAGGCCATCGACCTGATGGATGAAGCCGCTGCCAAGCTGAGAATGGAGCGTGACTCCGTGCCCGAGGAACTGGACGAAATCGAACGTCGGTTGAAACAGTTGGAAATCGAACGTGAAGCCATCAAGCGGGAGAACGACCAGCCAAAACTGGAGCAGTTGAGCAAGGAGATTGCCGAACTGAAAGAACAGGAGAGCAGCTACAAGGCCAAATGGGAAGCCGAGCGCGGACTGGTGAACAAGATTCAGCAGAACAAGCAGCAGATTGAACAGCTGAAGTGGGAGGCCGAGCGTGCCGAGCGTGAGGGTGACTACGGAAAGGTGGCTGAAATCCGCTACGGACGACTCAAGGCTTTGCAGGATGAAATCGAGAACATCCAGAAACAGCTGCGCGAGACTCAGGGTGGAGAGGCCATGATCAAAGAGGAAGTGACCTCTGAGGACATTGCCGACGTGGTAAGCCGCTGGACCGGAATACCGGTAAGCAAGATGTTGCAGAGCGAGCGCGAGAAGCTGCTCCATCTGGAAGAGGAACTGCACAAACGGGTAATCGGTCAGGACGAGGCCATTCAGGCTGTGAGCGATGCCGTAAGACGAAGCCGTGCCGGACTGCAGGATCCGAAGAGACCGATCGGTTCTTTCATCTTCCTCGGTACCACCGGTGTGGGTAAGACGGAGCTGGCCAAGGCTTTGGCTGAATATCTGTTCGACGACGAAACGCTGATGACGCGTATCGATATGTCCGAATATCAGGAAAAATTCAGTGTGAGCCGACTCATCGGAGCGCCTCCGGGATACGTAGGTTACGATGAGGGTGGACAGTTGACCGAGGCCGTACGCCGCAAACCATACTCTGTAGTGCTCTTCGATGAGATCGAGAAGGCTCATCCGGATGTATTCAACATTCTGTTGCAGGTATTGGACGACGGACGACTGACTGACAACAAGGGTCGTGTGGTGAACTTCAAGAACACCATCATCATCATGACCAGCAACTTGGGCAGCGCCTACATCCAGAGTCAGTTCGAGAAACTGAACGAGAACAGCAGCGCCCAGGCCCGCGAAGCTCTGATTGAGGAAACTCAGAAAGAGGTAATGAACATGCTGAAGAAGACCATCCGTCCGGAATTCCTGAACCGTATTGACGAGACCATCATGTTCCTGCCGCTGACTCACGACCAGATCAAGCAGGTAGTTTCCCTGCAAATCCAGGGTATCACGAAGATGCTCGAGGGCAACGGAGTGAAACTGAAGCTCACCGACGAGGCCTTGAACTTCCTGGCCGATGCCGGATACGATCCGGAATTCGGTGCCCGTCCGGTCAAGAGAGCCATCCAGCGCTATCTGCTCAACGACTTGTCAAAGACCATGCTGGCACAGAATATCGACCGCGAGAAGCCGATTGTGGTCAGCGTAGAAAACGGGGCTCTGAAGTTCAGCAACGAATAAGAAAACACGAAAAAGACCCACACGTCATCATTTGAAAAAATGATTTCGATGATTTGATAAAACGGTCCTGATGATTTTCGAAAATCATCAGGACCGTTTTTTTATTCCGTTTTGGCGGAGCGGGCAAACCATAAACTCCAAAATAAAAAAAATGTAATTATCATATAAAGAAAAAAGACTATCTTTGCCAAATCTGAAAATAAGAAACTGATTTAATACAAACAAAGACCCATGAAAAAAAACTTTTTACTATCTACATGGCTTATGCTAGGTGCCGGCTCTACCCTACTGGCACAGAATGAGTTCCCGAAACTGACCGTAGAGAATGACACCACCTGGTATATGATCTCTACTCCGGAACGGGAAGACCTGCATCTTACCAGCAACGGAACCGAAGATTATGTCACCGGTAAGGCAAACAGCTATGCCAACAGCCAGATCTGGTGTTTCATAGCCAGCAAAAACGGTCAGCTCAACCTGCTGAACCGTCAAAACAAGAGTTTCATCAGCGACAAAGCTGCCTCTGACAAATATTTCAAAAGCACACTTACAGCACCGGAAACCGGTTTCAAACTCGCTCTGGTAGAAAGCAAGAACCTGTATAACATTCTGGATGCCAGCGGACAGATGGTTAACCAGTGCAAAAGCTCTGAAAATTACCGCCTGACGAACTGGAACCAGTCTACCGACCCGGGAAATCTGTTCCGTATCGAAGAGGTCGACGTTCAGAATCTGCAACTCAGTCAGGCCAAAAATGAGGCCCGCACTTTGCTGAACAATACCGAAGAAGGTACGGCACCGGGCACTTATTCCAAAGAGAACCGCGACAAACTGGCCGAGGTTGCAGAACAGGCACAGAGCGTGGAGGAAATCCGCACAGCCATTGCCGAATATAAAAAGAGCATGAACGGAGTGACCGAAGGACAGTTCTACTTCCTGGTGTCTACCGGTCCGGACTATTGCCGCAACAGAGTGCTTTACAACACCAAACCCACAGAGGGGGCTTATCTGAGATGGGGCGACAAGACCATCGACGAAAACGCCCTGTGGGAATTTGTCAAGACCGGAAACGGGGAAACGGACACTTATCTGCTCCGCAACAAGGCCACCGGACTGTATTTGCAGGCAACCAGCAATGGCAACGAGTCTGGCGAAGTACGCGGCAGCGCCACTCCGAACGCAAATACGGCATTCGAAGTGGAATCTTTGGGACAGAACAAATCTTTCCTGATCTATACTCCGGGAGGAAACCCGATTCACGCGCAGAATGATTTCGGCGTGATGGTAACCTGGAACTCCAGAAACTACGGCAGTGCCTCATCATGGCAGATCATTCCGGCTACCGAGAACGAAATTGCCCAGGCTGCCCAAAAGACTGAAAGTGACCGCGAGGACTATAAACTCGTATGGCAGGAAGAGTTCAACGAGGACGGCGAAATCGACCCTAACGACTGGAACTTTGAATATGGATTTGTCCGCAATAACGAGGATCAGTGGTATCAGGAAGACAATGCCAGCAAAAAGGACGGAAATCTGGTTATCGAAGCCCGCAAGGAGCGCAAGGATAACCCGTGGTACGAACCGGGAAGCAGCGACTGGAAGAAATCCAGACAGTATATCGACTACACTTCTTCCTGCATGACTACAGCCGGAAAGCATGACTGGCTGTACGGACGTGTGGAAGTGCGCGCCAAGATTCCATGCTACTCCGGTTCCTGGCCGGCCATCTGGATGTTGGGTAATGAAAGTGTTACCGGCGAATGGCCATCATCCGGAGAGATCGACATCATGGAATACTATAAGGACAAGACACTGGCCAACCTGGTATGGGGATCAAGCGTCCGTTGGCAAGGTATCTGGGAGGCAAGAAGCACTCCGGTCACCGGCTATTGGGTAAAGCAGGACCCGAACTGGACCGACTCTTACCACACCTGGAGAATGGACTGGGATGAGGAGTCCATCAAGCTTTATCTGGACGATGAGCTGATCACCATCTGCAACCTGTCCAGAACCATCAATCAGGGCGAATGGCATTTGGTGGACAACCCGTTCCACACCTCACAATATCTGTTGCTGAACCTGGCTTTGGGCGGTAACAACGGTGGTCCTATCGACAATGAGAAACTCCCATTCTCCTATCTGGTGGATTACGTCAGAGTGTACCAGAAACCGGAGCATATCACCGGCATAGAAAGCAATCTCACCGAAGACGGCACTCCTATGGTCTATCTGAGCGACTATAGCTGCAACATCAACACCAAATCTTTCGAAGGCGACGTGCAGGCAACCGTCTATAATCTCTCGGGAGCACCGGTAGCCAAGGCTACAGGAAAGGCAGAAAACGCCAGCATGCCTGTTCCAGTGAAACATTTGAGCAAGGGTGTGTACCTCGTCAAGGTATCTGACAAGAACCACTCTCTGACCGAAAAGATTGTCATTAAGTAAGCAAGCGCTTCTGTCATACAAAGAAACTCTTTTCCATCTGCCTTTATGCAGGGAAAAGAGTTTCTTTTTTTATCTCTGAAAATCAACGCCGGCTCCGGCCGGTATTGCCTCGTGATGCCCGGAAAAATCTTCTTCGCTTCAACACGTGCAGCACGGACAGCACTCCAAACAGCAGTCCCAGTTTATAATGCAACAGTCCGGCATGAGCACCTTCCGAAGAAAGAAAAAACAAGGAAACGCCACTCAAAGACAAGAACACAAAAACAATACTCAGAAACAATACCATTTTCTTCCTGCCCTTACACCCACACTTCAACGCACGATACCACGCCCAATGACTCTTGACATGCAGCAAAACAAGCAAAAGAAAAAGCAGGCTTGTGCATACATGGACTGCGGCCCATGATTGTATGATTGCCCAAACCGACGCATGTCCGGCAATGTGTAACCGGACACCCGTATAAAAACAGAAAACAAAAACGGGCAACAAGAATAAATCCGTTACAAAAATCAGTCTACCTTTATTCATCTCTTTTTTAAGGCAAAGTTACGGCAGGCCGACAGGAATGTAAAGAGACAAAACAAGGTTTGACTGGTACTATCCGAGGTATTTGCGACGAAACGCCGTAGGACTCATTCCCACCGAACGGACAAACATGCGGGTGAAATAGGACGGATCCTCCACACCTAATTTCTGTCCGATTTCCTTCACTGTCAGCGTCGTATAAATCAGCATACGCCGGGCACGCAGCATCAGTTCATTCTGCAAATATCTCCCGACGCTGACTCCGGTAAGCTTACGAACCACCTCGTTCAGATAAACAGCCGAAAGGTGCAGGCATCCGGCATAATAGGAAATATCACGGTTTAACGTAGCTGAACCGGCCAACAAATTCTGAAAGGCGAGCATAATTTCCACCTGCCTCCGGCTATGGCGACTGCCGCTCATCTGTACTTGCAAAGCGGAAGTAACAATACCGACAAGAGCCCCGGCAAGATTACGGACAACAGCAGAGGAAATGACCGGACTGACCGAAATATCCTGATGGCGCCGAATCATATCAAACAACTGGAGAAACTCTTGCCGGATCACCGCATCCGGCTGAAATGAAAAAGGAAACAAAGCATATTCCGAAAGGATGCAAGCGGAATCGGTATCGACCAAAGCACTGTCGACAAATAAAAGAAAAGCCTGCGCATCACCCGACTCCAGAATCTGATGCACTTGTCCGGGACGGACACAGATTATTTCATCGGCATACGCCTCACGCTCGCAAAAATCAATCGAAATGCGGCAAGTGCCTTTCCTGATCATCCCGAATATATAGTAATCATCGCGGTGTGCATAAGTCACAGGAGGGATATTGGCCGCAGGAGACACTTCCTTGATAAAAACTCCTCCGGTGGTCTGCCGCACAGCCTGATGCAGGGGTATGTTTTTCTTCATGTTCTTCTACTGAGAATTATGGAAAAGGAAAAAGCATAGTGCATCTGTTTTCGGATACACTATGCTTTTTCAAATTAAATCCAGTGCTCGGCATACACCAGCAACAACAACTGCAACAAGAGCAGCAGAGGCATTCCGTAGCGGAATGTCAGATGACGGGTCTTGTGGTTGAACAGGTGCATGGAAAGGAAAGCACCGCTGCTTCCTCCGGCAAAAGCCACAAGCCACAGCACCCGCTCGGGGATACGCCAACGGCGGTGATAGGCCTTCCGCTTGTCACTGGCATAGAGCAGGAAGGCAAACAAATTAATACCTAATAGATAGTACAAAAACATAATGAGATGATTTTTATTATTGTATTTGTGTTAGAGTTTCACACTTTCCTTGTTTCCTTTTGACTCGTTCTGCATACGGTCCAGAGCGGTAACCACATAGGTGTACTTGGTGCTTCCGTCTTCGTAAGGAAGTTTCACAAACGTGTTGCGCGTGATGGCCACAATGTTTTCTGCAAAACGCAGATCAACATGCTCGCCCGGCGCAAAACGATACACCACATACTGCACCGCCTTGTCCAGTTCCTTCTTGCCGCGGGGAGCAGTCCAGAAGAGCATGTAGCCGTCCTCCGTCCATACAGCCTTCAACTTGCGCGGCTTTTTCGGGTTTTTCTTGTCTATCCACGGCATTTCGGGCTGAAGAGCCGGATAGCGGTGGTATTTGTAACGCAGCATGCTGGCGTAGTTTCCCTTATTGTCCACCACAGCCTTGGCATACCACTGGCAGCTTCCTTCAATGCCGGGCAGCGAGCGTTGCAAGTCCATCTTGCGCACCTGCTGATGGGCATTGGTATTGATCGGATCGGAATATTTCACCGTGCGGTCCACGTCCTGACCGATATATACCGGACGTTTTCCGGCATGCTCGCTCCACCAGCGGGTCAGCGTAATATAGTCGGCAGTGGGATGGCCAATCTGCCAATATACCTGAGGGATATTATAGTCTACCCATCCTTCATCTACCCATTTCAGGATGTCGGCATACAGGTCGTCATAGTTCTGCAAGCCTTTGGTGTTGCTGCCCCGCTTGGGATCGCTGCTCAGATTACGGTAAATTCCGAACGGCGACACACCGAACTTCACCCACGGCTTCACGGCATGGATGCAGTCGTGCAGTTTCTCCATAAAGCGGTTCACATTCTCACGACGCCAGTCACCGCGGTCCATACCCTTGCCGTAACGGGCATAGGTAGCATCGTCGGGGATGGGCACTCCGGGCACCGGATAAGGATAGAAATAGTCGTCCATGTGGATGCCGTCAATATCGTAACGCATCATGATGTCCATCACCACCTGACAGATATAATCGTGGTTCTCGGGAATTCCGGGATCGAAAATCAGCTGTCCGTCGTAATTGAAGAAACGCTCGGGATGCTGGAAATAAGGGTGGTTCTTGGCCAGCTCAGTGGTGCCTTTGGTCTTGGCGCGGAAAGGATTGATCCAGGCATGAAGCTCCATACCGCGGGCATGGCACTGCTCAATCATCCACTGCAACGGGTCCCAATAAGGCGAAGGAGGAGTTCCCTGACGACCGGTGAGATAACGGCTCCAGGGCTCGAAACTACTCTGATACAGGGCGTCGGCCTCAGGGCGCACCTGAAACAGGATGGCATTGATGCCGCTCTTCTGCAACTCATTGAGCTGATAGGTCAGCTCGGACTGCATGCGGGCAGTACTCATTCCCTTGAACTGATAATTCACACATTGAATCCACGCTCCGCGAAACTCGCGCTTGGGAGAAATCTGCGCATGAACCGCCACGGCCCATACACACCATAAGGCTAGTAAAAAAAGCTTTTTCATGAATATGTTCTGTAATATGCAACCATTTTTTTATTGGCTGCAAAGATAAGAAATATCGCGAAAAACGAACACAAGAAACACGAAAAAAGCAGATTCAGAACCGATTACTTGCGAGCCGAAGCCTTACCGCCAAAGCGGTTGATGCGATAGATGAAGTTCAACATGAAGTAACGGCTGATGCGCTCGGTCTTGACATCGCGCAGGCCGGAACTGGTAATCTGACGGGTTATATCGCTGTTCTGGTTCAGAATATCATAGCACTGCAAGGAAATGGTGGCTGCCTTGCGCTTCAGGAACGACTGGGCTATCTGCATGTTCCACACCCATTCGTCGGTATTCATGGCATCGTCACTATATCCGCGACGGGAGTTTTCCTTCAAATCGGTCGTGATCTTCATTCCCCACGGCAGCTTGACCTGAAGGTCCAGTCCGCTGATGATCTGATAGACATTGCGCTGGTTGGTGCCCATCGTGTTGCGCGACAGGTTGTAGCGTACGGTGCTGGACAGACCGCAGTCGAGCCAGTCGTTGCGATAGCTGCCGCGCAGCTGTTCCTGAAAGACTGCCGAACGGGTCTTGTTGATCTGAGTCACCTTGTTTTTATACACATAACCCAGAATATGGTTATAGTTCACTCCGGTGTTGCTGTTGATGCGGAAACGGGGATTGGCCAGAGCGGTATTCATGTTGAAGCGGGCCGAAGCGTTCCAGTTTCCGTTGATGTTCTCCGGACGGGTGATGCGTCCTCCGGTCAGTTCATTGTATTCCACACGCTGGGCCACTCCGTTCTGGGTGACCTGATAATTCAGATTCACGGCATAACTGCGCTGGCGCTCACGCTGATACTTGTTATAGGACAGATTCATGCGATGGGTGAACGAAGGCTTCAGACCGGAATTTCCCAAACGGATGTTCAGCGGATTGGCATTGTCGAGTGTATCGGGAATCAGACTCAGGATATCGGGCTGCCGGCTGCTTCCCTGGTATGTGAACTTCAGCTGTTCCTGCTTGGAGAAACGGTATCTGAAATTGGCGGTCGGCGCATAATTGAATACACTGCGACTGATATGGTATTCGTTGCTTCCCTTGCTGTAATCGGTAGCGGAATATTGCGGTTGCAGACTGAATCCGGCCGTAAGGAAATATTTGGAGGTGTTGACGCGCACCTGCAAACGGATATCCTGATGGATATAGCGATTTGTGGTGGTCTGACACTGCGCACTGTCGCGCCGGGCAAAAGGACGGGCACCGGCATAATTCTCCCCGCTAAACCCCAAGGCATCGATTTCCTCGCCTTGCAGGGAATAGGCATCACGGTCGTTCTGCTGCCGGTTCAGATTGAAGCGGTAACTGGCTTGCAGATTGACCTTCTTGCTCAACGGCTCGTTATAGCTCAGCGATGCACTCCAGTTGTAGCGAAACACTTCCTGCCCGTAGAACTGTATCTTGCGATAAACGGAATCGCCACCATCGGCGGCCAGCAACTGGTAGTAGTCGATCTGGGAATAATTGTCGCGGTCGCTGCCACTGCTGTTTATATCTCCCGACAGCGTGACGCCGACATTCCGGCCGGGCTTCTGCAACCGCCGGTTGAACTGCACGGTCAGGTTACCGCCCCAGTTATCTCCCGTGTTGTGACTTCGATTGAGGTTATGGTTCACTCCCAGACTGTCGGCCAGCAAATCCAACTGGTTCAGCGGGTGGGATATTCCGGGAAAAGCAAACGGATCGTCACTGAACGAAGCGGATTCGGAAAAAGAGGTACCGGTCTGCCGACTGAAGCGGAAAGAGGGCTTGAACAGGAAAGTGGTCATGGTATCGGGCCGCCACTCTATCTTCTGGTCGGTGTTGATGTTCCAGTTTCCGTTGCCGCTGCTCTGAATGCGCTGCGAGAAGGGAGCACGCTCATTCTCAAAAGATTCGGAAAAGATTTCCCGATACTGGTCGGATGAACGGTGCGTCAGGCGTACATTACCCGAAGCCTCAAGGGTTTTCTTGCTCAGGGTATAGTTCATGCCCGCGGTCTGCTGCTCCGTCTGCCCGCCGTTGTTGCGGTTTCCGGCATTGCCCAACAGGGTGATTTTCCGTTCTTCCGTAAACCGGTTTATATTGAACTTACCCTGATAACGCTGGCGGGTTCCTCCTCCGGCCGAGGCTTGTCCGAACCATCCTTTCTTGCGGTCTTTCTTTACCGACAGGTCGATCACGGTTTTCTCATTGCCGTCGTCCACACCGGTGATGCGGGCCTGGTCGCTCTGCTTGTCGTACACCTTGATTTTTTCAATAATGTCAGCCGGCAGATTCTCCAGAGTGGTCTGCGTGCTGTTTCCAAAGAAATCCTTCCCGTCGACCAATATCTGCGACACTTCTTTTCCATTAACCGTGATTTTTCCGTACTCGTCAATCTCTACTCCCGGCAACTTTTTGAGCAGTTCCTCGACCATGGCCCCTTCGGTCACCGAATAGCTCCCGGCATGATAAGTCACCGTATCTTCCGAAACGGTGATTTCGGGCACCTGTGCGGTGACTACCGTTTCCTGTAAATAACGCGACTCCTCAGACATAAAAATGTCTGCGACCCGCACCTTTCCCTGACGTTCCTTCAGGTTAATCCGGAAGAACTGGGGCTGAAAACCCATATAGGTTACCTTAATGCGGAAATTACCGGCCGGAACTCCGGTCAGGGAATAGGTTCCGTCTGTCTTGGTTACAACGCTACGGAGAGTATGGTCCAGACTGTCGAGCAGCATAACATGAGCACCGGGAAGCGGTTCGCGGAACTGTTGGTCATAGACCGACCCCCAAAGGCTGATGGCCGGATTTTGTGCAAAAAGTGACTGGCTGGCTATATATATGATGAGAAAAGACAAGAATCGAAACATGATCGGATGGTTCTTAACATGGTAAAACAAAAGGTTAGTAAAAGATTATATGCTTTAGATAGCGTCCGGCCGTAAAGGTTTAAAAGAGAAAGTGGTTTTTTCTGCCACTTCAATCATTTTCCGGATAATCAAAACAGAAATGCATTTTCACGGATTCTGTTCACGTCCTTCACCCACTTTTTCGTAACTTTGCCAAAGAACAAAAAGAAATTACTCATGGAGCAATACATACATATCAAAGGGGCCCGGATCAATAATCTGAAGAACATTGATCTGGATATCCCGCGCGAAAAGCTGATTGTCGTTACCGGACTGTCGGGTTCGGGCAAGTCTTCCTTGGCCTTCGACACGTTGTATACCGAGGGACAGCGCCGCTATGTGGAAAGCCTTTCGGCTTACGCACGTCAGTTCTTGGGCCGTATGAGCAAACCGGAATGCGACTACATCAAGGGAATTCCGCCGGCCATCGCCATCGAACAGAAGGTGAACAGCCGCAACCCGCGCTCGACCGTGGGTACCTCGACCGAAATCTATGAATATCTGCGTCTGCTCTACGCACGCATCGGACGCACTTTCTCGCCCGTCAGCGGACAGGAGGTCAAAAAGCATACTACCGAGGATGTGGTGAACTGCATGCTGTCCTATTCACCGGGCACCCGTTTCACGGTGCTCACGCCTCTGCGCATTCCCGAAGGAAGAAGCGTGGTGGAGCAGCTGGACATGGACCTGAAACAGGGATTCACGCGCCTGGATATCAAAGGAGAGATGGTGCGCATCGAAGATTATCTGCAGCAACTCAACGGACAGGATCCGGATGCGGAAACCCTGAAGGACATTTATTTGCTCATCGACCGTATGAGCAGCGACACATCGCAATCGGTCATCTCCCGCCTGACAGACTCTGCCGAAACGGCATTCTTCGAGGGCGACGGCACTTGTGTGCTGCGCTTCTACCCGGCAGGCATTCTGCATTTCTTCTCCACACGGTTTGAAGCGGACGGCATCACCTTCGAGCCGCCTACGGACAATCTTTTCTCTTTCAACTCACCGATCGGAGCATGCCCGGCCTGCGAGGGCTTCGGCAAGGTAATCGGTGTGGACGAGAGTCTGGTCATTCCGAACTCGGCACTCAGCGTGTACGACGGGGCCGTGGTATGCTGGCGCGGCGAAAAGATGGGGGAATGGAAACTGGAGTTCTGCCGCAATGCCGAGAAGCATAACTTCCCCATCTTCAAACCTTATTATGAACTGACTCAGGCCGAAAAGGATTATCTGTGGCACGGCGACCCGAAAGCAGCGAATCCACGGGAAGAGACCTGCATCGACACCTTCTTCAAAATGCTGGAGGAGAACCAGTATAAGATTCAATATCGCGTGATGCTGGCACGCTACCGCGGAAAGACTACTTGCCCCAAATGCCACGGTACACGCCTGCGCCCCGAAGCGAACTACGTGAAAATCAACAACCGTTCCATCTCCGATCTGGTGGACTTGCCGATAGAACAGCTGAAGGTGTTCTTCGACAATCTGCAACTGAATGAGCATGAAGAGCAGGTGGCCAAACGAATTCTGACGGAAATCAAAAACCGCATTTCCTTCCTGCTTGATGTTGGTCTGGGCTATCTCACCCTGAACCGTCTGAGCAACTCGCTGTCGGGCGGTGAGAGCCAGCGTATCAATCTGGCCACCTCGTTGGGCAGCAGTCTGGTGGGTTCTCTCTATATTCTGGATGAACCGAGCATTGGATTGCACAGCCGCGACACGGACCGCCTCATCAAGGTACTGAAACAATTGAAGGATCTGGGCAATACGGTTGTCGTAGTGGAACACGACGAGGAAATTATCCGCGCGGCAGACTATATCATCGACATCGGTCCGGACGCCGGAAGACTGGGTGGCGAAGTGGTGTTCCAGGGCGATCTGCAAAAGATGCTGGCCGAAAAACCTCAGGACACCCGCAGTCACACCGTGAGATACCTTACCGGACAGGAGAAGATAGAGACTCCGGCACAGTACCGTCCCTGGACGCACTATCTGGAAATTAAAGGGGCACGCGCCAACAACCTGAAAGGCATTGACGTGAAATTCCCGCTGAATGTAATGACGGTAGTGACGGGTGTCAGTGGTTCGGGCAAGTCCACTCTGGTGCGCGATATTCTCTATCGGGCCGTGAAGAGGGAAATGGACGAAGTGACCGACCGCCCTGGTGAGTTCCTGAAACTGGAAGGTGATCTGGACCGCATCAAGAACATCGAGTTCATCGATCAAAATCCGATCGGCAAATCTTCACGAAGCAATCCAGTGACTTACGTCAAGGCGTATGATGAAATCCGCAAACTCTTTGCTGCCCAGCCTCTGGCACAGCAGATGGGATTCAGCAGCGGCTATTTCTCCTTCAACACCGAAGGCGGACGCTGTGAGGAGTGTAAGGGCGAAGGTACCGTAACCGTAGAAATGCAGTTTATGGCCGATCTGGTGCTGGAATGCGAATCCTGCCACGGCAAGCGCTTCAAGAGCGACGTGCTGGAAGTGAAGTTCGAAGGCAAGAATATCTACGATGTACTGAACATGACGGTCAACCAGGCCATAGAGTTCTTTACCGAACACGGGCAGACCAAGATTGCCAAGAAGATGCAATCGCTTCAGGATGTCGGACTGGGATACATTAAACTGGGACAGTCTTCCAGCACCTTGTCCGGCGGAGAGAACCAGCGTGTCAAACTGGCTTACTATCTGGGACAGGAAAAGGTGGACCCAACCCTCTTCATCTTCGACGAGCCGACTACCGGATTGCATTTCCACGACATCAAGCGTCTGCTTCAGGCTTTCAATGCGCTGATCCAACGCGGACATACGCTGATCATCATCGAACACAATATGGATGTCATCAAATGCGCCGACTACATCATCGACCTCGGTCCGGAAGGTGGCGACAAGGGCGGTAACTTAGTGGTATGCGGCAATCCGCACGAAGTGGCTGCCTGTGCAGAAAGTTACACCGGACAATTCCTGAAAGAGAAACTGGAGGAAGATTAAATCAGCATGACTCCTAAAAATAAACGGACAGATTGGGCCACATGCACCAACCTGTCCGTTTATTTTATTGGTAAAACCGTTCTTATCGTCCTTTTGTTATTCCGGTTTCAGGAACTATATAATAAGGAGTTTCCTGATCCATCTTGATTTTCAAGCAGCCTTTCCGTACCGTAACTTCCTTTTCATAGACCAGTCCGTCGGAAGTGATGCGGTAAATCTTGGCCTTGCTTGTGTTGCCCCAATGGAATGGGACATCCGCAACTTCTTCTCCGCCTGCCTCGGAATAGGCTATCATGCCCCGATCGCTTCTCCATACAGCCGGCATAAACACCGTGTTCTTTCTTCGCAAGACCCGGTCGTACTGACGGACTACACTGTCCTTCAGCGAAACGGAAACACCATCCGAATACCAGGCGATGCGGTCGTTCCCGCTTCCGGAAACAGAATCCCGATCCAAACGGTTCAGAAAGAAATATTGGGGCACCTTCAGCATGAAATCCTTTACCAAAGCTTTTTCCCATCCTTTATAGTCGGCTCCCTGCCAGATCGGCTCTCCATAACAGGAGGTTCCAAAGAGGAATCCCAACGCATGATCGCTCGTTTTAATATCCGGATTCAGTCCCGTTCCGGTATAAACATGGGCCGGATATTTCAGATAATCCGCCTGCGTGAAACCATTAAAGTGCCACGCATAGGGAACATATCCTATCATATAGTCCATAACCCACTCACTGGTTATGTCTATCCCCTTCGCCTTCCAATACAAAGCCGCCTTCTGCTGATACATGGCCTCGCAAATCTCCGTTTCATGATGCCCGGCGCTAGGGCGTGCTATCCAGGCATCGCTATGAATCGTACCGGCTTCCTTCAACTCCGGAACCAAAGACAACAAAGAATCTATTCTCTTTTGGGTATAACCGGCCTCCCATTCTCTCTGATAATTTATCTGATAGGCCTTACGGTTGTTATACTCTCCGATGACCATCAACGAACCGTCGGCATTCTTCGAAATCAGGTCCTTTGCCACATATTCGTTCCAGAGCGGACTGTCGTCATAGGCATCGGTCATGTTAATGTGCAGGCTCACGATGGTGTGATACTTGCGCGCCTCCCGGATCAGCCAGCGCAGACTCTCCAATGCGGTGCGGTCGGCCGAACGCTTCAACAAAGGATTGGCATCAAAGAAAGCCGGATATTTGTCATCATGTCCATTATACTGCCATCCCACCAAATAGACAATCTTCGGAATCCCCAAAGATAAATTGTCAGTAACCCTTATGGCCTCCAAAGCCTGTTCAAAGGTCATATTTACCTGACAGCCGCCTTTCGGGTCGGGCTTCGACAAGAACATTTTGGTGACCCACGTCTGAGAATAGTCATGATTGAAGGCTCCTAAGGAACCAATCATGCAAAGGCAAAATATCAAGAAACAGATTCTCTTGCTCTTCATATTATTTATCTCCATCCTAGCTATCAGAATATATTAATGGTAGTCACAGTCAACATTTTGCGAATCAGAGATCTGAACCTTATCGCCCTGACCTTGCATTTTTTCAAAGGAATTGTTGCGCACGGTCAGTCCGTCAACACCTCTCGCATAAATGGCCGGCACGTTGGGATTATCCGACTCAAATACATTATCCTCAATCCGGATATTGCGGTGAACAGGCCCATCGTACTTCTGATACTCCGGTGCGATGCAAATCACCGGACCACCACATTGCAGGAAGGTGTTCCGACGAATCACCAGATCGTGAACCGGACCGGATTCGTACCAGCTCATCGCATCATCGGCCACAAGAATGGCGCTCATCTGCATGCCATAGAACACATTGTTTTCAATCACTGACTTGCGCCGTGTTGACAACAGAATGCCACGGGTCGGTACCCGTGAAAAGCGGTTTCCGGAGATCAGTACCTCAGGAGTCCAGGTTATATTCTCCATGACCACATTCGACAGACTGCGAACCGACTCGGGAACACTCTTATTCAAGGTGACAATCATTTCGCGGGGATTGGCCATACGTGCTGAAGCAATCTTACCGCTCCACACGGCACGCAATGTTTCCGCATGGACCAGTTCCACCTCGTCGCCCTTGAAAAAAGCCTCAAAGCCGTAAGTCTGCGGATGCATAAAGCGGATCTTCAGAGTTTTTCCATCCACATATTCCATCACTTTCAGATGTGTGCCATGCACATTGATCGGGTCGTCATGAGCGCCTGCAAAGATACAGTCGGTGACGCTTACCTTTCCCTTACATCCCGACACATGGAGGAAATCGGCAAAACCGGCGTTGGTTCTTCCGGAACCGGGCTTCGGCATGAAAGTATTGTGATGGAACGTCAGGTCCTCGCTATACTGACAGACCACACTGAAATTGCCCAGATAATGAAAATTGACATTCTCCAGACGGACATTTTCCGACCGGTTTATGAAGCCGCAAACCTCATCACGGATTCCGTCGCGCATCTGAAAAACGTATCCGGGTTGTGCTTCCGGTTTTCTGTCATATTGCAGATAGAGCAAATGCGGCTTGATTTCCACCGCTTTTTTCAAGCCATCCATCGGACTCCAGGAGCGCCAGGTAATATCTTTCACCGGGTCGTAAGACTGGGCTATACCCCGCTGGAAAGACCATCCGTCACCAAACCATGCCAGTTTTCCATCCACAATCTGATAACGGGAACTGGGATGCACCTCAACAACAAGATAATCCTCTCCCACTTCCTTCACCGTACATTCGGGCTGTGTGGGGTTCTCATGATCAATATTAAAGTTCTTGAGCACCATATTGCGACAATGATCCACTACCAGAGATGTCATTTCACCGGTCATCAAAAGAGTTGAACCGCAACCGTCCAGAGTGACATTCTTCAAATCTTTCAGCAACACGGCAATATGCTTCACGGAATCCGCATTTTCAGCCTCCGAGGTGGTGTTGGACACATAATACAGGCGTTTTGAAGCCTCGGAACGGGAAAAGTCATATACTCCGGGCTTCAGCTTAATAGTCACCGGCTTGCCCTGGCATCCGGCCGCCTCTTTAATGGCCTGAACCAACACCTGGTTATCACTTCCGTCTACCGGACTCACTTCGATAATCTTTTCTGCGGCAAAAAGGTTACAAACGCTCGAAAAGGAAAAAAATAGAAATAAGGTTTTCTTGAACATAACAGTCAATGAAATTAGTAAATACGGTTATCATAATATTCGATTTCCCTGCGGGAAGGTTTTTCGGTGCAATATTCGCAAAAAACTCCAATATCTGCAAGCAAATCCTAGAAAACTTGATGTTTGTTAAACAATCGGCAAACCGAAATTATTCCAAGGAAAATGCGTAACTTTGCAGCCGTTTTAAAAATAATTCTTTTTATGGACAAGGTATCGGAAAACCCTTTCAAAAACCGAGAGCGCGAAAACACTTCGCTGCTGGTTGCTACGGCTCTCTTCGTGGCACTGTATCTCATTTCGAACATCATGGCCGTCAAGGTTATCGGCCTTTTCAATCTTTTTTATTTTGATGCCGGAACGGTGACTTTCCCCTTTGCCTATATGCTGGGTGATGTCATTACCGAGTTATGGGGATTCCGTATCTCCAAAAAAATTATCTGGATTACTTTCCTGTGCAACATCGTACTGGTGGTCTGCACACAAATCGGCATCTGGCTCCCTTCTCCCGCACATCTGGCTGCAACGGCCTCAGCCTACAACGAGGTGTTCACCTATGTGCCCCGCATTGTGGTGGCTTCGCTGGTAGGTTTTCTTTTGGGCGAACTGTCGAACGCCTGGATTATGGAAAAGATAAAAATCCGGATGAAAGGGCGCCACATGTGGGTCCGCACCATCGGCAGCTCGGCCATAGGCTATGTGTTCGACACCCTGCCTTTTGTGCTCATCGCCTTTCTCGGAACGGTCACCACGCGGGAACTCCTGCTGATGATGGCCCTGCAATATGCCTCCAAACTGCTGATCGAGTCTGTTTTCGGTACCCCGATGGCCTATGCCACCGTGCATCTCATCCGGAGATACAACCGGTAAAGTTTCCCATTAATCCATTAAATCCATTCGCATCATGAACCGATATGCAAGAATAGACACCCACATGCCCCGCGAATTTGTACTGCTTCAGGGCACAGGCTGCCGTTGGGGCAAATGCACCTTCTGCGACTATCACGAGGACCGCAGTGATAATCCTTTCCCGCTGAACCGAACAGTTCTGAATCAGGTTACGGGCTGCCACGGTGTGCTGGACGTCATCAACTCCGGCTCCGCTCCGGAACTCGATGAACAGACGCTGGAGCTGATTACCGAAATTGTCAGCCGGAAAAAGATACACACCCTGTGGTTCGAAGCGCATTACATGTATCGGAAGCGACTGCAAGAGTTTGCCGCCCGCTTTCCGCACTGCGAAGTGAAATTCCGCTGCGGCGTGGAGAGTTTCAATCCGGCCTTGCGTTCCAGCTGGAACAAGGGTATACCGCCCCAGACCACTCCGGAAGAAATAGCCCGGTACTTTCAGGGAGTCTGTCTGCTGTGCTGCACCCAAGGCCAGACGCGCGAAGACATTCTGCAAGACATTGCCACGGCACGCCGCCTGTTTGAATATTTCAGCATCAACATATTCTGCAACAACTCCACCTCCGTAAAGCGGGATGAAGAACTGGTCCGCTGGTTTGCCCGGGAAGTGTATCCCACCCTTTGCCACGAACCCAAGATTGAAATCCTGATGGAAAATACGGATTTAGGTGTCGGTTAAATATTGAAAAGTCGAGTTCCCCAAAAACAGACGCTTCAAAAAAAGCCCTCAAAACAGTTTGTCGGACTGTTTTGAGGGCATTATTATAATCAAAAAACAAATCAATTAAAGAGGGATATATTCCACAAAGGCCTCCATAGCCTCGTAAGAAGCCAAGCCTAAAGCCTGATACAGTTCGGCTGTTCCGTGGTTACGGTCCTCAGAACGCTGCCAGAACAGACGCTCGTCGTTACCCAGGAACGGTGCACTCTCCATCTGTGAAGCATGACGCAAAATCGCATTACGCTTAGAGCGCAGCTCTTCCGGACTGATCGGCACCACCATCTCGATGTTTTCAATCTCCCACTCGGCCCAGGCACCGCGATACATCCAGATGCGGCAATCCTTCAGCCACTCGGCACCATTCTCTTTCTCAATGTCGATGGCAGCAAACACGGCATCGGTACATACACGGTGTGTTCCGTGCGGGTCGGCCAGGTCACCGGCAACGAAGATCTGATGCGGCTTCACCTCGCGCAACAGTTTCAGCACGATTTCGATATCTGCCTCGCTGATCGGGTTCTTCTGGATCTTTCCGGTTTCATAGAACGGCAAGTCGAGGAAGTGCACACGGTTCAACGGAATACCGCTGTAAGTGCTTGCCAGACGAGCCTCGCCACGACGGATCAGACCTTTGATGGTCAGGATATCGCGGGTATCAAAGTCGCCCGACTGCTTTTCATTCAGGAATTTCTTGATTTCGGCATACTTCTCACGGATCACCTCATCCTTGCTGTCGTTGAACAGCTGGTTGAAGCCGTTGATGAAGTGCAGGAAGCGCATTACTTCTTCATCGCCCACGGCAATGTTTCCGGAAGTCTGATAAGCCACATGCACCTCGTGGTTCTGACGCACCAGACGCTGTAAGGTTCCACCCATTGAGATAACGTCGTCATCAGGATGCGGAGAGAAAATCACCACGCGCTTCGGATATGGGTTGGCACGCTCCGGACGGTAAGTGTCGTCTTCATTAGGTTTTCCACCCGGCCAGCCAGTGATGGTATGCTGCAAATCATTGAACACACGGATATTCACATCATAAGCCGAACCGTAGAGCGCCAGCAGCTCGCTCAGTCCATTCTCGTTATAATCCTTATTGGTGAGCTTCAGAATCGGTTTGCCGGTCACACCGCACAACCACACGATAGCGCTTCGGATCAGTTTGTTGTTCCACTCGCAGGAAGTAACCAGCCAAGGACGCTGGATGCGGGTCAGCTTAGCCGCAGAAGTCAGGTCCAGATAAACACGGGCCTCACTGTTCATCTGCAGGAAAGAAGCCGGAACTGATTCTGACATCTTCTCCTCTACCGCACGACGCACCACATCGGCCTTTTCCTCGCCCCAAGCCATCAGGAATACATGGCGGGCAGCCAGAATGGTGGCGATACCCATAGTCAAGGCACAAACCGGCACATGCTCCTTGCTGCCGAATACCTTTACAGCCTCCTGACGGGAGTTGTTGCCCAACAGCATCAGACGGGTCTTGGATGATGGCTGTGAACCGGCCTCATTGAGCAGTACGTTACCGCCCTGACCGATTCCGAGCAACATGATGTCCAAACCGCCACAGTCCTGCACCGCTTGTTCAAAGGCACGGCATTCGGCCGATACTTCCTGCTGCGGCACGGTTCCGTTGAGCGCATAGCATTTCTTGTACTCGATCTTGCTCAGGAAAGCATCCTGAATAAAACGGTAGTTGCTTGCTCCGTCGGCCGAAGGCAGCGGATAATATTCATAACCGATGAAGAAAATCACATGGGCAAAGCTCAGACCCTCTTCGCGGTTCATGCGCACCAGCTGTGCATATACCTCGGCAGTGGAAGAACCACCGGCCAGTCCGATGACACAATCCTTTCCCTGCTGTTCTTTCTCCCGTATGATTTTGCTTACCTTTTGTGCCAAAGCCTGGGCACCCTCAGAGGCAGACTCAAAAATATCTGTACGCACGCGCTCGTTTCTGGTCAAAGCCGAACGCTCCAATCCAGATTCCGGCTTGTAATAACGCGTAGGAATCTGATTCAGTTTAATCTGTGAACTTAAATTTGTTCTCATAAACCATTATGTTTTTACTGTTTATTAATAAGGTAGTTCAATATGAAATGACATAACCACGAAGCAAATATAATACATTCTTGTAATTATTACAAAGAAATATCACTTTTTTACAAAAGAAAAACACTCCCTGCAAAAAAGCAACGGTCCGCCCCTTTTCCAATGTCTTGAAAAAGAAAAACGGACCGTATCTGTCTGCTATATCTGTTCGAATCAGAAGTAGAAGCCAAGGCCCAGTTTCAGTCCGACTTTGCTGCCGTCGGCAAAATTGTTCAGGCTCATGTTGTAATATAAGGCCGGCTCCAATGTGATGAATTCATTCAGGAAGAAAGCGTAACCTATTTCCGGGCACAGCTGCAGGTTGTTGACATTCTTGAGCACATGCTCATACTGCAAGCCCAATCCCAGATAAAGGCCGTTTTGCTTGATATAATAGCGGCCGCCTACGCCCAGCGACACATTGTCTTCATAGCGTGTATGCGCATAACCCAGTTTTCCATAGAGCATCCAGGCGTCTTCCACAAAGATACCTCCGTTCAGATCCATGCCGAAGGTAAATTTCTCATTATTGCTATAAGACAGGTTCAACCCTGAAAAAGAAGTAGAAAAATAACAGGTGTTCTTCTCAAACTGCGCTTTGGCTCCTACTGCCATCAGCACAAACATCAAACTTAAAAGTAGTTTCTTCATAAGGTAGTTTTTTGGGAATTAATTAGTAATAGGAGTCTTGTCCCCGCCTTTACGCGTGCGGTCCATCAGTTCGCGTTCGCGCTCCAGAGCCATCTTTTCCTTTTTACGGTAGAGCCACCAAAGAGCCAGAATAATCAGGGCATTCAGAACAATGGCAAAGATAATCGTTCCCGTACCGGCTGTGCTGCGCGGCAACAGATAGGCATAGATGACGATGGAATACAAGGTAAAGGCCAAAGGTATCCAGGTGGACTTTCTTATTTTGTTCTTTCTCATGCTAATTCTTTTTTAAAATTGTAATACCAGCGGACAAACAGGACCAGCAGCACAACCGATGCCACCAAGCCTCCGGCAATGCTCCAGAAATAAGGGAGCGAGAAGCCTTCGGGGGCCACCAGTATGTAAGAGGTGCACACGGCTGTCATGAAAAGACCGGGGAAGAGCGTGATGTAGAAGTTCTTCCGGTGACACGCCAGCCACACTGTGATTGTCCAGAAAGTAAAGATAGACAAAGTTTGATTAAACCACGCAAAATAACGCCACAATATATCAAAATTAATATTCATTAAAACGGCGGCAATGACAAAAAGCGGCAAAGAGATGACCAGACGGCGCCACAGACTGTCTTGTCGGAATTTCAGAAAATCGGATGCAATGAGGCGGGCACAACGGAAAGCGGTATCGCCGGAAGTGACCGGAGCAGCCACCACACCCAATATGGCCAGTACGGCACCGACCGTACCCATCCAGTCGTTGCAGATGAAATTCACGATCAGCGCAGGGTTGGAGTTTCCTTCGGAGTTGAGCAATGCCTGCAACTGTCCGTAGCCACCGGCATACTTGATGGCAGCGGCCGCCCAAATCATGGCCACGATGCCCTCGGTAATCATCGCTCCGTAGAACACACGCCGACCGAGTTTCTCGTTCTTGATGCAGCGGGCCATCATGGGGCTTTGCGTGGCATGGAAACCGCTCACGGCACCGCAGGCTATCGTAATGAAAAGCATCGGGAAGATGGGCAGGTTGGCATTGGGATGATGGTTGGTAAAGGCCTCGGTAATCTCGGGCATCCAGTTGTCGTGGGTAAACAGTCCGTAGAGCACACCCACCGCCATGATGAGCAGCGCGCCGCCGAACACCGGATAAATGCGTCCGATGAGCGCGTCAATCGGCAACAGGGTGGCCAGAATATAATAAATGAAAATCACGACACTCCAGAAAGTGGCGCTTCCCCAGAATCCCCAGGTGGGTGTCATCGAAGCCAGCAGTCCGGCAGGTGTGGTCACAAAGACAGTGCCCACCAGAATCATCAGTACCAGCGAAAAGGCGCGCATCACCTGACGCACTCCGCCTCCCAGTTCGTCGCCCACAATTTCGGGCAGACTCATGCCGGCCTTGCGTATGGAAATCATGCCGGAGAAATAATCGTGCACCGCACCGCCGAAAATACAGCCCAGCACAATCCACAGATAGGCGGCGGGACCGAACAGAATGCCCATGATCGCACCGAAGATGGGACCGGTACCGGCAATATTCAGAAACTGGATGAGATAGACTTTCCAGGTGGGCATCGGAATGTAGTCCACTCCGTCCTGGTGCGTATAACAGGGAGTCTTACGCGTGGGATCGGCTCCAAACACGCGCTCCACAAAGGAGCCATAGATTAAATAGCCCAAAACCAGGGCACATAACGCTATTACAAAGGTTGTCATGATAAATTGTTTATTTGTTCCCTGCAAATGTAACAAATTTAAGGATTATTAGAGAGTGGAATTAAAAAAAACTTTTCCAACCTTTCCAGAATATCTTACCTTTGTAGCTGCTATTGATAAAACGAACTGGAAACTATGAAATTGAAATCCCTATTCTGTCTATTCTGGGTATTCTTATGCGGCATCCCGGCGCTGGCTGCGGATTATGTGGGTCCTGTAGAGGCTCCCAAACGCGAGAGCCGCGCCGTGTGGCTCACCACACTGAGCGGTCTGGACTGGCCGAAAACCAAAGCTACCGACGAGGCATCGCGCCGGAAACAGCAGCAGGAGCTGTGCGACATTCTGGACAGCCTGAAAAAAATACGTATCAACACGGTGTTGCTGCAAACCCGTGTGCGGGGCACCATGATCTACCCCTCGGGCATCGAACCGTGGGACGGCTGCATGAGCGGCACCGTGGGACGTGATCCGGGCTACGACCCGCTGGCCTTTGCCATCGAAGCCTGCCACGAACGGGGCATGGAGCTGCACGCCTGGATGGTGACCATCCCGTGCTTCAAGACCTCGGCCGCCAAGGCTATGGGCAGCAAATCCGTGCTGAAAAAGCACCCGTCGCTCTGCAAGAAGCACAACGACACGTGGTATCTCGACCCCGGCATGCCGGGCACAGCCGACTATCTGAGTTCGCTGTGCGAAGAGATTGTCCGCAATTATGATGTAGACGGTATCCACTTTGACTACATACGCTATCCCGAGAACGCACGCAATTTTCCCGACCAGGCCACTTATCGCAAATATGGCAAGGGAAAGGACAAGGCCATCTGGCGCCGCGACAACATCACCCGCTGCGTGGAACGGATGTACCGCACCATAAAGACCCTCAAGCCGTGGGTCAAGGTGAGCAGCTCGCCCATCGGCAAATATCGTGACCTGACCCGCTTCTCGTCTTACGGCTGGAATGCCTACGATGCCGTGTATCAGGACGCCCAGAAATGGATGAAAGAAGGAATCCACGACATGCTCTTCCCGATGATGTATTTTCAGGGTAACCACTTCTACCCCTTTGCGGCCGACTGGAAAGAAGATTCGGGCGGCAAACCGGTGGTGCCGGGACTGGGCATCTACTTCCTGAGCGAACGCGAAAAGAACTGGGATCTGGAGGTGATTGAACGCGAACTGCAGTTCATCCGCAAGGAACAGATTCCGGGACAGGCTTACTTCCGCGCCGACTTCCTGCTGGACAACGTGAAAGGACTGTATGACTACCTGAAGACGTTCTATTATCCGTATCCGGCTCTGACTCCGGTGTGCAACAGTTGCGACTCCGTAGCTCCGTCTGCTCCGGGAAATCCGCAAATCAGCATGTCGCAATATCATGCCTCCGTGTCGTGGAACCGTTCCTATGATGCCGTGAACGGACATGATGTGCGCTACAATATCTACGCCTCACGCACGTTTCCGGTGGATGTGACGCAGGCACACAATCTGATCCGCACCGCCATGCGCGACACGGTATTCGAATTCAATCCGATGTTCGTGGGGCTCTACGGTTATCATTTTGCCATCACCGCCACCGACCGCTCGGGCAACGAAAGTGTGGCAGCCATTCTTCGGAATCCTTCGGCCGCCCCCGTATGCACTACCCCACAGACTCACGGAAAGGTCATTCTGGATCAAGACGGAATGACTCTGAAACTGCCCGAAAGCGAAGCGGAATTTTTCATGATTCAGGATATGCAGGGCAGAGTGCTACATACGGTGCCTTATCAGAAACAATATCGCACGGACGGACTGAAGAAGGGAGTGTACCAAGTACGCACGCTGGAAAAGAAAGGCTTTTCGCGCACACTGGGCTCTTTTATCAAACCTTAATAAGGCCGAATCTTACAAAAAATATTTCCCATCATATCTATCCCCTGCTCCAAAAAACAAGGTTTCCCTTGCCCGGAGCAGGGGATTTTTTTATGTAACAAAAAGTAAGTTGCTGACAAACTGTCAAAATCAGTCGGTTCAGATTTGCGTTTTTGTATCCATATTCCGGGTTATCCAGAAAAAACTGAATCTCAGAGGTCAGATTTCTTATTATCATCAAGATATTCAAAGCATTATCCCGTTTTTCTCTGCTCTTTGAGAACTTCCATACAGACAAAAAAGACGGTTTTTCCGCTCCCTTTTGAAGCCTTTTTAAAAACATTCTGAACGTTTCTGCACTTCGCGGTGTTGATTTTGTCGAAACACCGTGGTGCTTTTTGCCGCCCACCATGCGAATCCTTTTCCTTCCACTCGAAAAAAACTGTATAAAAACAGTATATATGCATTCATTATTCAGAATTGATATGAATATTTATGCAAAGATTATCCGGAATGCCTCCAAATAAACTAAGCACATGTAAGTAAAAATCATTTTCTACTATCAAAATGAAACCCGTTCATATCCCCAACAAATCTTTAACATTTTAAAGAAAATCAAGAAATCAGACACTCAAGAAACAAGATTTTTACAAAAATACAACAATATTGTTTTTATTTACAATATAAATCTTTCTCTATATCTTTGCAAAAAATAAGACTAGTCGACCTAAACTTATTTAATAATAACCCAATTACTAAATTATCCCAAGCAACAAAGATTACAAAAGATAATTACACCAAACGTCTTATTGGATTTTATCTGTAAAGTAAATCATTATAACAATTTTATAAAATCTTACGATTATGAGAAAGAGCCTATTATTAACAGCTTTATGCATCACCGGAACAATGATGCTGACTTCTTGCGAACAAATCAAGGATTTTTTTGAGGAAGAAGATGGAGGTAGTACAGAGAAAGTGGACCTCAATTACGGTTTGGATGCCGACTTTGCTTTTGAAGGCAGTTTTCAGAATTCTGTTGCCAACGGAGTAACCATAGCCAATTCCAACGATGTTAGTTTCGTAGAGGGAACCAAGAAAGATACAAAAGGTATCAAATTCAACCGTGAAAAGAATTCTCAGCTGAACATCAGCAAAGCACTGATTGGTGGAGAAGATTGGACTATTTCTTTCTGGGGAAAGGATTTATATGACGGAAGTATCTTCCATGCAGAAACAGCTAGTGGAGAACAAATTATGTCTTTGTCAGCTAATGAAGGTAAACTACGATTTGCAGATTCAAGACAGAATAACAATAATTCCGTATATTTCTGGGGCTTATCAAGTTTCAATTCCTCTTTCATCAATGATAGTCAATGGCATCATATCTTATTGACAGTAACCTATGATTCTATTGATGAAAGAAGAAAAGTAAATCTCTATATCGACAATCAGTATCAGGACCAGAAAACTTTCACATATAATACAGATGGTGTGAAATTAACATTTGGTGGTGAAATGAAACATTCTGTAAACGCCACCAATATGTCTATCGACAATTTAAGAATCTACAGTTCTCGTGCAATCAATAAGAAAGAAATTGCGGCACTTTATGAAAAAGACAAACCTAATTATATAGCAGAAGTTCCTTCATTCGTTGTGCCACAGAGCTTGTACACTTATTATACCTTCGATAATAATCTGAATGACATTACCGAAAATAAGATTAACGGATTCTTCTCTGGTACTCCGGTTTATGCTTCTGGAGTATACGGTCAGGGAAGTGCTCTGAAAATAGAAGCTGACAATTCATCTAAAATGATTGTAACCAAATCCTTGAATGGAACACGAAAATGGAGTATCTGTTTCTGGACCAAGGATATAACGGATGGACACATTCTTTCCATGTATGATAAAAATGCATCTACAATGGTTTCATTATCAAAGAAAGGTTATGAATTAAAATTTGCAACAGGAACTCATAACAATAACAATCCCGTATACTTTGAAGGTTTCCCCACATTCAGCATTCCGGAATTAAATGACAATCAGTGGCATCATATTGCCATTACTTGTGATTATACAGAAAATAAAGCCAGACTTTATGTTGATGGTGTGGCTATTGATATAATATCAGAAACTACTTCCAATGATATCGGTAGCAAATTCGTTCTCGGCGGTGCCTGCGAAAAACCGGCATTGGATGCTGCCAGCTTCACAATTGACAACCTGCGTGTTTACGACACTCGCCTGTTAAGCGCCGAAGAAATTCAGGCATTGTATCAGGCTGGTGAATAAAAAAGATATCAAGCACTGACTAGCTAAACCTTAGCAAATCTCCCCCACTACCGGATTCGGTAATGGGGGAGAATCTTTATCAATATATCGCATCAGGCGGCTACTGAGTTTCTTTTTCTTCGTACAACCAGCCAGTAAGCCAAAAGTACCAGCAGACCGGTAAGTGTCCACGACACAGGATAAACCATCATCAGCACATTGTAGCTTCCCCACTGCGGACAAATGACATACACACAAACAATACGAAGCAGACAGGTGCCGAATATGGTCAGCACCGCCGGAGTGAGCGACCAACCCATACCACGCATGGAAGAACCAGCAATCTCATAACTGCATGCCAGAAACTGTAAAGCCAACACAATATGCATGCGGATGCCACCGTACTGGTGCACACCGGAAGTCTCTGAAAAGAAATCCAGAAAGAAATCGCTCCACGTGGCAAAAATGGTATTGAAGGCACCGCAAAAAAGAACGCTCAATCCCATGCAAATCCAAAAGACACGATGCACACGGCCCATCTTTCCGGCACCGTAGTTCTGGGCAATGAAACTGATGGCAGCTCCATTGAATCCCTGAATGATAAAGTAGCAGTAATACTCAAAATTGAGCGCCGCAGCCGAACCGGCAATGGCTTCTGAGCCGAATCCGTTGATGGATGACTGCACAACGACATTGGAAATGGAGAAAATAACTCCCTGCACTCCGGCCGGAAGACCGATACGGAGCATGTGAACCAACTCACGCGTATTAATGCGCATCTGGTCAAAATGAAGACGGTAAGGCTCTTCCTCACGACGCAACACCCGAATGATGAGCAGAGCACTCAGCAGATTGGCAAAACCTGTGGCGATGGCCACACCCAATACTCCAAGATGGAAGAACACCACAAATATCAGATTCAGCACCGTATTCAGCACTCCGGCTGCCACCAGAATATAAAGCGGACGGCGCGTGTCGCCCACACTGCGCAAAATAGCTGATCCGAAATTAAAAATCATGATAAAGGGCATGCCCAGAAAATACACACGCAGATACATCACCGCATCGGGAAGTACATCGGGAGGAGTACCCATCCACGTAAGAATCGGACGCGCTCCTACCCATCCCAGAAAAAGCAGAAAGACACCACTGATCAGAGCTACCAATGCCACGGTATTGACCGTATGGCGGATACGCTCCACATTCTGTGTTCCGATATGATGGGACAAAACCGCACAGGCTCCCATAGAGATGCCGACAAACAGATTGATCAGCAATCCGATTACCGGTGCATTACTGCCCACTGCTGCCAAAGCATTGCTGCCGACAAAATGGCCCACCACAGCCACATCGACCGAATTAAACAACTCCTGTAACAAACTGCTTGCCGCCAGAGGAAGGGCAAAAAGCAGTATTTTCTTCAACAAAGGTCCGTGAAGCATATCAATCTCATTGCTCTGAGAACGCTTCACACTTACATCCTGACTCATCTTTTTACCTGTTTTTACTACAAAATTTCGGCAAAGTTAGAGGTTTACAACTGAATAAAGAGGATATGAGTTCGGATTTTCTGTTTTTTTCGCAAATATTTCTTTCGCTCAACAAAGCGAAAAGCAAAAGACAAACAGAAAAAAGAGCTGTATCAAACTTTATGGACAAGTAAGAATACAGCTCTTTTTACTAGAACAGAACGGATATGTTTCCTATCAAAAGCTCATCATTTCGAGAAATAAAGTGGAACACATCTTTCTTTTAAAACTATTTTTTCAGGATTTATTTTGAAAAAATCCAAAGCAGAATAACGGCACCGACAATGGCAGTCACCATCTCGCCCAACCAGCTATAGGCCTCCAGACCTACCAGACTAAACAACCATCCTCCGATCAGACCGCCAATCAGTCCCAGAAACAAGTTGGTGAGACAACCGCTGCCCTGTCCTTTGTGGATGCGACTGGCTACATAACCGGCCAGAATACCGCTGATAATTCCTGTAATCATATCTTTCTGTCTTTAAAAACGCTTTTTGTAAATGTGGCAATATGGTTCCTCACCGGTCTTGGCATAATAGTTCTGGTGATACTCCTCGGCAGTCCAGAACTCTGTAGCCGGAGTCAGACGGGTAACGACATCATATCCCTTCTCTTTCAGAATGGCAATGAGTTTCTCAGAAACCTGTTTCTGCTCCTCACTGGTATAGAAAATCTCCGAACGGTACTGCGGACCAAGGTCAGGACCCTGACCATCGGTCTGTGTCGGATCGTGAATCTCAAAGAAATAACGGGCCAGCTCCTCAAAACTGACTTCCGACGGATCGAACTGTACGCGCACTGCCTCGGCATGACCGGTGGTATGCGCCTTCACTTCCTCATAGCGCGGATGATCTTTATGCCCGCCAATATATCCCGGCATCACGGATTTTACTCCCGGAAACTTGCGCATCATGTGCTCCATTCCCCAAAAACAGCCTCCGGCAAAGATGGCTGTTTCCAATCTTTCATTTTCCATTTATCTAGTTTTTATCAGGATTTTTACAAAGATAGAATAAAAATATCCATATAAAGAGATTAATTATAAAAATTTAAATATTGTTACACAGAATATCATTCAGTTAAATTTACAAAAACATTTAATAAATCAACTAATAAACAAAAAATAAAATTTTAACTTTAAATTCATAATAAATATAATCTATATGAGAAACCCGAACTATCCATTTAAACCGTCAAGACAAAAAAAAGGACTAAAAATTGTATCTTTTTTCCTTAGCTTGCCAATCCATTATGGAACAAAAGTAGCAGTAGAAAGTTTACAAACATCCTCCTCTACGATTTCCTCACAAAAACAAATGAGAAGAACTCCCTTAGAACTAAATTCTAACAAAATTCAAATCTCCATTATATCAATAATATTCACACTATCAACTTTAATCTTCTATTTTGTTTTAGAATGGTGGTTATTTCCATGTTTGTTAATAAATATCATATTAAGACTATGCCTATTACCTAAATATATTCCACTAGAATATTTTCTTAACAAAAAGCCTCAGTTCAAAAAAGAAACAATACAAGAAGATCTTAAATTTTACAAAAGAATAGCAATATTTGAATTCATTAATAATATTATTCAGACTATATTGTACCTGATATTTTTCGCAATTGTCATCTATAGACTCTTTATGTTTTATGAAGACTCAGAATTCTCCGTTATACTATTAATTTCTATAATAACATGGGAATTCTTAGATTTAAAATATTCAATTCACGCAATAAAACATATGGAAGAATGTATTGCACAAAATCCTTCTTTTAAAAAGCAGTAATTATAGGTATAGAGAAATTAACGAAACCATACTTAGTTAATAATGGACATATATCATATCTATAATAGTCCGTTAAAAATTCACCATATCGGCTAAGCGGCTTCTGCCACTATGCC
>ERZ791667.76-NODE-76-length-75528-cov-7.48681_pt1 | contig 75528 bp, 65 predicted proteins | sample MGYA00509959_ERZ791667 | MGnify/ENA primary metagenome ERZ791667 (study PRJEB30046, sample SAMN00715196) | human gut metagenome | study: EMG produced TPA metagenomics assembly of the A metagenome-wide association study of gut microbiota in type 2... | reverse complement strand
GCCTCGTCTCTGAATGAGAACATATTCTTAAATCTAATTTCTGCTATCATATAATCTGTTTTTCCACAAATATATAACTAAATATCTATATTCGCAAATTAGATTTCAATATTTACATCATTTATGCAAAAATCAAAAACTGATATCCTTTTATCGAATTTATTGTACCCGTAGTCAATATAATCATTAAATCAAAACATCAGTCCATCCATTAATATAAAAAATCGATACAAATTAACATCAGTCTTCATATTATCTCACTTCCAAAGATTAAAGGACAACTCAAAAATACGTATTCTATTTGCATAATATTGAACACCATTGATGAATATGCTACATCACTAAAAAAGGGGTAAAAAATACCTCGTTCTTGTAACTTATTTGCTGGAAAACTTTGAAATTCAACAAAATACAATTATCTTTGTCTTACAAAAAGAATGTGACAGTACATAACTTGTTGATAATCAATAAGTTATAATGACTAAAAATAACAAAAAATTAGACTTCTGTACCTTTTAGAGCTCCAAATACTTGATAATCAAAAACTTGCAATTACTGCATCGAGAAGAAAAAAGATACTTAATCTATCTTTACTGAAGTACCGACAAACAATGTACAACTGGTAAATATTTCTCACAAAGTAGCTAAAAAGGATATTAGTCGTATTAGGATAACGTTAGGAAGAGATTAGGATATGTTAGGATGAAGTTATACAAAAGCTAGTTCAATGGCTAAATTCTAGAAAAGCAGTCGTTATTATATATAAAGTCGGCAATAAAGTTGGTTTATTGCCGACTTTATATTATCTTAGCAGAACTATAAAATCATAAACGTATGATAGTAATGGAAACTATAGAACAGTTAAAGAAAATAGAACTTGAAAATTCAACACCTGACGATGTTCGTAAAATATTATACGAAAGCCCTCTACCTGCAATTAAGTCTGTAATTACCAAAGGAACATATATTATAAGGGCACGTAAAGGAGATGGATACACTAAACGTAGCCAAATGACTTATTGTCCTGTAGAATTCTGTAAATCTTTACAAAGAGCTACTTTAAATGGTCAGACAATGTTCTATGGTGTGATTCAGATGATCAATCCCATCTTGAAAATGCACGTGCAATATCTTGTGCTGAGTGCTCTAAACTTACTAGAGCAGGTCTGGAATCTATTGGTCGGGAAAAATTTACCCTGTCATATTGGGAAGTGGTTAAGCCAATAAGTGTAGTTTCGTTTATAACAGATTCGACTTTCCCCAAAGTACAAAACAATAAATTACTTAGTGATTTGCGGAATACTTTTAATAATATGTCTCTTACTAGCCAAGAAAAAAATCTAATACGTTTCATAAGTGATGAATTTTCAAAGATTGTAACCGATAATCGAGAATATCTTATTACTGCAACTATCTCATCTGATATCATTAATAAAACAAAAACAGATGGAATAATTTTCCCCTCAGTCCAGTTGGGTGGTCAAGGAGGATTAAATATAGCATTATCTCCAAATGCTGTTAACTCAAAGTTACGTTTTATACGTACACTAGAGCAAACACTATATAAAAATAAAGATAAGAGTTTGATTCGTATAGAGAAGTATACTGAAAAAAATAGTAAGACACATATAAAATATCAATTTAGTAATCAAATTCTTCTAGATGAATTAAATATTAAGGATGTGAATGAACTACCTCTTATAGAATAACATTAAGCAGAGAAGGATTAATCACTTAAAACTTATATAAAGTCGGCAATAAAATTGGTTTATTGCCGACTTTATATTATATTTGCACTGCAATGAGTATTGACGAGAAATATAGTATTAAACAGAGCATATTGAACTATGCTCGTACTTACGGACGGATTGAAGTGCCTCAATTAGTATCAGTATTGGGGATAAAGACCAATACCGCCCGCCAGTATCTCTGTACCTTAACCAAAGAGAACAAGATAGCCCGTATAGGAAACGGTGAATACATGCAAACAGATAAACAGGTGTTCTCATTTGCTCCAACAGAAACACTGAGAAAACTATATGTCGGATTGAAAGAGAAATTGCCATTCACCGATTTCTGCATCTACGATGGCAGCATCTTCACCACACTACAACATCACGTCTCTGTGAACCATGCTATTTATGTCGAGACCAACCGGGATGCTGTAGATTCTGTTTTTTCTCTGTTGAAGGATTCAGACATGCCCGTTTATAAGCAACCGACAGCAAAGTTCATGTACGACTACGTAAATATGCATGAACCATGCATCATTGTAAAGATATTTGTCACTGAATCTCCAGTAAATAAGGTTGATGGGATGGTTACTCCTACCATCGAAAAGCTACTCGTAGATATACAGAAAGACGAAGACTTTGATTATATGCAGGGCACGGAAATCACTTATATGTATCAGACCGCCTTTGATTTGTACACAGTCAATACTCCCAAAATGCTCCGATATGCAAAACGTAGAGGAGCATACGATAGTACTTATTCATTAATAGAACAATCACAAAAATATGATAAATAAAGAATGCTTTACAGCAAGATGGATTGAAGAAAAATCCAAGGAGCTGAACTATCCGGACAAAAATATCATTGAAAAGGTCATCCATGCCTTTTCATTGCTGGACATGTTGGCGGCTTCAGGTTGCCCATTTCATTTCAAAGGTGGAAGCAGTCTGATGCTTCTTTTAAAAGAACAAAGACACAGGCTGTCTATAGATATTGATATAATATGTCCTCCAGGTACTGAAATAGAAGAGTATCTGCAATCATACAAAGATTATGGCTTTATTGACTATAAGCCGATAGAGAGAATTCAGCGTGGAACAGACATACCCAAATCGCATTCCAAATTCTTTTATCAAGTGGCTTTCCTTGATGGCATAGACCGAAAAGAAACCATCCTACTGGACGTTCTAAATGAAGACTGTCATTACAACGAAGTCGTAACTTTACCTGTAGAAAGTCGTTTTATAAAGACAGAAGGTGAACTGCATTATGTAAAAGTACCGTCCATTGGAGATATTCTCGGCGACAAGCTTACAGCTTATGCACCCAATACAACAGGTATTCCATATCTCAAAAATGGTAAGGATGCCAGCATGGAGATAATCAAACAGCTATATGATATAGCCAGACTGTTCGAAAAGACAGAGGTCCTTGAAACAACGACAAAATCGTTTTTACAAATTGCAGAAGTTGAACTCTCATACAGGAATTTACCAAGCAATCCTAAACTCATTTTCGATGATGTCAGACAGACTTCGCTGTGTCTTGCAACAAGGGGAATTGAAGGAAACGGACAATTTGATGCATTGCAACGTGGTATACAAAGGATCAAATCCTTCATGTTCAATGGCGGTTATTTCATTGACGATGCGATTAGAGACGCAGCACGCGCAGCATATATCGCCACAATGATAGAGACGGGTAACACAATAATAGAAAAATACGACGGTAATCCTGCCACCATAGGCTCCCTAGATATAGCACCCACACTTCCTTCGCGACTGAATAAGCTGAAAAGGACTTCTCCTGAAGCCTATTACTATTGGGCAAAGACTAGCCATCTACTTCAACAGATGTAACTATAAACAAAAAAACGTTTTTCAGCAAGGAAAAAATAAGTAAAGCCCTTCATCAACCAGAGTGAAAGTTCTGATTGATGGAGAGCTTTCTACAAGTTTAAAGTTTTGATTTACCCATGTATAATAAATGTCTCTTAAACTCAGCTTACTTGACTGATTCAACCATATAGAAGGTTAAGCCTTTGAGTTTACAAGTTTAATAAAACTCATATATGTATATATGAATTGATAAACTTATTTGTAAACTTCATCTTAGAAGCAGGAAGGTAAATTCCTTTTTCCATTTGATGAAAAAAATTGGGGTCGGAGGATGAACATATAGTTTGTCCTTCCGTAATCTAACAAACCCACATTATGTAAATGTTTCTTTCTCCTTGCTGAAATAATTGACGACTAAATAACCACAGATGAGATATTGAGAAATATTTTCGATACAATTATGCGAAATCATTGATAATTACCTAATTTTGCAAATATAGATGCATATTAGAGATAAATTCATTCGCATCTGTGTTATTAAATATTAAACTCTAATAAAATCACATCTAAATCAGGAAAGTGATGAAAAAATTGAAACTTATAAGAAAATCAAAACCGTTTTATTTCCAGATGGATAGAAACGTAAAATTTAATGGTTCAAATATGATTCAATTAGCAGTATTATATTGAGTATCAGACAGTTTATATTACTGTGTGGGTAAATAGCTGAATGATGAAGACTCAACCAGCAATTACGCATTCAGATTGCTGGCATATAATGCAAAACACTGATAATCAATTATATAAATCATTTTCACAAGTAAGTGGAAGTAATGGCTCAAATACGAGCCAAATAGCCATTAATTATCTGACAATCAATCATATAACAAATGTGTATTGGTAAGTAACTTGTGAAAACAAAAGAAAGCAACATTTATATAGTGCATAATAAGCTGATTTACAACTACTTAAACTCTTATTTCCAACAATAAAATCATGGCTCAAATACCATTCCAATACAACCCAACTAACTGACATACAGATTACTAACATCTTTGCATCGGCAAGTAGGATATTGTAATCAACAGCAAAGAATAAATATCCCCCCGAAGCTGCTGAGAAATCAACGGCTTCGAGGGGATATTCATTTGTAATTTTTATAAAAGCGATGAGTTATCTATAAAAACAGAGGAGACGCAATATAAAAGAAGTGGTGTTTGCTTCTTTTGTCATTGTATTATGAAGTAAGCAGAATCCTTTTCTGGAACTAGTACAATTTCTGTGGATTCTTTTATAGGATAATATATACTATCTTTTTCCTGACAATAACTCCAACTCAAAGATTGCGGACTAAAAATAATTTTTGCGTTTTGATACAACGGGTTTATTCTGGATTCCTCTTTTTCGTTTTTTATCCAGGCTTGTTCTTGCCACTCGCTTGTAAGGTACTCGCCATCTTCTGGTATTATTACTCGAGTTTTTCCGTTGGAATATAAATCTACAATCCATACTTTAAATGAATTTAAAGAAAAAGGATTCTCTAGTTCAATAGAGAGTAAGTAACGGCGATAAGTCGCTGTTTCTTTAATCATTCGAATGCGATTTATTCCACGACCATAACCTTTGAATGAAAAGACGTCATACTGCCCATTCGGTTTGCGGTATATCAGAGAATAACCCATTTTGAGAGAATGTCGCTCATGAAAATCCAAGGTACCCAACCAGTGATCATTGGAACAGACTTTGGATAAAAAATTGATGTCCGGACATAGGCGTACTGCCTGTTCTATCAGGCGGAAGAAGATATTGATCGTACTAATTTCATGGATATCATCACAATGTAAAAGAAGTAGTGACAGATCTCCCTGCAAATAAGAAAAAATTTTATAAAGATCTTCCTGTGGGTAATATTTTCGCTTACCTTCTTTATATCGTTGCAATTCAGCAAAGGCCTTTTTAATATCGCGGAGTGCGCAAACTTGACTTATCTCTTCAGGAGAAAAAACTGGCAATTCTGTTATTCCTTTCAAGAGAGAATCACTATACGTTACTAAATTATCTGGATAATCTTTACATTCACCGGGTAGAGCAAATCGGAGAGTATCTTCATAATAGTCATAATAGGATCCCATATCTGCCATTATATTGCCGATATCGTACGAAGGTGTTTTTTCCTGTGGATTTTTATTTTCCGATGTTTTAGATTCACAACAGTTTCCGATCAATGTCATACATAAAATTACTGTCCCTATTTTCAACATATCTTTTATTTTTATTTTTTTATGAAAACTGATAATAAAAAATGGAGTCTGATTTTTTTACAAAGATATATAAAAAAGAGTTGTTTCCATTTGAGATATGAGAAAATCAAGATGGAATTTGTTTTTATGGGAAAATGAGAGAATCATTTCTATCGTTTAATACTTTCTGATATGATTTTCAGGAATGTATACCATGACTTGCCCAGAATATTTTTATTGAGTAACTTTATTAAAGCTACTTAATTATTTTTTTTCGTAACTATGGGGTGGTTTATCTATTTTTTCTATCTTTGCGTTTGTAGTAATTGTTGATTTAATATTATTGAGGCATGAAAAAGACACTCAAAAATATTTATTGGGGATTTTTATGTTTGTTCTTTCTGCTGTCCTGTCATCAGCAGAAAGAGGTTTCTTCAAGCCGTTTGCCCGATTATCCCATATCAAAGGGAGTGTCTGCTCCTTTTTCCGGTTTTATTGGCGATTGGATGGTGGTGGCCGGAGGATGTAATTTTCCGGATGTTCCGGCAGCAGAAGAGGGAAAGAAAGTTTATTACCGCGAAGTTTATGCTTTGAATACAGCGGACACAGCTTCCCGTTGGGTGCATGTGGCCGACTTGCCTTTTCCGGTGGCCTATGGGGCAATGGCGGAAACAGAACAGGGACTGGTCTGTATGGGCGGAATGAACAGTGATTCTGTCATGACAGCCGTATATCGGATCGAGAAGATTGCCGAAAAGGATTCTTTTGCCATCCGATGCTTGCCTTCGTTGCCCGCACCGATAGACAATGGAGCAGCCGCGCACAGTCAGAGCAAAATCTATCTGACAGGAGGAAACCAGAACGATCACGGGCGTAGATTATATGCTTTGACAGTCGGTTCGGAGGAAGGGGAAAGCTGGAAACAGCTGGCCGATTATCCGGGAAATATGCGGGTGCAGCCTGTTTTGTTGGCTCAGGATAGCGCCTTGTATCTGTGTGGAGGTTTTGAAGCTCTTCAGTCGGACAGTTGTGTCTTGTCTGTTGATATGTTGCGCTATGATGTGGCTCGCAATGAGTGGAAGCACGGTTCTGCTTTCCCGAAAACTCCGTCTGGCGAACAGCGTTGTCTGGTTGGCGGAAGTGGGGTGGCTACTTCAAAGCACCTGATTCTGACAGGGGGAGTCAACTACCGCATCTTTAAGGATGCTTTGGAAGGTCGGGCTCCTGAGGACTATATGAAGAAATCTCCGGAGTGGTATCGCTTTAATCGTGATATATTGGTTTATTCTTCGGAGCAGGGCACCTGGCAGGTGCTGGACGGTACTGAGGCTGCTGCCCGTGCCGGTGGTGTGCTCCTTCAGAGGGATGGTCTTCTGTATATGGTTTGCGGGGAGATCAAACCCGGAGTGCGCAGTGCAGAGGTGAATGTGATTTCTGTGTTCAATGAGAAAAATATATAACCCTTTAAACAATCATTTATTATGGAAAAAATAATCGGACTTATCGATGCTCCTTTTACTCCGTTTTATGAAAATGGAGAAGTGAATTATGAACCTATTGGCGCTTATGCTCAGATGCTGGCCAAAAACGGACTCAAAGGTGTTTTCATTAACGGTTCTTCCGGCGAAGGCTATATGCTTACGGACGAAGAAAGAATGAAACTGACCGAAGCGTGGATTAAGGCTGCCCCCGAAGGGTTTAAGGTAATTGTTCATGTAGGAAGCTGTTGTGTAAAGTCGAGCAAGATGCTGGCAGAGCATGCTCAGAAGTGCGGGGCGTGGGGAATCGGTGCCATGGCACCTCCGTTCCCGAAAATCAACCGTATCGAGGAATTGGTGAAATATTGTGAGGAGATTGCGGCCGGTGCTCCGGATCTGCCTTTCTATTACTATCATATACCTGCTTTTAATGGTGCTTTCCTGCCGATGACCGCTTTGTTGGAAGCTGTTGACGGACGTATTCCGAATTTTGCCGGAATCAAGTATACTTATGAGAGCATTTATGAGTACAACCAGTGCCGCTTGTATAAGAACGGAAAATATGATATGCTCCACGGACAGGATGAAACGATTCTTCCTTCTCTGGCTATGGGAGGTGCACAGGGAGGTATTGGAGGCACAACCAACTATAATGGCATCAACCTGGTAGGAATTATCGACGCCTGGAAGGCCGGTGATATTGAAAAGGCTCGCGAGCTCCAGAACTTCTCACAGGAGGTTATCAATGTGATTTGTCATTATCGTGGAAATATTGTGGCCGGAAAGCGTATCATGAAATTGATTGGCCTGGATCTGGGTAAGAACAGAACTCCATTCCAGAACATGACGGATGAGGAGGAAGCCAAGATGAAACAGGAGCTTGAAGCGATTAACTTCTTTGAGCGTTGTAATAAATTTTAAGTACTGGTATGGATAAGAAAATTTATCTCGCCTATTGGGCTGAGAAATATAAGGAAGACCTGACTGAGAACATTATGCCTTTTTGGCTCAAGAATGGTCTCGACCGGGAGCATGGAGGTATCTATACATGTCTGAACCGCGATGGCAGTCTGATGGATACCACAAAGTCGGTGTGGTTTCAGGGTCGTTTTGCCTTTACTTGCAGTTTTGCCTATAATCAGGTAGCTCAAAATCAGGAATGGTTGGATGCGGCAAAATCGACTTTGGACTTTATCGAAAAATATTGTTTTGACGAGAATCGCAGAATGTATTTTGAGGTGACGGCCGACGGTACTCCTTTACGTCTGCGCCGTTATGTGTTCAGCGAGAGCTTTGCGGCTATTGCGATGGCTGAATATGCTGCGGCTACCGGTGATGCCGAATATGCCCGTAAAGCATTGGCTGTCTTTAAGGATATGCGTCGCTTTTTGAACACCCCGGGCATTCTGGAACCTAAATATCTGCCTACAGTACAATGCCAGGGACATTCCATTACCATGATCATGATCAATGTGGCCTCTTGCATCAAGAAGGTGATTGAGGACCCGGAACTGGATATTCAGATTGATGAATCTGTTCATGCTCTTCGTACTTACTTTATGCATCCGGAATTCAAGGCTTTGCTTGAAACGGTAGGTCCTAATGGTGAGTTTATAGACACTTTGAGTGGCCGCACCATTAACCCGGGACATTGCATCGAAACGGCTTGGTTCCTTTTTGATGTGGCTGAGGCCCGTGGAGGTGACAAGGAACTGACGGATCTGGCGCTGACCATTCTCGACTGGTCTTGGGATTGGGGCTGGGATGAGCAGTATGGAGGTATCATCAATTTCCGCGACTGCAAGAATCTGCCTTCTCAGGACTATGCTCAGGACATGAAGTTCTGGTGGCCGCAGACTGAGGCTATTATTGCCACTCTTTATGCTTATAAGCTGACCGGTAATGAGCGTTATCTGAAGATGCATCGTATGATCAGTGACTGGACTTATGCCCATTTCCCGGATTCTGAATATGGCGAATGGTACGGTTATTTGCATCGTGACGGAAGTGTTGCCCAACCGGCAAAGGGAAATCTTTTTAAGGGACCGTTCCACATTCCGCGCATGATGACCAAAGCCTATACACTTTGTCAGGAAATACTGGCCGGATTGTAATCCCGCAAAAGAACGATTCTGTGCGGACCAAAAAGTCTGCACAGAATCATTTTTATGAAAACCATGAAATAACTTAATTATCTTCTTAGAAATCATGAAAAACAAAAAAATATATTCTTGGATTGTGGTGGCCTTGCTTTGGGGAGTTGCCTTGTTGAATTACATGGACCGGCAGATGTTGAGTACCATGAAGGACTCTATGCAGATTGATATTGTAGAGTTACAGTCGGCAACGAATTTCGGAAGGCTGATGGCTATATTTCTTTGGATTTATGGACTGATGAATCCGGTGGCTGGAATGATTGGTGACCGTTTTAACCGGAAATGGCTGATAGTGGGCAGTCTTTTTGTGTGGTCGTCGGTTACCTATCTGATGGGTGTTGCCCAGACTTTTGAGCAGATTTACTGGCTGCGTGCCTTGATGGGAGTGAGTGAAGCTTTATATATTCCGGCCGGACTGTCTCTCATCGCTGATTATCATTCCGGTCGTTCGCGCTCGTTGGCTGTCGGTCTTCACATGACCGGGTTGTATACCGGTCAGGCCATCGGTGGTTTCGGAGCCACGGTAGCCGCAGCTTTTTCCTGGCAGACCACCTTTCATTGGTTCGGAATCATAGGTATTGTTTATGCCTTGTTGCTCGTTCTTTTTCTGAGAGACAAAAAAAGAGAAGTGGAAATGAAGATACAGCCATCAGCGGCACAGCCTAAAGAAAGCCTGTGGCAGAGTCTGAAAAAACTGACTGGTAGTGTTGCCTTTTGGATTATTTTGCTTTACTTTGCTGCATCCAGTCTTCCGGGATGGGCTACCAAGAACTGGCTTCCGACACTGTTCTCTGAGAATCTGGATCTTCCGATGTCTGAGGCCGGTCCGATATCTACCTTTACCATCGCCTTGTCGTCTTTTGTCGGTGTGCTGTTTGGGGGAAGTCTTTCCGACCGTTGGGTACAGAAGAATCTCAAGGGACGTGTATATACCAGTGCCATTGGTCTGGGCCTGACTATTCCTTCTCTTTTGTTGTTGGGAATGGGACATCATATTGTTTCCGTTGTCGGTGCCGGTTTGTTGTTTGGTATCGGTTTTGGTATGTTCGATGCCAACAATATGCCTATTCTCTGCCAGTTTGTTTCTTCTCGCCGGCGTGCTACGGCTTATGGGGTGATGAATATGACCGGAGTATTTGCCGGAGCTGCTATTACGGATTTGTTGGGACAATGGACCGACGGAGGTAATCTGGGTATGGGTTTTGCCATGCTGAGTATAGTTATCGCTGTGGTGGTATGCTGCCAGTTGATATTCCTGCGTCCCAAAACAGATAATGCTGATTAAAAACGATTATTCACGAATATTTTTACGTTATGATACTTTCAAATTTACAGAATAGCGCCCGCATAGAGGCGTTGCATCCTTTGTTCAAAAAGTTTTTTGACTATGTAAAGAGTCATGATTTGTTGCATACGGAGTGCGGCCGTATTGAGTTGGATGGTGACTGTCTGTTTATTAATAATGTCAATCCGTCTTGTGTAAAGGCTGAGGATCAGGTGTTGGAAGTGCACCGTGATTATATTGACATTCATGTGTTGTTGGAAGGAGAAGAAACCGTTGGTTGGAAGGCTTTGGAAGACCTTCAGAACGAAAGGCAGGCTTATCAGAAAGAGGGTGATTATGCTTTGTATGGCGATCAGCCGACTACTTACGTCACTTTACGACCGGGGCAGTTCCTGATTGTATGGCCGGAAGATCCTCATGCGCCGTTGATTGGCGAAGGTAAACTTAGGAAATTAGTTGGGAAGATAAGAATATGATTCAGATATTGACAAAAGAATGGGAGATTACGAAGGAATACATTTATGAGGTCGCTTTACAGCAAGGCATTGTTCAACTGGACATAAATGACTTTTTGTATGCTGTCCGTTACAGGCGTCCCTTGCTGGCGGTAAAAGTGGAGGATGAGGCTTTGATTCCGAAACTTTGTCAGCAGGCTTTTCATAACTTGGACAGCAATCTTTCTCTGAAACCTTCTGTGATTATTCTGAACTTTGTTTATGGGGAAGATAATCCGATTCATATAGAGGAGATACAGGCTTTGGTGGACATCTTCCAATCCTATAATGAACAGAACATTGAGATAAAATGGGGGCTGCAGTCAAGAAAGGAGTTTGGTTACCAGCGTCAGGTTCAATTGTTTGCCTTTGGAAGGGAGACCGTGGAAGTCAAAGAGATAGGTTGTACGGATGCTCTGCAGGTGTGGGGCACCACATTCCATGGGGTAAAGGAACTCATGCAATATGCTCGTAGCGAACAACCCAAGGATGGGGTTTGGGTAGGTGAGGATTCGGAGCGTTATCCTTGCTTTGATTCTTCGGATTATGCAACGGAAAACCGTTATTACCATAACTTTGTGTTTGCCTCTACTCGGGCTGAACTGGAGGACAAACTGGCCATGCTTGAGAAAAGAAAACTTTTGAAAGGGAACTATAACAAGTTGTATCCCGAAATGCATCCAATTGCTTATTGGGAGGGAGACACGTATCATTCCTTATATTATACAGTACGGGATCAGGATATTTGATTATGTTAGTAGTACATCCGAAAGACAGAACGACACGCATGCTTGCTGCCCTGTATGAAGGGCAACAAGTGCGTTTGCTTGATCAGAATTTTAGTAGTGCGGAGATAAACCGTGCCCTGTTCCATACTTCCCGGCAAGAGAGAATACTTTTGCTGGGGCACGGTTCCGATCAGGGATTGTTTTCCCGCGAAAATGATGAAGTGAATGATTTCGATCGCCTCATAGTATCTCACACACATGCTTATGCTTTGCGTCGTCACGGGGGAAATCTGGTGGGGATATGGTGCCATGCCCGGCTTTTTGCGCAGGCAGAAGGGCTTCACGGGCTTTTCTCCGGAATGATTATTACAGAAATGAGTGAGGCGGAATATTATGGAGTGGAAACGACGCCCGAGGAACTGAAACAGGAGAATGAACTGTTGGGTCTACGGCTCCGCCAATTATTGGATGAAGACATTCCTTTGATGGATTTTCCGCAGCGTATGCGGGATTTTGATCAGCATCATACTCCCTTGACTGATTTTAATTACCAAAACTTTTACTATCTTTAAAGCAGGTTTTAAAATAGTTTTTCAGAGGACATTGGTTTAAGCGGAGGAATATTATGAAGAAAAACTTATTGCATTCTTCTTTGGAATTGATTGACTATATTAACGAGGTGGGGTTTCTGCCTTTGTTAAATATGGGCTTGGGATGGTCTGCAGAAGAAGTTGTGGATGAGGATTGTCAGTACACCAAACTTCCTGATGGCAGTTGGGAGTGGCCGCTTTGGAAATGGAAAGGCTCTATTTTGCAGGAAAGCGGTTGTGCTTATGGCAAATTCTTTAATCGAAAGGCGGGGTTTGTCAGCCGGGAGTGGTGGCCGGATTTTTGTAATTATCGAAGGAGTATTTATCTCTATCCACAAGAGGGAAGCATAGAAGAGAGCATTCTGGATATTCTTAGAAATGAAGGGAGGTTGATTACTCGTGAATTACGTGCGGCATGTGGCTTTACCGGACCGAAGATGCGAGGTAAATTTGATGCTTATTTGTCCCGGTTGGAGATGGGTGGCTATATTGTGACAGAGGATTTTGTTTATCCGCGTGACCGGCATGGACGTGAATATGGTTGGGGATGGTCTTTGCTTACTACTCCCGAAACGCTTTTTGGAAAGGAAGCCTGCCATCCCATGTGTACCCCGCAGGAGTCACGTGAACGGCTGATCGGTCAGTTGCGGAAGATATTCCCCGATGCTTCGGAGCAGTTTTATAATTTCTTGTTGAAATGAAGTGATACTGGATTGTAAAAAGCAAATTTATAGAATTAGGCATTATGATAAAGATTTATAGTATGGACACATGTCCGGATTGTGTTTATGTTAAGGAGCAGATCAAGAACGATGACCGTTACGAGATTATTGATATCGGGCAGCATGTCCGAAAACTCAAGGAGTTTTTGAGATTGCGCGATACGAGTCCGGTGTTTGATGAGGCTAAAAAGAATGGTGCTGCCGGCATCCCTTGTTTTGTGCTTGAGGATGGCACAGTCACTCTGGTGCCCGAGGATGCAGGCTTGCAATCCCGTCCGATAGAGGATGGAGCTGTGTGCAGCCTCGACGGAAGCGGTTGCTGAATAAAAGGAAAAATCATTGGAATGCATTTCGCTTCCAATGATTTTTTTAGGCTTACAGATGTGCCTGCACTTGTTGTAATAAGGCATTCAGAGGCAGTGCGCCGCTCTGTCGCCACAGCATCTGTCCGTTTCGGAAGAGCATGAGTGTGGGTACAGACTGTATTCGGTATTCTGCGGCGGTATTCTGATATTTGTCAACATCAATCTTCAGGATGCGTATCTGCTCGCCCAAACGCTGTTTCAGTTCCAAAAGTACAGGATGCATGGTTTTGCAAGGGCCACACCAGGTGGCATAAAAATCCACCAGCACCAGCTGGCCGGATGAAATAACATCTTTGAAACTTTCCATAGTCTAATCTTTTTATTGTTGGTTACGATTTATTTCCCGATGAATCCAAGCCATCAGGACACTTACGGCATATTCTTTTTCATCCGTTGTCAGCGCTCTTCCGGGAGGGATATGATGCCATTTGTAGAAGCAGCCGCGGCAACAGCAGCCCGTGGCATGCTGGGCCCGGAATACGGGGTGACCGCGCATGGGAGTCTGTTTGCCGTCATTGGGGATGAAGGCTGGTGCCAGACGTTTGGCCACAAAGTCTGCTGCATGGCGTTTTATGGTTTCCATTCCCTTCTCGCGAATGTAGCTTCTGTCCTTTTCCGATAGGTGAAAACGGCTTCTGAATTCGGAACGGGCCAGTTTTTCAAACAGTTGGCTGTGGTCGTAAACAGTCGGAGCGGCAAAGTCTTCTTCAGAAAAGAGCGAGCCGGGAGCAGTCACAGACGGTTTCTTCATTGGAATGATAATTTGTTGTGTAAAGTTAATATTTTCTATCATAACTTTGCCTGACGCTGCAAAAAAATTGTATCTTTGGTTTTCTGGAACAGAAATACGAATCATGAGACTGACTTATATTTTTCATAGTGGCTTTGCTTTGGAGACAGAGCAGTGCATACTGGTGTTCGACTACTGGATGGACCCCGCCGGAGTGATGCCGACTTTGTTGCAGTCCGCCAAGCCGATATATGTCTTTGCCAGTCATTTCCACGAGGACCACTTTAACCGGACCATATTCCAATGGAAAAACATGCGCCCGGATATATTGTATATTCTTTCAAAGGATATCCTGAAACGGCGTAGGGCCCAAAAGGAAGAGGCGGATGTCTGGTTGGCTAAAGGCGGAGTCTGGCAGGACGAGCGGATTCGAGTGACGGCCACAGGTAGTACCGACAGTGGAGTGTCCTGGATGGTGCAGACCGGTGGTCGGTGTATTTTCCATGCCGGCGATCTGAACAACTGGTATGCTCATTATCTGACCGATCAGCGCCGCCGTTCGTCCATATTCAGTGCCGAATTTAATTTGTGGGTAAATCCAGAGAAAGAAGAAAAACAGTATCTGGGAGAATTGAAGGACATCCGGAAAGTTACCGGGCACTTTGACTTGGTGATGTTTCCGATAGACAGCCGCATCGGTAACGGATATACGCGGGGAGGCCGCCAGTTCATCGAGCAGTTTTCTGTGTCTTTGTTCGTACCGATGCATTTTGTGGCCGGCGGTTTTGAATCAGCCTGGCGCATGAGAGAGTTTACTGGTCCGCGGGGTGTGGGCTTTTGGAGTATCTCCCGTAATGGAGAGTCTTTGGAGTTTTAAGCAATATGGAACAAATCAGAAAAAGTATAGAGGTAGTTGCAGCCGTGCTGGTGCGCGACGGGAAATTTCTGGCGACACAGCGCGGCTATGGAGAGTTTAAAGATTTCTGGGAGTTTCCCGGAGGAAAGATGGAGCCGGGCGAAAGCAAGGAGGAGGCCTTGAAACGGGAGATTCGTGAGGAACTCGATTTGGAGATTACGGTAGATTCCGAGCTGATGACGGTGGAATATGATTATCCTTCTTTTCATCTGACCATGCACTGTTTTTTGTGTTCCATCGCATCAGGAACACCGGTACTCCGGGAGCATGAGCATGCTTTGTGGCTGTGCCGGGAGGATTTGCATAGCGTGCATTGGCTACCGGCAGATGAAGCGGTGGTAGAGCGTCTGTTGACTTCTCTACCTTCCGGACAATCTTGTTCTTAGATGATTCTTAGGACGTAAGCAGGGACACGACAGCCTGTATCAGTGCGCCGGGAAGCAGAAAGCGTTTGTCTTTTTCGTCACAGCGGATGGCATTCAGAAAGTGTGGCCATTCTTGCCGGTACACCTCATACATGCGGTTGTTTATTCCGTGACTTTGAGATGCGTTTTGCTGGCTGTGGTAGGTATTGGCATACCGGTCGCACAGTTTTACGAAAGGGGCATAGGGAGTGCTGCGGATACCGGCATAATAATGTGCTCCGGCACGTTCGGCCCGGGTACGTCCCTTGTCATTGGTCAGGGCGTAGACTATTTCAGCGGCGGTCAGCGCCTGCTCTTCTTCCATAAACCGACTGGCCTGTTTACGCACATCGTTGTAGGTTAGTCGCGCGTCTTCGATGCTGTCGTGGTAATAGGCACCAAACACTAAAGGGAGTATGTCTGTTTTATCAGTAACGATTTCGTGACCGTATTTCATGGCTGCGTCGGCAACCATACAGAGATGATATCCATAAGGCAAATCACGGTCGTAGATCTGACCAACGCTTTGATGCAGGGCGCAGGCGGCGTCGCGGATCGCTATAATCTCCTGCTGGTGTGTCCGGATAAATTCTTGAAAGAGCTCTTTTTTCATGGTTTCTTGAATTTTTGAAATACTTGATAATATGCTTTCAAAGTTACGTTTTTTTCTCGTTAAGTCGCTATATTTGCAGGAGGAACTTAAAAAGAAAAACATGAAATACGTAGATGATTTTTTGAACTCTTCCTGGATGGTCAAGGCTAAGGAGTACTTGTCCAATCCTCAGAAAATCAGTAAAATGCTTCCGCTTTTGAAAGAGTATATCAGTAAGGAAGGCTTGAGCAAGGTAAAGGATATTTTATGTCTGATGTATTCTTATATCAAAGATGTGGCTACCGGTGAGTATATGACACAACGCGTTTGTTGATTATTCTGGCAGCTTTGATTTATGTGGTATCTCCGTTGGATCTGGTTCCTGATTTTGTACCGGGTGGACTGATAGATGATGCCACCATTGTTGGCTGGGCCTTTAAGGAAGCTGCCGAAGAACTGGAAAGATACAGAATTTGGAAAGGATGCTGATTCTGGGGAAATCAGGAAGAAACCGATGTCCTTCTCAGGAGAGAAAGACATCGATTTCTGTTCTTGTCGGTATCGAATTCTGGGCACCGGGGCGGGTTACTGCCAAAGCGGAAGCCGCACATCCGAAACGGGCCGCATCGACCGTAGATTTTCCTTCTGCAAGAGCTACAGTTAAAGCTCCGTTGAAGACATCGCCTGCGGCAGTAGTGTCTACAGCCTGTACTTTGAAGGCGGGAATCATTCCTTGAAAATCATCGGTAAAGACAAACGCTCCCCGCGAGCCCATCGTGATGACTGTTTGCTGCACTCCCTTCTTGCGGAACCAGAGAGCGGCCTGAAGAGCACTTTCTTCATCGCATACCCGTATTCCGGTCAGCAGTTCTGCTTCGGTTTCATTGGGAGTGATCAGAAATATCTTCTCTAGCAGACTGTCCGGCAAGGGGCGTGCCGGAGCCGGATTGAGAATGAGCCGTTGTTGGCGTGCAGTGGTCTTTTCCGCAATATATTCCACCGTCTGAAGGGGAATCTCCAGCTGGGTCAGTACAAAATGGCTTTCTGCAATATCTTTGGCAGCTTTTTCTATGTCCTCTTCCGTAAGGCGGGCATTGGCACCGGAAATGACAATGATGCGGTTTTCGCCCTGTTCCTCCACGGTAATCAGGGCGATACCGGTAGGGGCTTCTGCATCCGTTAGTATATGTTTGGGAGAAATACCTTCGTGCATGAAATGCTGGCGCATCTGTTCACCGAAACCATCCTTTCCGAGTTTGGTGATGAAGGTTACTTCCGAACCGATACGTGCTACGGCAACTGCCTGATTGGCTCCCTTGCCACCGGGATTGGTGACAAAGGAGGAGCCGAAAATCGTTTCACCGGCTACCGGACAGCGTGGCACCGTGACTACCAGGTCCATGTTGGTACTTCCGATAACTGTAATCTTGCTCATCGTTCTTTATTTTAGTTTTTTACCGTCTGAAAAGGCTTTTCCTACTTCTTCGCCGATAATCAGATATTTATGATGGATCGGATCATAGGTAATCGGTTTTAAGAGTGCCGGGTTAATGGCTCCCTCTTCATTCAGGATCTTTTCGTCGGCGGAGATATTGACAATGCGGCCCACCATGTGGCAGCTTTCCGGATCATAAGATACCAGTTCACATTCCAGAGTCATGGGAAGTTCCTCGATAACCGGGGCATTCACAAACTCTGATTTTACCGTGTGCAATCCGGATTTTTCCATCTTTTCGGGTTCTTTATTGCCAGATACCAGTCCCAGATAGTCACATGCAGCGACATGGTCTGCGGTGGCCATGCTTACGGTAAAGGCCTTGGTGGCCAGGATATTCTGAGTGGTCTTGTGTCCTTCAGACAGGCAGATGCCTACCATATTGTCAGTATAGATGCCTCCCCATGCGGCGTTCATGGCATTGGGTTTTCCGGCTTCGTCGTATGCTGCCACGATAAATACAGGCATGGGATACAACCAGGTTTTTGTTCCAAAATTCTTTCTCATAATCTTTAGTTTTATACGGTTATTGCCACTTTGATGACACCATCCAGATGATGTTCAAAAAGGTGATAGGCTTTTTCGATATCCTGCAAAGGAAAACGGTGGGTAATCAGTGGGGTAGTGTCGATCTTTCCTTCAGCAATCAGCTGGAGTATTTCGGCACAGTCGCATCCGTCCACACCGCCGGTCTTGAAGGTCAGGTTCTTGCCATACATGTCGGGCAGCGGAAGAACTTGAGGCTGGTCATACAGAGCCACCACCGTGACAAGAGCATTGGGGCGGGCGCATTGCCAGGCCAGCTGGAACGTGTCGGGAGCGCCGGCTACTTCGATGACTACATCCGCACCGCCATGATCGCTGTTGCGTTGCACAAATTCCACACATTGTTCCGGGGTGGTGACCAACACTTCGGGATAGTGCTCCCGGATAAAACGGATGCGTTCTTCTGACTTTTCGCAGAGAATGATGCGGCGCGGCTTTTTCAGTCGGGTGCAAAGCAAGGTGCAGATGCCCGTCGGTCCGCCTCCAATCAGGAGGACTGTGTCTTCGGGAGTTATTTCAGAAATGCGGGTAGCCCAGAATCCCGTGGCCAGAATGTCCCCTACAAAAAGAGCCTGTTCGTCGCTCACGGTATCGGGAATGCGGTTCAGTTCCTGATCGGCATAGGGCACCCGTACCAATTCAGTTTGTCCGCCGTCGATGCGACAGCCCAAGGCCCATCCGCCGTTCGGGTCCTGACAGTTGTTTACATACCCTTTGCGACAGAAAAAACATTCTCCGCAAAAAGTCTCCACATTGACGGTAACCCGGTCGCCGGGCTTTACGGAGGTAACTTCTGAGCCTGTTTGCTCTACAATGCCCACCATTTCGTGGCCCACGGTGATGCCGGGCACGGCACGCGGCACGGAGCCATGCTTGATGTGCAGGTCGCTGGTACAGATGCTGCTCAGTGTGATGCGTACAATCGCATCGCGCGGATCCTGAATCTGTGGCACCGGTTTGTCGGTCCAGGCAAACTTTCCCCGTTCGATATAAGTATATGCTAACATAATTGCTGTATTTCAATCTATACAAATATAAGGATTTTAATTTGGAAATGGATTTTTGTTCCGAACTATTTGAAACTTTTGTGTATCTTCGCTTCAGAAGTTGTTATGCAATACTTAATTAATTTATACTTATTGAATATGAAGAAAATACTTTTTACCTTTTTACTTCTGTTGGGGATGTCTTGTCCGGTTGCAAATGCGGCAAAAGACCATGAGGGACCTGTTCCGGCTGCTCATCAGCTGAAATGGCATGAGGCGGAACTGGGAGTGGTTTTTCATTATGACCTTCATGTCTTCGATGGTCAGGTATACGGGCAAGGCAACAATCGCATCACTCCTGTGGAGGACTATAATATTTTCCATCCGGACAGTCTGGATACCGATCAGTGGATTCTGGCGGCAAAGGCAGCCGGTGCCAAGTTTGCCATTCTGACGGCTACACATGAAACGGGTTTCGGCTTGTGGCAGAGTGATGTGAATCCTTATTGTCTGAAGGCGGTGAAATGGCGCGACGGCAAGGGGGATATAGTGCGTGATTTTGTGAATTCGTGTCGTAAATATGATGTGCAGCCTGGCATCTATATCGGTATTCGCTGGAACTCTTTGTTGGGTATTCATAATTTCAAGGCTGAGGGCGAAGGGGAGTTTGCACGCAACCGTCAGCAATGGTACAAACGTCTGTGTGAAAGGATGGTTGAGGAAATCTGTACCCGTTATGGAGAGCTGTTCATGATCTGGTTCGACGGTGGTGCGGATGATCCGAAGGGATTGGGGCCGGATGTGGAACCGATTGTAAACCGTTATCAGCCCAACTGCCTGTTTTATCATAATGTAAACCGGGCTGATTTGCGTTGGGGTGGTTCGGAAAGCGGTACGGTGGGCTATCCTTGCTGGTCCAGCTTCCCATATCCATATAGCCATAGTAATACTACAGAAGGAGCAATAGATCATAATAAACTATTGGCCCATGGCGATCCGGAGGGAAAGTATTGGGTGCCGGCCATGGCCGATACTCCTTTGAGAGGATATAACGGACGCCATGAATGGTTTTGGGAGCCGGGTGATGATGACCGGGCTGTTTATCCATTGGCAAATCTGATGGATATGTATGAAAAGTCTGTAGGCCGGAATGCTACTCTGATGGTGGGACTGACGCCTAATCCGCAGGGACTTATTCCTTCGGGAGATGTGGCGCGTCTGAAAGAATGGGGAGCAGAGATTCGCCGTCGTTTTGGAACTCCTTTGGCACAGACAGCAGCAACCGGAAAGCAGAAAGTATCTTTGAAGCTGGACAAAGCACAATCGGTTAATTATTACCTGATTCAGGAAGATATTACTCAGGGAGAACGCATCCGGGCCTATCGGGTTGAAGCTCGGGTAGACGGGAAGTGGATTACGGTTGCCAAAGGCTCTTCTGTGGGCCATAAGCGTATAGAAGCCTTTCCGGAAACGGAGGCCCGTGAATTCCGACTGGTTATAGAGCAAAGGACGGCTGAACCGCAAATACGGAATTTCAGTATTTTCTCTGTGAAATGATAAGAATAGAATCACGGATATGTGGTGTATTTACCCCCAAAGGAGAAAAATCCTTTGAGGGTAATTTTATTTGTTTAGCTCCCAGAATGCTACGGCAGAGGCTGCTGCCACATTCAGGGAATCTACTCCGTGGCTCATGGGAATGCGGACCACATAATCGGCTCCTTCTATGGTCTGTTGGGGGAGACCGTCGCCTTCGGTCCCTAGAATCAGGGCCAGACGCGGTTCTTCCTTCAGTGCCGGATGATCCAATGGAATGGAACGGTCGGTCAGGGCCAGAGCAGCCGTGCGGAATCCCAGTCGGTGCAGGTCTTCCAAAGGACGCTCGGTCCAGCTCCAGGGAACGAGGAACACACTTCCCATAGATACCCGTATGGCACGCCGGTTCAGCGGGTCGCAGGAATCCCGTGTAATCAGAACGGCATCTATGCCCAAGGCGGCAGCCGAGCGGAATATGGCACCGATATTGGTCGTATCCACCACTCCGTGAATTACGGCAACTCGGCGGGCATTTCTGCAAATCTCTTCCAGAGAAGGCTGCGGGCGACGACGCATGGCGCAAAGCACTCCGCGGGTCAGGGTATATCCGGTAAGGCGGGCCAGCAGTTCGCGTGGTCCGGTATAGACGGGTATGTCACCGCAACGCCGGATAATGTCAGCGGCGTCTCCCTCAATATGTCGGGCCTCACAGAGTAGGGCTTGCGGCTGATAGCCTGCATCCAGCGCCACCCGGATGACTTTCGGGCTTTCGGCGATGAAGATCCCCCGTTCGGGATCCAGCCGGTTGCGTAGCTGGGCTTCGGTCAGCGTACTGAATATTTCCACTCCGGGGTGGTCCAGTGTTTGGATTTCTAGGATTGGCATGTCGTTTATTCTTGATTTTGGGAAATGCTATCTTCGATGGTTTCGAGCAGAAAACTCACGGGGCGGAATCCGTCGTTACAGGAAATCATGGCCGAATATTTGTTTTTCATCCAGCCGTCGTAAAAATTGCAGCCTCCGTGGGCCAGCGTCCAGACAAAGGGCAGCATGCTTTGCCAGGCACTTTCGCAAAGTCCCTGCGGCTTGTTTCCGTCTTCAGAGATAAAGACCTGTCCTTCCTCTATATCGCAGGCATGTTCTATCGGATTTTCATATTTCTCCATTAAATCTGGATAGCAGGCTTTTCTCATGACTGTTATTTTAATTTTTTTCATTGCATGGATATTTTTATGGATTCCGTATTTCTTTTTTCGGACCAAAAGGCTGGGGGAGTTTTTCGCCCAGTTTTTGTATGGCCCGGTTGATGCCCATCTGTTTAAAAAGCTGTTCTCGCAGAAAATCAATCCCGGTGCAGCTTAGAAATACCAGAATGGTGAAGAACAGTTCCGGCAGCAGAAGGTGATGGTGGCAGATTTCCGGTAACAGTCTGTTCCAGAGTAAATCCCGTACGGCACTATGCTCATGGCACAAATAGATGCCCAAAGTATAAGGGGCTAGCTTTGCGATGAATTGCCCTGCTTGGCAGGTTTCTTTCTTTTCCGTGAAGCAGGCAAAAAGACAGATGGAGGTCAGGAAAGTCAGGGCGTTGTTGCCGGTATATCTCAGTGTGAAGGCACCTTGTGGCTGGGTGATGTCGGTCAGATTTTCAGCCAGATGGAACAGATATACTCCCGCTGCGGTAACCGTCAGGCAAAGGACGGTGTGTGTGCGCAGCCAGTCAGGCAAGGCGAATTTCCGGAAATACCCTCCGACAAAAAACAGAAGGATGAACCAGTTGATGGACATGCCGGTGGTAAAACTTCTGCCAAAGGGAATCTTGAAAAACAGCAGCAGGAGCACTCCCAGCAGAAAAAGGTATTGTTTCTGGTTGAGGGTTTTGCCCAAATGAGCCAGAAAGGGAGCCAGAAGAGCCAGTCCCATATATTGGGTGATGAACCAGTATTCGCGTCGGGGAAAGGGACTGAGGTGGTCCAGCCAGGTTGCCGGTGGAATCTTTTCGCCGCCACAGAAACTGAAAATCAGGGACAGGAGGAGAGAATAAAAAATGGTCTCTACCCATATTTTCAGCAGCGCGCCCCGGAAAGTGGTTTTTTCAATGAGAAAATAACCGGATATCAGGACAAAGCAGTTTACTCCAGTCACGGTAAAGACATAAATCAGTTGCAGAATGAGATAGGTACATGTTTCGGAAACTGATTCCGGATGAAAGGTGCCCAGAGTAGGATGGTTGCGTACACCATAAAACAGGAAATGCCCTGTCACAATCAAAAACATGGATAGCACGCGGAGCACATCCATAGAAATCATTCTGCCGTTGCCGGTTTGAGCCTGTTGGGATACCATGATGTAGAGATTTGGCGATAAATAGAAATCAGGGCGGTTTGTCGCCTTGAGAAGCAAAGTTATAACATATTGGAATAAAAATGAATTCTTTTTTTCAGATTTTTACCGTTTCAGCCGGGAAAACCCGTAACTTTGTCCGGACTTTAATGCTAAGGAAAGACAATGATACATTTTAATTCTGATTATATGGAAGGAGCGCATCCCGAAGTGATGCGCCGTCTGGTAGAGACCAATCTGGAACAGACTGTGGGATATGGTCTGGATGATTACAGTGTGCACGCCAAGGAACTGATCCGTGAGGCATGTCAGACTCCGGAAGCTGCCGTATATCTGCTGGTAGGAGGTACACAGACCAATGCTACGGTTATTGACGGACTGTTGCGCCGCCATGAGGGGGTGCTGGCTACGGAAACAGCACATATCAATACTCACGAGTCGGGAGCCATCGAGGCCACCGGCCATAAGGTGTTGGCTCTGCCCCAGCATGACGGAAAACTGCTGGCTTCGGAGGTTGAGGCTTTCATCCGCGACTTTTATCGGGATGAGACTTATGAACACATGGTGGCACCGGGAATGGTCTATATCTCTCATCCTACCGAGTTGGGCACTCTGTACAGCCTTTCGGAACTGGAGGCTTTGAGCGGAGTGTGCCGCAAGGCCGGCATTCCGCTTTATCTCGATGGAGCCCGCTTGGGATATGCCCTGTCGGCTCCTTCTACTGACGTGACATTGGCCGATGTGGCCCGTCTGTGCGATGTCTTTTATATAGGAGGTACGAAAGTCGGTGCTTTGTTTGGCGAAGCTGTCGTGGCAGCTCATCCGGGCCGACTGCCTCATTTCTATCCGCTCATCAAACAGCACGGAGCCTTATTGGCAAAAGGCCGTTTGCTGGGATTGCAGTTCGAGGCTCTGTTTGCCGACGGACTTTATCAGCGCATCGGAGCGCATGCCGTGCGTTTGGCTCTGAAACTGAAAGAAGCCTTTCGTGCCAAAGGGTATCGGCTATTCCTGGATTCTCCGACCAATCAGCAGTTTGTGTTTCTGCCCAACGAGGTGATCGATCGTTTGTCGGAGCAGGCCACCTTTGAATTGTGGGGCCCTCGCGGTGAGACGGAGACGGTGGTCCGTTTTGTGACCAGCTGGGCTACGCGTGAGGAAGATGTAGATACCCTGATTTCCCTCTTATAAGAATCATCCCGCTTTTCCTGTATATTTAAATAAGGAAAGGCGGGATGAATTGTTTGATGGAAAATTAGTCAAATGTTTTACTAATTAAAAAGAAAGCCTTACCTTTGCACCTTGAAAATTTAAAACCACATCGGATGCAAGAAAAAGTGAACAACACTTCGCGTGAGTGTCTGCGCCAGCTGATCCGTACCCGTATGGCGTCGCGTCAGGCTATGCAGCGTTTTTTGAAGAATATTGGTGCTGACATTACTTTTGAGATGTTGCAGATAATGAGTTGTCTGTGGTATGAACAGGGAATCAGCCAGCAGATTCTGGCAGAGCGTACGGCAAAGGACAAGGCCTGCCTGACTAACCTGATGCTGAATCTGGAGCGTAAGGGTTATGTCTGCCGCCGGGAAGATACCCGTGACCGGCGTAACAAACTGGTTTTTCTGACCGAAGAGGGAGAGCGCTTCCGTCGGTGGATGGTGCCGCAATTGCAAGAGTATTATCAGCGACTGGATTTGCTGATCGGCGAAGAGAAACTGAAACAAATAGAGAATCTGTTGAAGGAGGTGCAACATGCGTTGGAGACCTATTAAATTTCTTTGTCTGCTGGGAGGGCTTATGGCAACTTCCGCAGGAGTCAAAGCCCAAAACGACAGTCTGTTTCTCTCCCTGCCACAGCTGTTTGAGCGGGGCAGCCGGGAGCATCTTCGTCTGGCGGCCGACCGGTTGAAGGAAGAGATTGCCCAGGAGAAAGCCCGTACGGCCCGCACGGCCCGTTTGCCCGAAATGACTGTCGGTCTGAAAGGAGGCTATTTGGGGCAGCCGATTGTCTGGCAGCATGGATTGAGCGATCCCACCCGTCCCGAATCGCCCGACTGGCAACAGAGTTATGCGTTTGATTTTTCGCAGCCTGTTTATCAGGGAGGACGCATCCGGTATGCCATCCGTCAGGCCGATCTGGCCCAGGAGCTTGCCGTGTTGCAGACGGCTGCCGACCAGGCGGACATCAAACTGGCATTGCTGGAACAATATCTGGACCTGTTCAGCCTTTACAAGCAATGCCGTGTGTTGCAGCGCAACATCGAAGAGTCGGAACAGCGCCTGCGGAATATCCGTCGCCTGTGCGAAGAGGGAGTGATTACCAACAACGATGTGTTGCGCAGCGAAATGCAGCTGACCGACAACCGCCTTTCGCTTTCCGAGACTCAGAACAATATCTGTCTGGTGTCACAACAGCTTGACATTCTGCTCGGCTTGGACGAAAGTCTGCTGCTGGTGCCCGATACCACTCTTTTGAGTCAGGATTGTCCGGTGGCCACTTATTCGGAATATGTAGACCGTGCCTATGAGGCAGAGCCGTCGATGCTGCTCTTGCAGAAACAGACCGAGATGGCCCGGAATCAGATTCGCCTCACTCAGGCCGAGCAGATGCCCCGCCTGTCGCTTTATGCCTCCAACACCTTGGCGCGTCCGATCACCCGCACCATGGTCGATCTGTATAACAACAGTTGGAATGTGGGGCTCACCTTCACCTATTCCCTTTCTTCGCTTTATCAGAACCGGCATCGCCTGAACGAGGCCCGGCAGCAGGTGTCGCTGTTGCAGAACACCACCGACCAGACCCGGCAGCAGATCCGCATGACCGTTCAGAAGGCTTTGTTGAAACACCGCGAGGCGCTGGACCGGGTGGAGGCTCTGAAGCTCTCCGTGCGTCAGGCCGAAGAGAACTACCGCATCATGAACAACCGCTATCTGAATCAGCTGGCCATTCTTACGGATCTGCTCGATGCCGACAATTTGCGGCTGAATGCCGAGCTGCAGCTCACTACGGCGCGCACCCGGGTGCTTTATACCTATTATGAACTGCAACGGGTAACCGGTAATTTATAGTCAAGAATTCCATAGTATCTAAGAATATGTCAAAGTCATTCATTCAAATCAGATATGAGCGCCTGAAAAAGAAAAAGCGCCGCAACATCATTCTGAATATCGTATGTCTGCTCATTGCCGGTTCCGGACTGGCCTGGACGGCCAATTACTTTTGGCGTTATATCAGTTATGAGATTACCAACGACGCTTTTGTAGACCAGTATATCGCACCGGTAAACGTGCGAGTGTCCGGATATGTGCAGGAAGTCCGCTTCCGCGAGCATCAGTATGTGCATCAGGGAGATACCCTGGTCATTCTGGACAATCGCGAGTATCTCATCCGGCAGAAAGAGGCGCAGGCCGCTTTGCTGGATGCCAAGGGGGCGGGACAGGTGCTGGCTTCCGGCATCCGTACTTCGCAGACGCGCATTGATGAGCAGGATGCCAATCTGGCCGAGGCCAAGGCCAAGCTCTGGCAGGCCGAGCAGGATTACCGCCGTTATGAACGTCTGTTGCAGGAGGAGTCTGTGCCCCGCCAGCAGTATGAGCAGATGAAAGCCACTTACGAAGCGGCCAAGGCGCGTTATGACGCGCTGCGCAAACAGAAGGAGGCGGCTCATTCGCAATATGATGAAACCACTCATAAAAAGGTGGGCGTGGAGGCCAATGTGCTGCGGGCCGAAGCGGCACTGGATCTGGCCAATCTGAATCTTTCGTACACCGTGGTGACGGCTCCTTATAGCGGATACATGGGGCGGCGTACTCTGGAGCCCGGTCAGTATGTCACTGCCGGACAGACCTTGTCTTATCTGGTCCGCCAGTCCGGCAAGTGGATCACCGCCAATTACCGCGAAACCCAGATTGCCCATATTTACATCGGTCAGCCCGTCCGTGTCAAGGTGGACGGCATTCCCGGCAAGGTGTTCCGCGGGCATGTCACCGCCATATCCGAGGCTACGGGCTCCAAATATTCTCTGGTGCCGACCGACAATTCGGCCGGTAACTTTGTGAAGGTGCAGCAGCGTATCCCCGTGCGGATAGATCTGGATGAGGTAGACGAGCAGAGCATGAGCCAGCTGCGTGCCGGCATGATGGTAATCACCGAAGCGGAGCGGAAACGATGAAGACGGCGTGCGAACTGGAAATACCGGTGCGGGCCTGGGTGCCCGACCGTGTGGCGGTGATGATTCTCTTTCTGGTGATGCTTCCCATCGCCATGCTCAACGGCACCTACACCGGAAGCATTGTGGAGGTGTCCAATACGCTCGGTGTCTATACCGAAGACATCACCATCGGTTATTATGCCGCTTCGGCAGGAATGGCGGTGTCTTATCCCATTGTGCCCAAGATTCTGGCCACCTTTTCTTCCAAAACCCTGCTGGTGGCCGATCTCACCTTGCAGTTTCTGCTCAGCTGGTTCTGCGCCCGGCAGTCGCAGATCGAGTTGCTCATAGCCTCCAGTTTCGTCATCGGTTTTCTGAAAGGATTTCTGATGCTGTGGGTCATCCGCCGCATCAAGTTCATATTCAGTCCGGCCGATGTGCGCAGTGAGTTCTATGCCTACTTCTATCCGCTGGTGTTCGGTTGCGGACAGCTGTCGATGGTCATTACCGCCCTGTTGGCTTATCATTACGACTGGAAGTATATGTACTATTTCATGATGTTGCTGCTGCTGTTGGCTTTGCTGGCTGTTCTGCTGCTGATGCGCCATGACCGTCCGGCCAAGCCGGTGCCCTGGCGCGAACTGCATCTGCGTGAGATGCTCATTATCTCTACAGGACTGCTGATGCTCATCTATGTCATCACTTACGGTAAGGTGCTCGACTGGATGGCCTCTTCGCGCATCATCCTCTACATCATTCTGGCCCCGTTGCTGATAGCCCTGTTCCTTTGGGAGCAGTTCCACTCCACACATCCTTATGTCAGTCTGAAGCCTCTGTTTCAGTGGAAGGCCATTCTGGGATACTTCTATATGATGCTTGTGATGTTTTTCAGCACTTCCACCAGTTTGCTCACGAGTTATCTCACCACGATTCTGCGGGTGGACAACACGCACAGCTATACCCTTTACATCTGGCTGCTGCCCGGCTATATGCTCGGTGCCTTCATCTGTTTCTGGTGGTTCCGCTGGCAGCGCTGGCGTTTCCGTTTCCTCATTGCCGGGGGGATGGCCTGTTTCGCAATCTTTTTCGGGATGCTTTATTTCGGTATTTCGCCCGACAGCACCTATGAGATGCTCTACTTGCCGATGTTTCTGCGCGGTTTGGGCATGCTTACGCTGATTATCGCTTTTGCCCTTTTTGCCGTGGAGGATCTTCCGCCGAAATATCTGTTGTCCAATGCCTTCTTTCTGATCACGTTCCGTTCGGTGCTCACACCGGTGGTGGCATCTGCCTTTTACAACAATGCACTCTATCGGTTGCAGCAGAAATATCTGGTGCAGCTGGCCGAGAATACCACGCTGGTGGATCCGCTGGCGGTGTCCCGCTGGAATTCGTCTTTGGCTTCGGCCTTGCAGCAGGGGCGGGGGATGGACGAGGCTACGCAGGTGGCCACCAACACGCTCTATAACGTGTTGCAGCAGCAAAGCACTTTGCTGGCTTTGAAGGAACTGCTCGGATGGCTGTTTGCCGTGACTGTGGTGCTGGCCATTGTGTCGCGCTTCATTCCGTTCCATAAGACCGTTCGGGTACCTGTTATCCATACCGGCGAGGATATGGTATAAAAAGAAAAAATCATCCCAATGAAATGAACAGATCATTTTGATGATTCTGTCCGTTCATTGGGATGATTTTTTTTCATGTCTTTCAGCATACTCCGCGAATGCGGTCGTCAAAGGCAGCGAGAGCGGCCTTGGCGCCTTCGCCCATGGAGATGATGATCTGTTTGTAACTTACGTCCGACACATCGCCGGCTGCATAGACTCCCGGTAGGGAAGTGCGGCCATTCCGGTCGGTGACGATTTCGCCCAGACGGTTGGTTTCTACCATTTCGCGGAACAGCTGGCTGTTGGCCGTCAGTCCGATTTGCAGGAACACGCCATCCAGCGCCAGGGTTTCTTCCTGTTCCGTGGCACGGTCTTTCAGGCGCAGGCCCGTGAGTTTTTCCCCGTTGCCCAGAATTTCCAGTGTCTGTTTTCCGGTGAGCACCTCCACATTCGGCAGTGTATGCAGTTTCTCTTGCAGCACGGTGTCTGCTTTCAGGGAATCCATGAACTCCAGTACCGTTACACGGGCACAGATTCCGGCCAGGTCGATGGCAGCTTCCACGCCCGAATTTCCTCCGCCGATGACCGCCACATGCCGTCCTTTGTAGAACGGACCGTCGCAGTGCGGGCAAAAGGCCACGCCGCGTCCGATATATTCCTGCTCGCCCGGCACATTCAGCTTACGCCAGGAAGCACCGGTGGCAATAATCAGAGCCGGGGCTCGGAAACGTTCTCCGCCGCGGGTGTGCAGCACTTTCTGTCCCTCCTCCAGAGAAAAGTTCTCGATTTGCCGGTTGTCGTACACCTGAATGTGATAGGCATCCAGATGGCGGCGCAAATCACCCGCCAGTTCTTTTCCGGTGGTATGAGGTACGGAGATGAGGTTCTCGATGCCGACGGTTTCGTTTACCTGACCGCCGATACGTCCTGCGACGACTCCCACTTTCAGACCCTTTCGTGCCGAATAGATGGCTGCTGCCGTTCCGGCCGGTCCACCGCCAGCCACCAGAACATCAAAATCCACCTCCTCGGGAGAGGTTACCTCGGATGCCGGTTGCCGGCCGAGTCTTTCTTCCAGTTTGTCGAGTAGCTCGCCCAAGGTGCCCTGTCCGATATGCAACACCTGATCGCCTAAAAATACCGCAGGTACGGCCTGAATTCCCTTTTCCCGGGTCTCCTCTGGATAGAGCGCACCGTCAACGGCCGTGTGCCGGATGCCGGGATGCAGCAGGGCGATGGTGTTCAGAGCCTGCACCACATCCGGACAGTTGGTACACGACAGCGACATGTAAGTGGTAATCTCCGCTTCTCCTTTCAGAGCCTGGATTCGTCGTGTGGTCGTTTCGTCGGGCAGGTTCTTGCCCTTGCCGTCGGCATTGAGGATGGCCAGCAGCAACGAACTGAACTCATGTCCGCCCGGTACGGCCCGGAAGCAGATTCCCGTGTCCGAACCGTTTTTCAGGAGGTGCAGCTCCAGATCCTTTCCTTCGCGCAGGCGACAGTCCAGCCGTTCCGAGCACGAAGCCGTTTCTTCCAGCAGTTCTTTCAGTTCCTGCAAAGATTCGTGGCCGTTTCTTGCAGCAATGTCGAAGAGGTAGTCCGCTTCCAGTCCGGCAAAGATCTGTTTCACCTGTTCCTTTAATGATGCATCCAGCATAAAGCACCTCCTTTTTTAGATTTTACCCACCAAATCAATGCTTGGTTTCAGAGTTTCTTCTCCTTTCTTCCATTTTGCCGGGCAAACCTCACCGTCGTGTGCCGCTACAAACTGAGCCGCTTCGACCTTACGCAACAGCTCGTCGGCATTTCGTCCGATGCTGTTGTCCTGAATCTCCACCAGCTTGATGAGACCTTCCGGGTTTACGACAAAAGTACCGCGGTAGGCCATGCCATCCTCCTCAATCATCACGCCAAAGGCACGAGACAGAGCTCCGGTAGGATCGGCCAGCATCGGATACTGAATCTTGCGGATGCTTTCAGAGGCATCGTGCCATGCCTTGTGTACAAAGTGAGAGTCCGTACTTACGGAATATACCTCGACACCCATGGCGCGGAACTGCTCATACTTCTCGGCCATATCGACCAATTCGGTAGGGCAGACAAAAGTGAAATCAGCCGGATAGAAAAAGAAAATGGCCCACTTGCCTTGAATATCCTCATTCGATACGGTTACGAACTTGCCGTTATGATAAGCCTGAACCTTGAACTCAGGTACACGTGTGTTGATAATTGTAGTCATAATTTTCTTCGTTTTAAATTGTGGTTTTGTTTGAATACTGTTTTGTAATAATTACAACGCAAAGGTAGTCCGAAGCCTCCAAGGATGCAATACCCAAAAGTGAGTAAAATGAGATCTGCGGAAATCATCTTTTCGGCAGGTGAGGATTTCCTGTTTATATATATAAGGTGTGCTTCAGCCACCGTTGGATTTTATGGGTTAATTTATATTGTTGTGCAAGGTTTTTTATGTTTTAATTGGTTAATGTATTAATCTTTTATCTTAATATAGAAATTAAAAAAAGTACTATTTATTTTTTGATATTACTATAAATCCATTGCTTTATGCATTTATTGTTATATTTATTCATTTTAATACTGTTTTTTATTCCAAATCATTAATATTACTACTTATTGCGTAAAAAAAAAGGATATTTTTTTTGGCTTTTAATATATATCCCTATATTTGCAATCGAATAACAAATTAATTTAAAATTAAGTTTTATGCAAAAATTATCTACTTATTCAGTAAAGGGCATTCTGATGGCTTTGGTATGCTTACTGTTTGTAGGTCTTGATGCAAAAGCCGTTCGGTCTTCTGCAGTTGAAGATCTGAATATAGACTTGAAGGTGGGAGAGACTTATGAGTATAAGGCTTTCCAGTCAGTCTATGTTTCTTACGTAGCCACAGAAAATGGAGTCCTTAGATTGGAGAATCATTCTCCTTACGGTTCTTTTTTGAGTCAGACAAAAGGACGTTATGTTGACACTTCTACAGAGACTCTGAAGACAGCTGTGAATGGAGTTCTGGAAGTGGAGGTTCAGACAGGTGCCACTTATTATTTTTATCAGTGGATGATGGATGCCGGAAGCTTTACTTCTTCTTTCAGAAAAGCAGACGAGGTGAAACTGGAACTGGTGTCTGTAACTCCGCAGGAAGGTTCCGTGCTTTCTTCAGAAGACGCTTCTCTGGTGTCTTATGCCTTTAACAACGATGTGTTGATCGACAATGCCACGATTACTTCGGGAGCACAGACTGCAACCGTAGAAGTCAACATCACTTCTGAGCGTTTTGCTTCTTTGGATGTTCTGTCTGTTTTGACAGGATGGCTTAAGGAAGGGAAGGTAAAGGCCGGTGATGATCTGACCATTACTCTGAACAAGGTTCGTTATGCTAAAGACCAGAGCATTATCTACGGAGAAGACGGTTCTTTGAGCGTAACCTATAAAATAGCTGCAAAAGCTCTGGAACTGGTTAGTGTAACCGGTGCATCTCTGGATAAGTTCACCGATTTCCTTTCATATTATGTTCCTTCAAATCCTGCATCCAAGATTGTCTTGACTTTCGACGGCAATCTGTTGAATGATGCCAATGATGCTCCGAAGGCGGTTTTGAATTATGGAGATCTGGATCTGGATGCAGTCGGTGGTTATTATCAGGAGAGTATTCCGGTAACTGTCGAAGGTAATACGGCTACCGTAGATTTGTCTGGTAAACTCAGACGTACTAAGGATATGACTCCGAATTACAGTTCTGATGATGATATCTTCAAGATCCTTTCTATTAAGGTTGCCAATCTGAAGTCTGAAGACGGACAGTTTATCGCTTCTACACAGCCAGGTGCTGTCGGTTCTATTTCCTTTATGTTCAATCTGGTGGACGTAACTGCAAATGTAGCCAGTGACTTCACTCCTGCAAATGGTTCTTCACTGACCGATGTTGATAATTTGGAAATCTGGATTCAGAACGATGCTACATTGATTTATGAAGGTGTACGTTTTGACTACGTTTCCGGTGGTGCGAACAAAAGCACTATCGTCATGAACGAAAAGATTGAGAAGGTTGAGGACCCGGCAGATAACACTGCCATGATTCTGACCGTACCGGTTCCACGTATGATTGCTGATGAAGGTTCTGAGGTTAAGGTATCCTTGTCTGCTTTGTCTACCGTTGATGGATTGGATCATAGTCAGGATGTAGTAGCCACTTATCAGGCACCGGTTTATTCTCCGGAAGATACCGAGTTGAAGATCTTGAGCTGTAATTACGAAAATGGTGGTTCTTACGAAAAGATTCCATCAGAAGGTACGCTGACCCTGACAACTTCTAAGGATGACGAGATCGGTTTCATGATTTTCGATATCAAGGATATTACAACAGATGAAATTGTGAAATCTACTTCAATCTTCCAGAAAGAAGAAAACGGATGGTCTAACTACTTCTATTATGACTGCGTTTTGATGGAAGGTCATCAATACGAACTGACTGTTACAGCTTATAAGGAAGAAAATGATTACAATTACGGAGCTGATCCTCTGGGAGTAGGCAAGGTTACCTGGAACGGTTTGACCAAACCTTATGAGTACAGCGACGCAACTCTGGTAAGTATCACTCCGGAACCGACACCGGAAGACGATACCAATCTGGAAACTCCTGTGAAGATTGAAACTGCTGACGAGGATTACAGCATTGATTTGACTTTCAGTAAGGCTGTTGATGTCAATGCTTTCATTATCCAGGGATTCGGTATGACTGCTGACTTGAAGTCAGTTACTTCAAATGAGGACAAGACCGTTTGGACTTTGGTTATCGGTAAGGAATATCTGGCTTCAGCTCCAGAAACAATTCAGCTTTCTGTTTCTGCAAAGGATGAGCAGGGAAGAACAGTTAAGGCTACTCATGGAGAAGATGATGGCAGCTACTGGATTTTATACTATTCTTGCACAGTACAGGTTCCGGATGTAACAATCTCTACCGTAGAAACTGCAGGCGTGGTTACCGGACTCAAATTTGATTGTACCAAGTTCCTGTCTCAGTCTTATCTGGGAAGTAAGGAAATCAAGATTTATGATTTGGCCAACCGCACCGTGGTTTATAGCATTGAGAGCGGCGCTCAGTTCACTCCGGTAATTCCTGAAGAAGAACAGGATAATCCGTTCTATCAGCCTAATTCACTGATCTATTACTTTGACAAGCCTCTGGCAGACGGAGCTTACAATGTGATTTTGCCACGCGGTTACTTCATTTTGGGTGAACAGTTTGATTCATTCAACAACAAGGAGGAAGTCTATAACTTCACTGTAGGTTCTTCAACCGGTGACGGTGAACTGGACAAGACCTTTGAACCTGCATCTGTAACTCCATCTGGCGAAGAGTCAGTCTACAGCATTAAGGAAATCCGCCTGAAGATGCCGACTACATTCTCTCTCAATGAGAAAGATCCTAAGGAAGTCAGTCTGGTGGGACGTCTGAGCGGTAGCACAATCACCGGTACTTTGAGCCGTGATCCGGAAGATGAGTTCTTCACCGTTCTGGTAACTTTGGCGAAGGAAGTGACTACTCCTGATTCTTACATGTTGATCATTCCGGAAGAAGCCTTCGGTGATGATGAGTATGGTGCAACTGAGTTTGCCGGTGGCAAGTGCAATCCTAAGTTGATGTATTCAATTGTTGTCGTTGCGGCTCCGAAACCAATCGAAATCACTCCGGCCGACGGTGCTGAAGTTGAAGAGTTGAGCGAATTCTTCTTCAAGGGCATTGAAATCAATGATTATGCCAAGGAGATGGTTCTGAAGGATCAGGATGGTAACGAACTGGCTAAGTTCAATGCCGACAAGTTGGAATGGGTATTCGAAGATGGTAATTGGGAAAACTTCTTGGGTTACCGTTACACTTTGGATGAGACAATCACCGAGCCGGGTGACTACACTCTGGAGATTCCGGAAGGCATGCTGGCTTACTCTAACTTCGAGCCAATACCTGCCATGACATTGACTTACCACATCGCTGGTCCGGCTACCGGTATTCAGAATGTATGGGGCGACAATGCTCAGGTAACCGTTTACACAATTGATGGTGTATTGCTCTATCATAAGGCTGATGCTTCCGTAGTGAAGAATCTGAAGAAAGGACTTTATATCATTAATGGTAAGAAGGTAGCTGTTAAATAATTTAATTGACAGATAAATGATTGGGAGGAAAGGTAACAGGCTGTGTTATCTTTCCTCTTTTTTCCCGCAACCGCTTGGGCTGCGGGTTTTTAAGATTTAATAAACATGATATTATGAGTATTATCGGATTGAAAAAAAATCAGAAAAGAATGCAGGGAACTTTGCGTTTCAAGACACTGTCCATGGCGCTTCTGTGTTGCGCTTCTTTGGCAGCCTCACCTGTGATCCGCAAGAGCATCACGGTGACCCGGCCGGATGGAAGCGAACTGGTGCTGATGCCTCATGGCGATGAGTTCGGAGTGTGGTATACCGATGCAGAAGGACGGGTGATGGTGCAGGATGCACAGGGTAATTTTGTGTATGGCCGTCCGGATGCCGCTGTTGTCAACCGGACCAGAGCGGCAGCCCAGAACCGTATCGGCGAGATGTCCATTCACGAAGGAAGTCCCCGCATACCGGTTATTCTGGTTTCTTTTGCGGACAAGGACTTCTCGGAAAAGGATCCGAAGGCCGGATTTGAAAACCGTTTGTGCAGAGCGGCTACGCGCAGTGAGGTGGAAGCCGGAAACGGTTCTGCCTATCAGTATTTCGCCGATCAGAGCGACGGCAAGTTTACACCCGAGTTTGAAATCATCGGTCCCTTGAAGCTGTCGCAGCCCGAAGCTTCCTATGTCAATAAAGAAGCCGAAATGGTCAGCGAGGCCGTAGCTATGGCCTCAGAACAGGGTATTGTGCCCGACTGGTCGGTCTATGACAGCAATGGGGACGGAATGGTGGACGCATCGTATGTGATTTTTGCCGGTGAAGGACGGCATGCCCATCCTCAGGACATGACGCTGATCTGGCCGCAGACCTCTGTATTTGTGAATAACCCGCCGCAGGCTGACGGAGTGACTTTCCATGCCTATTCCTGCTGTAATGAACTGCTGTATGATGAGCTGGACGGTTTTGGCACGTTCTGCCATGAATTCAGTCATCAGTTGGGATTGCCGGACTTCTATCGTACCGACGGCGGCATCCTGACCGAGTTTAATATGGGCCCCTGGTCTTTGATGGATTACGGCGGTTATAACGGCGGCGGTTACCTGCCTGTGGGTTATCGTGCTCTGGAGAAATGGTGTATGGGATGGACCGAACCGGTAGAGCTGGACAAGGCGGCTACGGTTGTGGGCTGGCCGGCGAATGCGGCACCGCTCAAGGTTTTCAATAATGTGGATAATTCGGAATACTATATTCTGGAAACAATCGACGGAAAGGGATGGAACCAAGACTGTCCGGCTGAGGGTATTCTCATCACGCACGTTTATCTGCCTGGCGGATTTAATTCCAACTCCTGGAAAGACAATTCTCTGAACAACAGTGCTGCTCCCAGCGTGCATGTGATTGCTGCCGACAATGAGCGTCTGCAACTGGTAACCGGAGTGAACGAGGCGGAATATGAAGAAAGCATCCGTCATGACCTGTATCCGAACGAGGCCGGTAATAATGAGCTGACCGATACATCAACTCCGGCGGCGAATGTATATGTGGGTCTTTGGGGACTGATGGGCAAGCCGATAACGGAAATGACTTATGATGCACAGACCGGACGGGCTTCGTTCCAGTTTATGGGGGGAGACGACCAGAATGTGATTACCTCGGTCAATGCTCCGCTCCTACAGGCCGGAGCAGAAGAAGGTTGCTGGAGTCTGGACGGATTACGTTGGGACAAAAAGCCGAATCAGAAGGGTATCTATATTGTTCGCGATGCACAGGGAAATCTGATCAAAGTGCTCCGATAAGACTTGGGGTATCGTGATAAAATAAACCGCCCGGACTCAGTGTTTCCTTCACTGTTGTCCGGGCGGTTTGTTTTTTATGTCTCAGAAGCGGGTTAGCGGGTCAGTTCCAGATTCAGGAACTGGTTGATGGCTCCCATATTCTGATTGTTCTTATAGGCAGACAGGGCAAATCCTCCCATCTTCTTTCCATCCTGGAAAGTACTGTCTGCCTTGAAGGGATAACTGAGCTTGTCGTTCAGATATTCCGGATTACAGAAATAGTGGCGTGCCACGGTTTCCTTTTCCTTGGAATAGATAATGTTGTCTTCCGACAAACCGCAGACATATACCTGGTATTGTGAATTGAACATACCGGCATAACTGTTGGTGACAATGGCCAGACTATTTCCGTATGCTACGACCGGAACACGGATTCCGTCTTGCAATCCTTCGATGACCATCTGTCCGGGATGACTTTCATCGGCAATGAGCTGAATCGGCTTTTGCTGTTGCTTGCCGCTTTTATCCTGCCATTGTGCAGTCCAGTTTCCTAAGAAGTCGCTGGTTTCATACTGGTAAATACCTGTCGTGATGGTCTGGTTCAGAGAAGCACAATAGAACTTCACTAGGGCATAGCGCGGTGCTCCACTGGTATTGGAAGCGATGCTTAAAGTGGTGCCGTCAGAACCGATATTCGGAGTAATCCAGGAAGCATCGGTTGAAGATTCATAATCGAAAACGGTTTTGATGGCGTAGGCCAGATCCTGTTGTTTGTTATTTACCACAAAGGTATCCTGTCCGGCATCGCTTCTGAAATAACCTCCGGCTTGTGAAACCGGCACCTTCTGACTTCCGTCGGCAGAAGTGATGGTGACGATAGCCGTACGGCCCTCCAGGGAGGTATTGTTGGATACCTGCAGGAGCACGCTGTCCTGCTTGCAGGTTACCTGGCACCAGTCTTCAGAAGAACTTGCTGTAAAATTGCCGGATTGAGACAGGACAATGTAACCCTTGGATTCTTTGGCCTGAAAGTAAGCTTCCGATTTAACGACCTGCAAAGAGTAAGTGCTCTCTTCTTCATCCTGGCAACTGATGGCACCCATGCAGAGCATGGGAACCATCAGAAAAGGAATATATTTTTTCATTATTCTTGTTCTTTTTGTTTAAACTCAATGTTGTTGTAACTCTCCAAAACACCGATAGGGGAACTTTCCAAAGAGAATTCCTTGAAGGCATAGAAAACGAAACCTTCCAATGAAGTACCCGAAGAGCGTCCGTTGTCCTTGAAGGTGAGAATACGCGGAGACAGCTGTTTGGCTTCGCTGACAATTCCGGCGGTTTCGGTCATGAACATGGTTCCCTGATCCGGGTTCCAAGGGCAGAGATACAGATAGGCATTTACTTTCTCTCCGCTTTCATAGGTCAGCTGTACTGCGGTAAGGAACTGGGTGCGGAACTCCAGCATACCGGTGATTCTGTTGTAGAGCGCTTTGGTTTCTACCTTCATGCTTCCGCAAGGAATCTTTACCGACAGCGTGTCGCTTTCGTTCAGACGGGTGAATTCGATGTTCACCGTGGTGTCCTTGCGCTCAAACATATAGCTGTAGCTGGCTTCCCATTCATTATCTGTATAGAACTCAATAGGAACCCAATAGTCTGGGCGTTCATATTGCAATACTACGGAAGCATCTGTGGTGGCAGTAAACTTCTTGTCTGTGACATTCCAGGTGAACTCGTTGACTGTAACGTCGTTTACGGTAAGCGGTTCAAACAGGCGGATACCTTTATCGGTATAGGCAAAAGAAGTTTTCTGAGTGGTTTCTTTGCCGGTACCATCGGTCTTGCTGATGATCAGGACATTGGACTGAGAATAAATGTTCTTGTTGAAAGCATAACCGTTCTGATAACCGACGAGTGTCGCATACTCGGCGCTTTCTTCGCGAACTTTCTTACAGTTGTTCAGGTAAGTATCCCAATCCATATCCTCTGCCATACGCTTCATGGTCAGAATCGTATTGTGTTTCTTTCCTTTCAGGGTGATGGCATCCGGAGTGGCATTGGTAATGACGAACTCGAAGTCGCCTTCCAGACCATCGGCGTCGAACACACCCTTAGGCTCAGACCAATAGTGAATCAATGCATTGTAGGTGCAGAAAGATAGGGTAGGACCCTGGTCCTTCAGCAAAGAATATTTGGAAGTGATACGTTCGCCCACTTCTACGGCCTTGGCTTCGCCATAACCTCTGACACGGGTGTCGGAAGCAATCGTGACATCTTCTCCTTCGAATTTCATGAGAAGAACCACACCGCCGATATCGTGCATTTCTCCTCCGGCATAATATTCCAATAACCAACCGTTGGGGGCTTCGGTCAGAATTTTCTGATATTCCTTCAGGCTTGCTTCGACACGCTGGCCGGGATCTTCATTGAAAATTTCCTCTTCGCTGAAGAAGCAGGATTGCATCAGCAGGGATATCAAGAACAAACAACTGATTAAACTATATTTTTTCATACCGTTTCTTAATTAATATTTTCTAGATCCAGATTGTGAATTTCGCTGCAACGACGCTGCACCACGCTGCGAAGCTCGTCCATGTCAATATTCCAGGATTCCTGCATGTAGGTCTTGACCAGCTCCAGTTTGCGGGTAACCAACTGGGCACCTTCTTCACCGCAATCCTTCAGCATAGCATCCCATGAAGCCTGGTCTTGGGTGATGTAGGTTGACAAGGTCTCTGCAAAATCCTCGTCAGGCTGTTCCATGGCATAAGGAGTTACGAACCCCCTCTTATGAGCTGTGGAATCGGCTGTCTCTTCCCACTGTGAGCCGATGTATCCGCTTTCGGTGATTGTCTTGAAATCGGTGCTGTAAGGCTTGGTCTGGTGCAGGATATGAGAGAACTCATGGTGCATGACGTGGAAATAGCTTGTGTTCAGCTGTTCCGGATGCTGGATATAGTTGTCGATATAGTTTACATTGTAGAGCATGACCTTCATACCTCCTTCAGCAGTACCCAGCATCTCGGTTTGGGTATCGGCATTATAGGCTGATGAACCGATGAGCATGATTTGTTTTGGCACATAAGTACGCATGAAGTCGATTCCGGCTACTTCGTCATAAGCTTCCAGCCACACGTATTTTACGATCTTTGAAAGCTTGATGGCATTCTCCGTCTTTACCGGAGCCAGGTCATAAGCCAGATTGCTCTCGATGTCTTCCCATTTGTATTTGACATCAATATTATAAGGAGCTACATAATTCTTCAGCAGCCATTGGTCGAAAGCGTTACGCTCGGGAGCTGTGGTGTCGAAATTACTTCCCGGAGTTATTTCGTCCCGGTCGCATGAGGTAGCACCGAAACAGCAGGCTGCCAAAAACAGATAACCTATATATTTTCTAATCATTGGGTATACTTGTTTAATAATGATCTATATATGATATGTTATGATCTCGGATTCGCTTCCAGACCAGCCAGAATAACATCTGCCGGAAGCTGGATGGCGCGGCGTGGATCGTCGGCTTTCAGTTCATCGGTTACGGTGATTTCCTTATCCTCAATAATTCTGCGGTAAATGGTAATACCATAGCGCTTGATGTCGCCCCAACGCAGACCTTCATGCAAGGTGGTGATACGACGGGCGTGCAGGATGAACTGAATCAGGTTTTCCTGTGTTCCGGCTTCCAAAGCAAAATCCGGATGAAGCTCTTTCTTCACGGTCGGTTCAGTCGGTGTGTAGTAGGCAATATTACCGTAGAACTGGTTGATGTTCTCTTCTGTCAACTGTACCTTGGAAGTGGTGTAGGCATTCAGCCAGCTCTGCATGTCGGCAATGGCCTTGCTGTATTGTTTGGTCAATGCATAGGCTTCGGCACGGACGAGCAAGGTTTCGTCGGTGTTGAAAGCAGAACTGATGATGTTGTAATAACCGTTTCCTAAAACCGGATCTGTATATTCCATATAATAAAGCGGGAACTTTCTGAACACCACCTTCGGAATGCTGGTATAGTCGGCCGGCTGCTGTTTCAGAGTGCTGGTGCAGTCTCCCCAAACACCGGTTGAGCTACAGGTTTCTGTTTCTGCAATTGTCGGATTGTGACAGTAACGGTTTGAGGTTGTCAACGGTCCGTTGTAGAGTCCCCAGAAAGAACGTGAGGTGACCAGCAGCAGGTTGGCCTGTTCCGTAGAACTGATGTAGGCGTTAGGTTGATGATCTTCATTTAAAGACAACTTACCCAAGGCCTCCCAGTCACGCAGTACCAGACTGGCATTGTCGCCCAGAACTACGTTGGCACATTCAATGGCGCGTTCATATTTTCCATAATACAAATAGAAACGTGCGGCAAAGGCATAAGCAGCCTTACGGTTGAAGTGATATTTCGGAACACTATAATTATTGTCGTCCACTAAGGGGAGACCTTCTTCGATATCTTTGGCAATCTTTTCGTAAGTCTGACCGATTGTTCCGCGCTCATAGCTTGGATTGACCGTAGTTTCCGGTTTGGTGCTGTAAGGAATACCCAATGCTGTATTCTGATTGCTGGCAGTCCAGGCATTGCAGAAAATGTAGCTCAGCATGAAGTGTCCGTAAGCACGGCACAAAAGAGCTTCGCCTTTCTGTGCTTTCAAATCCTCCGTGTCACCCAGTTTCTCAATAGCTTCCAGAGCATGGTTGCTGACGGCAACAGCCTTGTAGCAGGCTTCCCAGTAAGCTCCCGGACTGTCATTGCCTGATTCTTTAGTGTCTTTCCAGTGATAGACCTCTTCCGAAAGACGGTCTAACTCCATATTTCTGGAACCGTTGTCATCGGTATTGTCTGATGAAAATTCTGCCAGCATATTCCAATTGGCAGTGGGGTAGGCATCCACAAGCACCTTGCTGATTTTTTCAGGGGTGTTCAATTCTGTACGGTTATCAGGCATTGTATCCAGAAAGTCGTTGCATGAGGCGCATGCAAACAGAATAGATGGAACAACGATTGCTTGCAATATTTTTTTCATTTTCTTTTTCTATACTTTGTGATACACTATTAAATTCCTAATCTAAGAGTAAAGGTGAACTGACGGGGTACTGGTGAAGCAACACCACCGGAGTTGATGAATTCCGGATCCTGTCCGTTCAGCTTCTTGTCTGCATAGAGAAGGCAAAGATTGGTTGCCTGTAATTTGGCGGACAGGCTGGACAGCTTCAGAGTTGAACAGATCTTTTTCGGGAAATCATAGTTCAGGGAAATTTCCTTCAAACGGATGAATCCTCCGTCGGCTACTCTTTCTGTTGAATAGTTGTAAGCGTTATATGCTGTTGCGAGCTGTGTATTGTTGTAATACTGACGGTAGCTCAGGATGGTCGGAATTGTGGTGTGTTCCTCGTCACCCGGCTTCATCCAACGGTTTTTGAACTCGCGTGAAGTAGCGGTAAGGTCTGTATATTTGGCACTGAATACAGGGTCCAGACGAACTACATTACCTCCTGAATAGGTGATATAGACATTCAGACGGAAATTCTTGTAAGAGAAAGTATTTCCCAAACTACCGCTGAAAGTCGGGTCAGTCGGTCCTTCGTATTTCAACCAGGAGAAGTCGTCGCTGTATTGGAAACTCAGGTCTGTGCTGGTAATCTCTCCCTTTTCGTTATAGAAGGTCGGGATACCGTTTTCGTCCAGTCCGGCAAACGGAATGGAGAACAGACCTCGGTGTGGATAACCCACCATGGTGAATCCGGTTCCGCTCACATAGTCCATTGTAGAAGCGATGGCATTCAGCTGGGTCACCTCATTCTTGTAAACAGAGTAGATGAAGTCGGTTGTCCATCTGAAGTTCTTGTTCTGAATATTGGTTGAAGAGATGCTCAATTCAAAACCATGTGACTTCATGGCTGCAACGTTTGCGTATTTGGAGATCTCTCCTCCCACACCCTGAGTTCTGGTTGTTCCGATCAAATCATGGTTGTCACGGGTATAGAAATCCATGCTGGTGTTGATTCTGTTGTCGAACAGACCGATTTCCAAACCGACGTTGAACTCAGTTTTCTTTTCGTAGGTCAGATCGTCATTGGCTAGCATCACCAGTTCCAGACCACTTTCCTGAGTACCGGTCATAGGACGGAACGGATTGTAGCTGGAGAAAATGGCTGTTGAATTGGTCAGATTTGGACCACGGTCTCCGGTCAGTGAGTATGACAATTTCAGTGATGCAGTAGAGACAACCTTTTTCAGGGGTGCGAAGAATTTTTCCTGATCCAGGTTCCATCTGCCGGAAATGTTCCAGGTGGGCAACCAGCGTGCAGAGCGTGAACGACCCAGCTGGTTGGTTCCTTCGTAACGTACGGTACCGTTTACAGAATATCTCTGCTGGTAGGCGTAGTTGGCATTCAGGAAGAAGGCTGCACTTCTGGAGTGAGAATGTGACAGACCGTAATAGCTGGTTCCCTGTTCAATGGCCTGTTTGAAATACTGGTAGATATAGAATGGAGTTTCTCCCATTTCATATTGCATACCGATACCATTGAAGGTAGAATAGTCATAGTCTGTGGCATTGGTTTCCATACCTCCGTATACGTTGGTCAGATGGTCGTCTTTCCACAGGCGGTTCCAAGAGAATGAAGTACGGAAATCAAATCCTTTGGTCTTATAGTCTGTACGGCGATAGATACCTCCTTCCGGGAGAACGGTGATTGGCAGGTCATAAGGATGATCCGGGTCTGGATACAGCTTATCATTGGAGTCAATGATGATAGAGTTGTCCATAGCGCGGTAGGCATTGGCCTGATTGGACTCATCCATGATGAAGTGCTCATTGTCGATGGTGTTATACTTCAGGGCACCCAAAACGCTTAATTCCAATTCCTTCACAGGAGCCCACTTCAGTTCGGTCTGGAACTTCAGGTCAACGGTATTCAGTTCAATGAAGTTGTTGTCCAGTTCCTTGAAGATATTGAAATCGGCATAATTGCGTCGGTAAGTTTCTTTCGGATCAAGTGTACGTGAAGAATTCAAAGCATAAGAGTAGGGGTTAATGTCAAAATCACGACTGATTTCTCCATCTACCAGATTGACGGCCTGACTGGAAGTTCCCGGCGCGTTCTGCTTTCTGTAGGCTGCATTGCTGAGCAGGTTCAACGTTACTTTCTTACCTAACTTATAAGAAGTGTTCAAATTGGCAGTATAGCGCTGAACACCACTTTTCAGATACCATCCCGGATCGTTCATCACACTCAGAGAAGCGTAATAAGTAGCTTTGTCACTACCGGAGGAAACACTGATAGAGTGGTTCTGCATGATTGAATTGCTGAACAGTTCGTCGAACCAGTCTGTGTTTCTCTGTTCTGCCATTTGCAGATAACCGTTGCGGGCTTCAGTAGTGTTTGCCAAGGCAAACTGTCCGGTTGTCGGATCGTAGGTGTTGATCAGCTGCCACATTTTTCCATAAACTCCGCTGTTGGGAGCATTATACAGACCATTCGTGTTGTCACCGGAGAAGTTCAGCCACCCTTTTGCAGCCATTTCGCGGTACACATCCATCTGGTCTTTGGAGTTCATGATGTTGTAGTTGTTGTAGCTGGGTTTCATACGGGTGGTGAATTCTCCCGTATAATTGATGCGGCTTACACCGGCCTTTCCTTTCTTGGTCGTAATGACAATAACGCCGGCCATGGCCCGTGCTCCATAAATAGAAGTTGCGGAACCATCCTTCAGGATTTGGAAGCTCTCGATATCGTCGGCATTCAGTCCGGCAATGGCAGAGCTCAGCAAGGTTTCCACATCACCTGTTGCCAGTTCGTCGGCACCGATGTTGATCACGTCTTCCTGGATGACTCCGTCAACGACCCACAGAGGGCTGCTGCTGCCATAAATGGAAGTAGCACCACGAACTCTGATCTTAGGAGCCGAACCGAAAGTTCCCGATACGTTCTGAACAGAGACACCGGCAGCTCTTCCTTCCAGAGAGCGGCTGATATCGGCCATACCGTCTATTTTCATTTTCTCGGCATCGATTTTTACCGTGGCACCAGAGAACAGACGTTTATCCATTTTCTGCATACCGGTGACCACTACCTCGCCCAGATTCTTTTTCTCGGATTGAAGGATTACTTTAATAGTTTCCTGTATGGGAACACTCTGAGGATTAAATCCCATATAGGTAATTTCCAGAAACTTAGATTCATTCGGAATGTTATTGAGGGTAAAACGTCCGTTTATATCCGTCACGACACCCAATGAAGTACCTTTGACTTTAATAGTGGCTCCCATAAGCGGCTCATTGAAGTCGCCGTCGATGACGACACCTGATGCCTTCTTCTGTGCCCAAGAGCTATAGCTGAAAGCCAAAAGCGAAAAAAGAAATAGTAAAACTTTGTGTTTCATAAGTTTTTTGATGTAGGTATTATAAAGGTGAGGGAGTTGTCTCCCTCACACTTTATCATGTTAATAAGAATAGATTTTTATTTCATGAGTACCTTTTGTACTGTGGTCTGACTGCCTTGTGTCACTTTAACCAGAACAATACCCTTATATCCCGGTACGGTCAGTCGGGTGCGTTCAGAGCAGACAGCGCTGTTCAGTACTGCACCGTTCATGCCAATCAGTTCCACTTTGGCGTCAGCTGCACCTGCGATGCAGATTTCGTTATCCTGGCAAGAAATCTGGATCTTCTGAGCGTCCTGTGCGTCTTCAATTCCAGAAGTGATGCTCAGACGAGCCTGAGCTGCATTGATATATTTACCACTGTTTCCGTCAATCATCATAACGACAACCTTGCAAGAGTTTGCATCATTATATTTGATGGCGCTGTTGGTTGTGGTGATTGTGGCTTCATAAGTCTTTCCGGCTTCTACATCAGCAGGGATATATCCTCCGGTACCGTTGAATGATGTTCCGATGCATCCCAGTGCCACGTGGTCGAAATAATATGGAATCACTTCTGCCTTACCATAGATTCCGCCTTTACCCCATTCGCCTAAGGCCGGAGAGGTTTCGTTGGCTTTGTAGTTGGCCTGGTATCCAATCAGGTTGTCTTCCATGACTACGGCAAAGAGATAAACGTTGGTTTCCTTTTCGTTTAAGGCGAACTTCACCTGACAAGGGATATCCAAACGCTGGGTCTTGGCATCATATTTTGCAGAAATAGTGATATCTGCGTTGGTTTCGATATTGAATTCCTGAGCAACTACGTCAGACCACAGAGGATCTGAACCTTCCGGAGCGTTGTACACATAGTCGGTTCCAGAAGTAGTCGTTACTGAAGCCATCGGGTAGTAAACACCTTTTCGGTTGATGTTGGCGCTAGGAGCACCGGCACTACTTCCAAACAGGAATGTTTCATAGGCACCCAGTCCGTTTGCATACGGGTCGCCGGAATAAGTATGGATGGCAATCGGCAATACCAGATTTCCGTATTGTTTTTCCAGACGCTCCAGAGTCAGGTGGCCCAGCGGACAGTTACCGCAACCCATTCCGGTGAATTCTTCGATCACCACTCGTTTCTCCGGTTTGAAGGCCAGATTGCTGATTTCTGATTTGAATTCAGTCTTTTCTTCGCCGGCTGTTACGCTGATCAGATAGCTGTTCTTGTAACCTACCTTCAGAGGCAGCGGATTGGCAAATTCAAAGTTGTAGACATCACCTACCTCCAGGTTCAGATCTGTTTTCTCAATCGTTTCGACAACCTGGTTGTCTGCATCCTTCAAAGTGAGGGTGAGGTTTTGTACGGTCTCACCGGCTTTTACCAGAATGCGTCCTTTAATCTTGATGTTTTCTGCGTTGACAACCTGTTCTTCGTTGTCGATTGCAACCAGAAGATTCATGTTGTGAACCACTTTCATGTCATCAACCATCACGACGCTCTGTGCCTGGTTGTTGTTCCAGAAGGCGATATAAACATTCTTTCCGGCAAACTCGTCCAATTTTACGGTGCGGAGAGTCCAGTCGTTTTTCAGTTTGTCTTCGCTGGCTCCCGGAGTTTCGCGTTCGCAATATACCACCTTACCCTTAGTCTTGAATTCTTCAACGATTTCCGGAGTCAAGGCGTTGATCAGTTCATCTTTTTCCAGAACAACGACTCTCAGTGTATCCTTCTTGGCTGCTCTGTAGCTCTGTGCGTTGAAAGTGAGCACACAGTTGTCATCCGGAATAAACAACTGAGAAGTAGACATCCAGTCGTCAGCTCTTCCGTTTACATCACTGTAGCTGGAGTTTGAACCGGCGCAGAGGTTGTTTGAGTCATCGTCATCCCAGATCGGCATCCACGGAGTGTTCTCCTGTTCAAATCCCAGATCTTTCATTTCAGAAGAAGGAGTCAGTTTGTCATTATCCAACAAAAGCATGTCGCCGACACCATTGTCAAAGTTGTTTTGATAAATCAATGTGTCGTTCACTTCGATGGTACGCTCGTAAGAACCGATGTAAGCCACTGTATCGGCAAGATTTCCGTTGCCTCCGGTGATGTCGGTTACTGAACCTGCATTCAGGACTACCTTATAGTTACTTCCTTTATATAAGTATTGGCCCTGAGTTGGATATACGGCTACCTTATTCTCGGAAACTCCGATGGCCATGCTGCAAATAGGCTCTTCTCTTCCGTCAATATACAGAGCGGCAGAAGCCGTGTCGGTTGTTGCCACCGGGCAGTCAAAGGTGAAGACAACCGGGTTAGAGCTGTAGTTGATTTGTGACACCTTGGAATTTCTGTTCGGAGAAACGGCGGTAACGCTTACCGGAGTGTTCTCTCTTCCCAGGTAGGAAACTTCAATCGCATCATTTGTCTTGCTCTGATCGTCTTTCAAAGAGATGCATCCGGCCGGAATCAGGAGCTTGTAGATTTCTCCGGCGTTCAGAAGGCTGGAGCGGAAAGTAATTTCTACGTCTTTGGTAGAACCGGTAGCCATGGCAAATTTCAGAATCTTCGGAGTGCTGCCCTTGTCGCTCTTGAATGAGATGTCCGACAGACTGCCGATGATCTGCACATCCTTGTCAAAGCTGATGCGGATGCTTTTGATCAGAGAGAAGGTAGAACCGTTGGTCGGAGTTACTGTATAGTTCTTCAGCAGATTGATTTTTTCGGTGCTGGTTTCCAAAGCTTCCGGAACATCAACCACATAATTCTTATACAATAACGGGTCGGCCTGTACGGCAATGGTCAGTCCGTCGTCGGAAATGGCAATCGGAGTTCCGGTGGTGTTATATCCGGTATTCTTGGTGTAGTCCATGCCATAGTGCTGTGACAGAATCTGTGAAAAGTCATACCAGTATCCGTTTTGGCGGATGCTCCACTCACGGATGGCGTTTCCTGCCGGAGAAGCAGCCAGTACGGTACCGTTATTACTGATGGTATATCCGGCATAGTCGCGGGTATAGGTCTCGTTGTAGAGTTCAAATTTCTTGGTTGCTATTTCGTATTTGAACGGAAGGCGGAATTCTGATCCGTCCTGAACCATGTAAGCGATACCGGTGACGTAATTTCCTTTATTGTCCATGAAGGCATCGTCAATAAAGAGCAGTCCCTCTTCTTCCGGAGTCCATTTCCAGTTGGCTTTATCCACGGTGAATCCGATCGGGTTCCAGTCCTGGGTTTCGCGGTCATATATATAATAGAAGATGTCTACCGGTTGCAGATAGCTGAAAGAGTTACAACCCAGAATGTATCTTCCGTCGGCAGAAATCTTTTTCAGACGACTCTGATTGTTGTTGGTGCCGGTCATACCTTTTTCCGGCAGGTTGGGCAAGTCCACCAATACTCCGCCGCCGGCAATATCCCACATGGCCGGATGTTCGGCGTAAGAATCGTTCAGTGCCGCATTACCGGTGGCAGTACCTACCGCATACTTTCCGTCAGGAGTGATCGAGTTGACACATCCGTTGCTCCAGTTGGCAGGGGTAGGGAGTCCGGCCCATGCTTTCTTGCTGGCCATGTAGATGGCAGGGCGTCCTCCCTGACTTCCGACAACAATGCTTCCGTCGTCAGTAACATCCATGGTCTGGAACCAGTTGATGACACTTGCATCTTCTTTGTTGAAAAGGTCCGTTGTTGTGTTTGTGCTTAAGTCGATCAATTTCGGATAGGCTCTTTTGGAGTCGTCTTCAGGGCTTTTCGCATCTGCTACAGCCCATTTACCATTGTCCGACATGTTTTGGATCATTGCTCCATCTTCATAAGAAAACAGATGGAACGTGGGTTTCTCAGTGTTTTGTGCTCCTCCATTTATTGTCCCTGTGAAAAGACAAAATAATAGAAGCGGTCTTAAAAATACCTTTTTCATAATCGCATTATTTTTAATGGTCGTTTCGTTTTTCGGCTATAAAAATACAACAAAATTTCATGTTTGATTAAACAAAATAAGAAAAAACTATTATTTTTGTGCGAGTTTTCAATAAAATAATGCTACTTTTGCGTCGTAAAAGAATAAAAATGTCAAATACAAAATGAAAATGCGTAGAATTTTAAGTTTTGCTTTCGCAGCAATTTTAGGCTTGTCTGCGTATGCGCAGTTGCCTTCTGTTAAGTTAAAAGATTTGAAAGGTAAGGTGGTCGACACATCTTTGTTAAAGAACGATGGAAAACCTTTTATCATTAGCTTTTTTGCCACCTGGTGCAAGCCTTGCAATCGTGAGTTGAGTGCTATCAATGAGCAGTATGTTGACTGGCAGGAGGAGACGGGAGTAAAATTGGTAGCCGTGTCGATCGATCAGGCTCAGAATATTAATAAGGTGAAGCCTTTAGTCGATGGCGAGGGATGGCCTTATGAAGTGCTGTTGGACCCGAACAGTGAATTCCGCCGTGCCATGGGCGTGCAGATGATCCCGCATGTGTTTGTTATTGACGGAAACGGTAAGATTGCTTTTTCACACAGCGGTTACACGGATGGTGCTGAGGCTGAATTGATCGAGAAAGTTCGTGAACTTGTAAAGAAATAATTTCTAAAATTTTGGGAGAATGAGATTGTTGAATGCTACTGTGCTGCTCTTGCTTTTGGGAGGTGTACAAACGCTTTCTGCTCAGGAAGATTCCAAGGTCGTGCTTCATGGAAGTGTGCAGAGTGATGTGCTCTTTCCGGAGAATGATACCGAAATCGGTACACAGGCCCACAATGAGTGGGGACTTACCAATACGTATGCCGATTTGAACCTGATGAGCAAATACGTGGATGCCGGTGCCCGACTGGAGTTTATGCAATGGCCTTTGGATGGTTTTGAGCCGGACTTTAAGGGATGGGGCGTTCCATACTTCTATGTGAAAGGCAAGTTTAAAGGAGGCGATGTAACCTTAGGCGATTTCTATGATCAGTTTGGAAGTGGTTTTATCTTCCGTACCTATGAAGAACGGAGTTTGGGTATTGACAATTCTTTGCGAGGTATCCGTCTGAACTACGGGGGTATCAAGGGCTTGCAGTTCAAACTTCTGGGCGGATTGCAGCGTGGATACTGGTCCTGGAGCAAGGATTCCTATGTGGGAGGTACTGACTTGGAAATCAATATGGACCAATACTGCAAGGCTTTGCAGGAAAGAAATATCACCTGGATGCTCGGCGGATCGTATGTCTTGAAGTATGAACGTGATGAGGATATTGTTTTGCCGGGTACGGTTTACCGTCTGGCTCTTCCGCTCACGGTGCATGCGCTCGATGTCCGTTCACGTTTTCAGTTGGGCGATTACAGCCTGTTGGCGGAGTATGCCTGGAAGACACAGGATCCGAGTCAGGACAACGGATACATCTACCACCGCGGTAATGCCGTGATGCTTTCCGGTTCGTATTCCAAGAGAGGACTGAGCATTCTGGCTCAGGCCAAGCGCAGCGATAACATGGCATTCCGCAGTCAGCGAACCAAGCAGGGAACTTCTCTGTTCATCAACAATATGCCGGCTTTTGCCTATCAGCACACCTATGCGCTGCCGGCCCTTTATCCGTATGCCACCCAGGCAGCCGGAGGCGAATGGGCTTTTCAGGGTGAAGTCAGCTATTTGTTTAAGCGCAATACGGCTTTGGGAGGCAAATACGGAACCAAAGTCAAGGTGAACTTCAGCCATGTGCGCGGTCTGGACAAGCAGCCCGTGGACCAGTACGAAGGTTCTTATTACGGAACAGACGGATATACGTCCAAGTTCTTCAAGATGGGCGACAAGTACTATCAGGACATCAACGTCCAGTTGGAGAAGAAATTTACCAAATCCTTCAAACTGAACCTGATGTATATGAACCAGTACTACAATCAGGCTGTTATCGAAAAACACGGTTCGGCCATCAAGTCCAACATCGCGGTAGTCGAAGGAAAGTATCAGTTTAATAATAAACTGACTCTCCGTGGTGAATACCAGTATCTGGCCACGAAAGATGACGAAGGCGACTGGATGTATGGATTGCTGGAGCTTTCCGTGCAGCCTCATTGGATGTTCACCGTCAGTGACATGTGGAATAATGGAGAAACCAACATACATTATTATATGGGTTCGGTAACCTTTAATTACAATGCGCATCGTTTGATGCTGGGTTACGGACGTACGCGTGCCGGCTTTAACTGTTCCGGAGGAGTATGCCGTTATGTTCCGGCCAGCAGAGGAGTGCAGTTATCCTATAATTTCAACTTTTAAGATATGAGAACTCGGATATATTCTATAGCGGCCATTCTGTTGGCTGCATCTTCTTTCTTGTCATCCTGCGATGAAAAAGAGCAGGACCAGCGTTATGAGGAGATGACCGAGATTACTCCCCAGCGGAATGTGTTGCTCGAAGAATTTACCGGTCAGATGTGCCCGAACTGTCCGAAGGCGCATCAGGCAGTTGCCGGATTCAAGCATCAGTATGGAGAACATTTGATTGCTGTAAGTATTCATGCGGGAGATTTTGCTATTGAAAATGAAGACTATCCACAATTGGCATTGTTGCGTCCCGAGGGAAATACCTATGCGGACAAGTGGGGCATATCTGCTTATCCTTCCGGAGTGATTAACCGTCGTCAGGGACCTCTGTCGGTAGATGACTGGGTGAATCCGTTGCGCGCCGAGCTTCTGCGCACCACTCCTTTGCAGATAACTGCCCAGGCCAAATATGATGAGGCCAGCGGAAAAGTACAGATAACGGTAGACATGGAATCTTCTGTAGCCCTTTCCGGTAAATTGCAGGTATGGGTTACCGAGAGCAATATCGTAGCTTCTCAGCAGGACGGCACGGTACTGCTTCCTGAATATACGCACAACCATGTATTTCAGGCTTGCGTAAACGGAACATGGGGAGAAGATGTGGAAATGACTTCTTCCGTACCGCTTCAAAAAAAATACGAGATAGCCAAGAAAGATTATTGGAAGCGTGAGAACCTGTCGGTTGTAGCCTTTGTGTATCATGAAACAGAGGGTGTGATTCATGTAACGGAATGCCCGGTTATTTGATTATAAAACGAATAAATACTTTTGTTATGAAAAAAATCTTTACTTCAATTTTGTTTGCTTGTTGCAGCCTGATTTCTATGGCACAGCAGCTGAGTTTTGTGGCTGATGGAAAAACTTTGGAGAGCGGCTCCAAATACATTTCTGACAAAGTAGAAATAAGTCCTCTGCCTCCATTGGGCACCAAATACCTTTTTGATTCAGGAGTATCCTTGAAGGCCGAGAAAGAGGGTAATGTGATTGTTTCTTTGGAGTCAAAGGCTGGTGACATTGAGTTTTGTTCTTTGGATGGAAGCTGTATCAATGTAGCTCCAGGTGAAACCAAAGAAAAGAAAGGCGCAGTAAAGGCTGCATCAGAGCAGGATTTGCTCATTCATTACAATACAGGTTTTATTCCGGAAGAGAATCCGGTAAGAACAGCCGAGGTTGTCATTACCGCCTGGTATGAGGATGCTCCCGAAGAAAAGATTTCCTTGAATATCGTGATGAGCAACGATCCGCAGGTAACAGCCATTGAGGCCGTTGAGACTGCTTCTGCACATATTACCTTTGCCGACGGAAGTCTGGTCTATCAGTTTGCCAAAGCTGGCCAGTACACCCTTTCCGTGTACTCTCTGTCTGGTGAAAAGGTTATGCAGCAAGCCCTCGAAGGAGAGAGCGGAAAGATTTTCTTGCCTTTACATCAGGGAGTTTATGTTTACACTGTAAACGACGGTGCTGCCTGCCCGGCCAAAGGAAAGATTTTGGTAAAATAATACTCAGATAAACTTTAAAACAGAATCAATATGAAGAACATATTCAGAAAAGGAATGCTGTTTTCAGCCATGCTGCTTTCTTCTACATTAGCTTTTTCTCAGGTAAAGACAGCAGGACTGCAGTTGAAGGATGTAAAGGATGCCAGTCTGCGCAAGAATACTTCAATGCCTCTGAAGCAGATTCCTGCCGCCGCTTATAAGAATGCAGCTTCAGTTCAGGCACGTGTTTCTTCAGTAGCCAAGGCTTCTGCGAAACCCGGAACATATTACACCGTGAATAATGGTGTCTATCATCTGGTTCCTGATTTTTTGTTGGGACAGGACAATAACGGAGCCAATCTGTATGCCAACTGTGGCGTTTTGGGTTATATCGACCGCAATATGGTCTTTAAGAACAAGACTCCTTTGTGTGACGAATTTACCTGGACACTGTTCGGTCAGGAGGTGAAGGAAGACTCTATCGTTATTCACCCGTTCTTTGCATCCGATGGCCTGTCTATAGAAACACCGGTGCTTCAGTCTACTCTGTCCGGTGTGGATTCCGTATATCAGATGGGTACCTGCAAGGATGCCAACGGAGCTTTGCGTAAAGGTATGGTTGCTCTGAACGGTGGAGCATTCGTATATAACGTCGATGTAGACGCACAGCCGTTTATGAATACCTTCTATGGTACTACCAGCGCAGATGATCCCTGGAACAATATTCTTTTTGGAAATGACACCGAGTACAAGCCTCTGTACATGGAGTTCTTCGAAGAGCCAGCCGGTGGTCCGGTCTTTTTGAATGCCACTCATTTCTATGTAGCTTCTCCTCTGACAGAGGACCTGAAAGGAAAGACTTTCACGGTAGCCTGGTGGGAGATGAATCTGGAAAAGGGCGAATGGGAAGTGCGTAAGGAACTTTCTGTAAAGGCTGACAGCTATGTGGAGTATCAGAGCCTGAACATTCGTCTGTGGGACCTGATGGCTTTGGATGAGGATTTGGACGTCATGGTAAAAAACAGCTTTGCTGTAGTGGTCAATGGTCCTCAGGACGGTTCAAAATGGGCGATGATCCATCAGCTCGACCGTATGGATTTCCCCGATAAGGAGCGCAATACAGCCTTCTTTATCCCTACAGAAGGAACCAATAAGGGACAGCTTTGCCAGTATCAGATTGGTTATGTAGATAACGGACAGGTAGTTACCGAGTTTTACAATACTTCATTGGATATCCACCAGTATATCCTGACTCCGTTCATCCTTTTGTGTAAGGATGATGCCAACATGACCATTTACGATGTGAATGAACTGGATTTGGACATCAACGGTGAGGAGCGTAAGTTTGTTCTGTCAGACTGGTATGGTGGTCCGAGCGCCAATGTGAAGATCACAGCCACTGTAGAGCAGGGCGACGAGAACTGGCTGACCGTAACACAGCCTGAGGCTTCCTTGGATGGTTATACCTTTAACTTCACGGTTAAGGCCGAAAGCAAGGATTTCCTGGTTGAAGGACGCAAGGCAGTGGTTACATTGACAGACAGCAAAGGTTTCTCACGCGACATCATCTTCTATCAGGGCGATCGCAATGCTGCCGACAATCCGATGTCTGTAGAGGGTATCGAGTCTGACCAGACTTTGAGCGTGGTTTCAGAAGGCAATTCTTATCAGGTTACCTGTCCGGCTGGAAGCAAATCTCTGAAAGTCTTCACCGTAAGCGGATTGCAGGTTGCCGAATATCCGGTTTCTGCCGAGGGAATGGTTGAGGTTTCCAAAGCATCTTTGGCAAAGGGAATCTATCTGTTCCAGGTTTCCGGAAAATCTACACAGACCATCAAGGTGCTTCACTAATCATTGCATCAAGAGTTTATTCATAGAAAGAGAGACGGATGAATGTTCGTCTCTCTTTTTTTTGTTCCGTACGAGGTATTCTCTGAAAATTATCTTGCCGATGGTAATAAATTACTGTCTCGTTGATAATTGATTATCATCGGCAAGATAAAATCAGAAAACAATATCGTTTTTATCGATGAATCATATCGAAAAAACGCTTTTTCCCGATAAGGAAACTTCGAGCAAGAGCTTTTACCTTTGCAAAAAACAAAGAAAGATGAAAAGAATAATTGCTTCAATGCTGGTAGCCCTGTCTTTGGGTTTGTCTGCACAGGCGCAGACTGTAGTGAGTGAGAATATTCGTTATTGCGAAAGTACCTATCCTTATCAGGACGGCTTGCTGATAGCCAATTTCGGAACCGAAGAGCTGAATCCTCTGAATTCGGAAGGTAAAGGTTATGTGTTGTTCTGGAAAGATGGAAAGTCGGAGGTGCTGATTCCGGCTGATGGCCATCTGTCGGCTCCCAAGGGAATGTTCCTTCGTGAAGACTATCTGTATATTTGCGATGTCAATAAAATCGTAGTTTATCACCTGACAGACCGGAGCGAGCAGCCTCAGGAAATTACTTTGCCCGAAGGAAATCTGTTTGTCAACGATCTGGCTGCTGATGGCCATAATCTGTATGCTTCAGTGACCAATACCGGCAAGATCTTCCGCATGGACATTACGGATCCGGCCCGCCCGGGTACTCCTCAGGAATGGCTGAGCATTGCGGGACCAAACGGTCTGCTTGTCCGGGATGGAGTGATGTATGTGGCCTCTTATCCGGCCGATGGAGTGACCAAACCGGAGCATGTGATTTATGAAGTAAAGAATCTGGAGCAGCCCGTTGTACGCAAGCTTACCGAGACAGCCGGACAATACGACGGTATTGCTTTCAGTAAGGACGGAAAGTCTCTGATTGTGACGAATTGGGCTCCGGCGCAAGTCAGTCGCCTGAATCTGTCCGATGGCAGTCTGTCTCCTCTCGCAATTGATTTGCCTCAGGGACTTGTCGGACCGGCCGACATAACCGTTCGTGACGGAGTGATTTATATTCCCGATTTGCCGAACAGCAGAGTCGTGATCGTAGAAGAGTCTGCCGGATGTGGCTCATGCTGCAGTTCCGGAAAATAAGAAATATCTGTATTATAAATTGAGTAAGGCAAATAGCCGCAGCTGCCTCTTTCTGGTGAAGAAGACAGTCTGCGGCTATTTGTCTGTTTTTATTCTTCCATGTATTTCCGGATTTCTGCGATGAAATCATTGCCATACAGCTGATATCTCTTTTCGCCCACACCCTTTACTTCCATAAATTCTTCCCGTGTGGTAGGCCTGTCGGTTGCCAGTTGGACCAGTACGTTATTCTGAAAGATCCAATATGCAGGAATATTCTTTTCTTCTGCTATTCTCTGACGAAGGGCACGCAAACGGGCGAGCAGTTCCATGTCCGTGAGCGGAGTTCCTTCCTGATTGGTGGCAATCGGGTATTTTTCCGTATTGATTTCCTGCACGGAATAAGTCACCAGATTCATCCGGTTTTCCCGCTCCTGAGCCGGTTTCTCTTTTTTCTTGGCGGGGAGCATTTCCGGTGCTGCCGGCATTTCTTCTTTTTCTGCCGTTTCCGGTTTGAAGTACGACGGCTTGTCCACAGAATGGTCTTCCAACCCGAATTCGTCTTTTCTCCACATCAGATAGTGGTCCCGGTTCAGCATGCGTCCGCAGCCGGTCCGGTCGCTTCTGTAGTTGGTGCATCCCAGAAAATATTCCTGTTTGCCGGGTTTTACGATCAGATAACCGTCTTCGCACCAGTCACATTTCTGAATGGACAGATCCCCGCCTTTCCGGTCATTGGTCATATATCCGCAGATTTCCTGATCGTTGGTGCAGATCCACAGTTTCAGTCCATAGTTCTTGTTCCATTTGATCTGTAACGGATAGCCGCAAATAGGGCATCGATTTTCTGCCGTGAGCGGGGCGGCAGGGTCTGTTTTCAGCATGCCTTTCAGCGTGACGTTCGGGTAGCTCTCCGTGTCGTTCAGCAGTTCCCGGATAAAGGCAGAGGGGCGCTTCTCCGGTGTGACGAGGAATACCCGGTTCTTGGTGCGTGTCAGGGCCACATAGAACAGGCGCCGTTCTTCGGCATAGTTGTACGACTGGTCATTTGAAACCACCAGATTCAATACCGGGTCATCATCCACCTTCGACGGGAAGCCGTAGACACCGTCTTTGGCATTGATGATAATCACATTGTCGGCGCTGAGTCCCTTAGAGCTGTGCGCCGTGAGAAACTGGAGTTTGATTTTTGAACCGAACTGTGCCGAATAGATTCTTCCGGTTCTCTCGTCATAGATAAATTCTTTGGAGAGACACAGGTGTTTGGCATCGAACCCGTACCGTCCGATGAGCAGAATCGAGGCCGTATGGCTTTTCTTTTCAAGGGCATTGTATTTCAGAATCTCTTCGATGGTCTGATTCACAGCCAGTCCCAGTTGCAGATAACGGTTGCCCTTTTCTGCCGGACAGAAACTGTCGTCATAAGTGCGGATGATGACCGGGTTGGTGATTTTTTTCGGTGAAATCAGTTTCTTTCGGATTTGAGCGGTGTTCTTTTGGATGAACGTGCCCGCAATGTCGATCACTTCCTGCGCATTGCGATAAGTTTTGGTGATTTTCAGTTCCTGCCCATAGCCCAGCTCCTCGCAGAAACGTGTGAACAGAGGCAGTACCGAACCGCTGAAGGCATAAATGGATTGCCAGTCGTCTCCCACACCAATGATTTTCGCATCACACAGGTGGGAGAGTTCCCGGATGAGATTATACCGCTGTCGGGAAATGTCCTGGTATTCATCGACAATGATATACTTGAAATCCAGCTTCTCTTTCTGGATCTGTTTTTTATGAATCAGTTCGGCCGATTCATTGATCATATCCTGAAAGTCGATGTAATGTCTTTCGCGCAGAGCTTTCTGATATTCCAGATAACATACATGGCATATATCCAGAAACAGCTTGGTGCGCACATTGTGCACCGTCGTCTTGAACTCATCAAACTTCTCGGCCTTATAGCCCTGTGTCTTGAAGTTTCCAATAAAGTTACAGAGCAGCACACACAGTTTGGTGATGTATTTGCTTTCCTCCGAATCCACCAGTTTGCGGTAAACCGCCTCAACCGGGCGCGGGCGTAACTCAAAGCCGTGTTGCAACAGCTGTTCCTCCAGATGCTCCAGAAAGTCACGTCGGTCGTTATAGGCAGAGAAGGTATAGATCAAATCAGTACGGTGCTTGCGGTGCAGACGGATTTTGTCGTTGACGCGAGCCTTGTAACGCTCCAGTTCCTCTGAAGTGTAGCGGTTGTTCTGACCGTTTTCCGTAATGCCGAAATGCTCGATATATGCCGTTTTATCTCCCTGTTTGATCCGGAAGTCAGGGGTATAAGGTTTGTTGGCATCCAATATACGGTATTGGTACATGGGTTCATACTCATATTCAATGCCGTTCAGATACAGATAGTTGGCAATTCGTACTTCTTCGGCCGAACGCAAAGTCTCGTTGTTCAGAGTTTGCACCTTCAGGCTTCTCCGGTCGATGATTTGCTGGGCATATTCATGCAGATTACTTCGCAAAGTCGAGAAGTCGGCTTTGGAAACGAACTGGAAATATTCATTGATGTTGTCTCCTTCGTAGGGAGCGGAAAAATAGGAACCGAAGAAAAGAATCAGTTTCTGAACCAGTGAGGTGTTTTGTAGCACATGGCTTTTCAGATACTCATTGATGATGTAATACATGAAAGAGCCTTCCACAATCTTCTGTCCTTCGTTGTCTCCTTTCCGCAGGATGGCATAGCCCACAGAATGAAAGGTGCTGATCGGGCAGTCTATTTTCAGATTGCCGTTGATGCGCTCTTTCAGTTCGCCGACTGCTTTGTTGGTAAAGGAAATGACCAGAATCTGTTTTGGGGAAATTCCCCGTTTCTCTACCAGATACCTCACTTTGGCGGCCACAGTCGTAGTCTTTCCGGCCCCGGCTCCGGCGATGACTAAGGTATGGTCTTCTTCCGATAAGACAACCTCTCGCTGTTCGTCATCCAGCAGAATGTTCGGATCGCACTCTTTGAGAATCCCGTCCAGATAATCTTTTTCCGATTCCAGATGGCGTTTTACGTAGCTGTCATTATGTTTTCTGATGATGACGGCATCCCGTTTCAAATCCCTGATGTCCTCATAGGTATCCTGAAAGAAACGAATCTCCTGTTCCTGAAGCCGGTGTTGCTTGATAAAATTTTTCAGCATTCCGGAATCGGTCAGGACTCGGTAGAAATCAGCAAGTTCCTGATATTTGGTAATGAAAGCCCGGTAGTCACTTCGGGCTATAAAGCGGTCTTCCGACAGGATTTGCCGGAATTCCTGATTAAATTTTAGGGTCGATAAGTATTGCTCAGGCTGCTCTTGGGACGCTTGTCGGTTCGGTGCCCCATTTTTACCTGTATGGATAATTCTTTTAAGGAAACTCAGTAAACCCATGTGTTTCGGGAATAGATATTAACAGCTGTCGCAAACCAGATGCCGGGCAGTCTGGGAATGCTCTTACAAAGCTAATATAAAAATGTTTTAAATAAGTGGATTCCTGAAAAAATATATCAAAATGCTTATGTGGTTTGAGTTTCCTTGTTATTCTTGTTGTGCCGTAAGCCTCCATAAGGTTCAATTTTCCCTCTGTCATTCATCAATAAATATGAATACAGAGGGTGATGGAGATTAGAACCACTTTTTATTCATTTCTTCCAGAAAGTTTAGGGTGAGATCATAAGGAGAATTTTCCGGGAGCAGGGCATCAGTGTCACAAAATGGACATACGGCTGTTTTTCCTTTGCTATCCTTAATGAAGTCTTCTATTTCATAAGAAGGAAAAATCCTATTGCAGGAAAAACATCCGCAATATTCTGATTTTTCTATAAGTTCTTTGTTGCAAATAGAATATTTATGAGCATCTTGAAGCATCGCTTCTGCCATTTTTTGTTTGGCTTTCTTGTCTTTGATGCGGTTTATCTGTTTTTGTGCAATCAGACAGCATAATGTTTGGGCTGCCGATTCTGATAAATGATGACTGGAACAGAGTGTTCGGGGCAGATGTCCTAAGTCATCTTGAATGTCGTAATAATATTTTTCTCCGAACAGTTCATCTGCATCGCCGATAAAGCAATGAATTCGTTCTTTATCATTCTTCGGAAAATATCTCCACTTATATTCAAATGGTTCATAGGTATCAATCATTTCTTTTGAAGCTGCCGCCAGTCCGTTTTGTGCTTTGAGTTTAGGTAGTTCAATGCTGGGCAGATAGCAGGGATTGACGATAAAACGCTCCACCCCTTCGGTGAGGAGAGTCAGGAAGCCCCCTAAAGAACAACCGATCACCAGATCAATATTTTCTTTCAGGATGGTTTCGTGTATTTGTTTGAGGGCCACGCAACAGTCATTCTGTTCGTAATCCATGCCGATAATTTCGCAACCTTCCGGTAAGTACTTCTTTAATAGATGATAACTGTGCCCTTCCGGCGATCCGTTGAAACCGTGTATATATAAGATTTTCATGTTTTGTGTATTTAAAGTTTATGAATTCTGTTAGAAACAGAGGTAATATAGACTCTTTAAATAAGAAATTCAAAAAAAACATGGATTTCTTTTCACGGATAGAAGATGTTGCGTGGATAAAGTTCTGTGAGATTTGTTTGTCTGTGTATTGATTTTTTACTAAAATTGTATTGTTTAAAATATTTACCAAATGATTATGAGAATGTCAAAAGTAAGATTTCAGACCATAATTATGGCTGTTCTTTGTTTATTTGTAAAAATTCAGGTGGCTCATGCATCGGCTAAAGTTGGGGAGGCTACCGTTTATGAAGATCGTACGGTTACGGTTAATTTGCCGGACCCATACAAGAGAACTCTGATGCAGTCAACGGGAGTAACCTATCAATGGTATTCAGAGAGTAACTCCTATGCTACGGTGACCAGTTCTACACGTTACAGTGCAACCATCAAGGGAGTCAGAGCAACGTCTTCATGTAAAGTATATTTTAAATGCAGCTATTTTATTGATGGTTTTTACCGTACGATGGATTTTTATTATGACATTACGGTGAAGGCAACCACCATAAGTGTCACCAATGTGTCGCTTTCCCGCTCGTCTGCTACCATGAAGGAAGGAAATACCTTGCAGTTGACGGCTACGGTATATCCTTCGAATGCTACCAATAAACAGGTCTACTGGTCTAGCAGCAATACTTCTGTAGCAACAGTCAGCTCTTCCGGTCTGGTTTTAGCCAAATCTGAAGGAACAGCTACCATAACCTGTCGTGCAGCTGATGGCAGTGGGAAATATGCGACTTGCCGCATTACGGTTGAGTCTTCTATGGTTTACATATCAACTATAACATTGAATGAAACCGAAAAGACTTTATATGCAGGAGAAACTTTGCAGCTTCGCGCTGATATTACTCCTTCTACCGCTACCAACAAATCATTGGACTGGTCTTCTGACAATGCAGCAGTAGCTACAGTTTCCAGCAACGGTCTGGTTACTGCAAAGTCTGCGGGAAACGCAACGATAATCTGTAAGGCGAAAGATGGCAGTGGAAAATCAGCAGCATGTTCCATTGTCGTTAAGGAAATCGTAAAGCCGGTATCTGTTTCGTTGAATCGAACAAAAGCTGTTTTAAAGGAAGGAGAGACCTTGCAGCTGATAGCAACGGTGACTCCGGAAGATGCTACAGATAAATCATTGACTTGGATCAGTGATAATAGGGAAGTCGCTACAGTTGATAATCATGGATTTGTCACGGCACAAAGAAAGGGTACTGCCAATATCATTGTGATGACTGCAAACGATTTGGCTGCGGTCTGTGCCATAACCGTGGAGTCTGAAGCAACCGGAGAAACATTGGAGTGGCAGGGCAGCTATCATGTTTCAGCAAGTCACGTAGAGAACAACCCGACACAGACTTATCCGGATGAATTTGATTTGGTTATCCAGAAGAATGAGGGCGCTTTTTATATCACTTCTATGTTTGGTTGTGATTTGACCCAATATAATAATGGGGGATTAAAGTTGAAAGATCAGGGAGATGGCACTGCTACAGTTGATATTTCTGAGTATAACATTCTGAATTATACCGATAACAGTAATCCGTTGTATACGCTTTATGTTTTCGATGAGGCTACAGATGACTGGAGTGATACATGGACTTTGAAAATGAATGATGATGGGTCTTTGCTGTTGGGAGATTTCTATGTTGCAGCCTTTTTATGGTCTGAGGAGAACCAAAAATGGCAGGATGGAGAACTGGAAGCCTTATATTATAAGGTGACAGCAGAGAAAAAGAATCTTACCGGAATTATTGGCCAGCCGGTAGAGATGCCTGCTTTATATTCGACTCCTGGAGCCCTTATTCTGGATCGGATTAGCGATATTGCTGTGTATCGGGATAATGGTGTTCTGATTTATAAGGGAAAGACAAATCAGGTGAATCATCTTTCCAAAGGGTTATATATTGTCCGTATCGGTAGTCAGAGCCGAAAAGTTCTGGTAAAATAGGTGAAGAAAAAACAAGTCGTCCCGGCTCAGAGATATTTTGAGCCGGGACGACTTGTTTTGTTTCAGGAAAATAGCTTCTTACAGATTGCCGGCACTGAGCACACTGCAATCCATCTGTTTCAGCACTTCCAGACTGCGGTTCAAGTCACTTGGTCGGATCACCACATTGGCTTTGTCGCCTTGAGCAAAGGCATACATGTACTCAATGAAGATGTTCTGCTCAGCCAGACGTTCCAGAATGACAGACAGAGAACCGGCGGTGTTGGCGCAACTGATGCAGATCACTTCGGTTTGAATGACCGAGAAGTTGGCAGCCCGCAATACTTCGATAGCACGGTCTACATCTGATACGATGAGGCGCAGAATACCGAAGTCGGTGGTTTCAGACATGCTGAAAGCGTGCATGTTGATGCCGGCCTTACCTAAAGCTTTGGTCACATCATTGATGCGGCCGCTTTTGTTTTCCAGAAAAACGGATATTTGTCGTATAGTCATAAGGCGTAGTTTTTTATTTGATGATTCGTTTATCAATGACACGTTTGCTCTTGCCCTCGCTGCGTGGGATAGAATTCGGTTCCATCAGTTTCACCTGAGCGCTGATTGAGAGCACACTCTTCAATCGGTCGGCCAGTTTCTTCTTCAGGTTAAGCAGCGAACCCATCTCGTCGGTATAGAGTTCTTTGCGCAGTTCCACCTGTACTTCCAAGGTATCCAGATTGCCCTGACGGTCTACCACAAGCATATATTGTGGTTCGAATTCCTTCATTTCCAGAATGACACTTTCCACCTGTGACGGGAATACATTGATACCTCGGATGATGAGCATATCGTCCGAACGGCCGATGATGCGGGTGATGCGTACGTTGGTACGTCCGCATTCGCAAGGTTCTGTAATCAGTGAGGTCAAGTCCTTGGTGCGGTAGCGCAACAATGGCATACCGGTTTTGGTCAGTGTGGTCAGCACCAGCTCGCCGGTCTCTCCGGCAGGCAGTACCTGTCCGGTTTCCGGATCAATGATTTCCGGATAGAAATGATCTTCGCTGATGTGGGAACCGTTCTTGCAAGAACATTCATAGGCTACTCCCGGACCGATAATCTCGCTCAGACCGTAGATGTTATAACCTTGCAGCCCTAGTTTCTGTTCGATTTCCTGACGCATGTTTTCGGTCCAGGGCTCGGCACCGAAGACTCCGACACGCAGATGCAGGTCTTCTTTGGTCATGCCTTTCTTCTGCATGGTTTCGGCCAGATACAGGGCATAGGATGGAGTACAGGCCAGGCCGGTCACTTGCAGGTCCTTCAGCAGGTGCAGATGCTTTTCGGTATTTCCGGTAGAGGTCGGGATTACGGTTGCTCCCAGATGTTCCACACCATAATGCAGTCCCAAGCCTCCGGTAAACAGACCGTAGCCGTAGCCTACGGAGAATACATCCTCACGGGAGATGCCGAAGGCACCCAAAGCCCGGGCGGTTACTTCTTTCCATACTTCCAGGTCATGACGGGTATAACCTACGACTGTAGGATTGCCGGTGGTGCCGGATGAGGCATGCACGCGTACGATTTCCTGCATGGAGGCGGCTTGCAGTCCGTAAGGGTAGTTGTCGCGCAAATCCTGTTTGGTCGTAAACGGCAGTTTGACAATATCGTCTATTGTCTGGATATCCTCAGGGGTGAGGTCCATCTCCTGCATCTTCTTGCGATAGAAGGGAGTATTGTGATAAACCAGATCGACCAGTTTGTGTAATCTCTTGCCTTGGAGCATACGCATGTCTTCGCGGCTCATGCACTCCTTGCTTTCATTCCAAATCATTGTTGTGTTTTTTCGGTAATATTAAAAATAATAATGTGTGTTATAGGGGATGGTCGGCATGGAATGCTTTCATGCGTTCTTCCAGTACCGGATAAAGTTCTTCACGCATGCGCGAGGTACAGGCGCGCACTCCGTTCTGTTCGCAACCGGTAGTGCTCAAGGAAATACTGCTCACACCGTAGTAAAGCAGTTCCTTTAACAGTTGACCGCTGGGCATGTTGCCATAGCCTAAGGTAAAGAAGAAACCGTCGCCAACGGGTTGGGTCACATCATGGTCGTACACGATATGGAAACCGTTGTCGGTGAAAATCTTTTTCATGCGTTCGGCACGTCGTCCGTATTCCCGGGTGTCTTCCACAAAATCAATGCGTCCTTCTACAGATGCATCCAGCATGGCTGCATAGGCATATTGAGTGGAGGCCGTGCATCCCGAAGTAATCATGTAAAGAATGGATGCGATTAGGGTTTGTCCGAATATACCGGAGTCACCGTAGCGCTCAGCCAGTGCCGGATAGTGGGTGTGAAACAGTTTTTCGGGCACACAGAGCACAGCCATACGCTGGCCGGCATAGCTGAATATCTTGGAAGAAGAAAGCATCAGCACATAGTTGTCGGTGTAGCGGGCCACAGTAGGAGGGTAGGGTGGCTGCCAGGGTTTGCCCAGATCACTGCGGAAGTCCATGCAGAAATAGGCCATGTCTTCCATAACGATGGCATCGTAGCGGGTAGCCAGTTCGCCGATAATCTTCAGTTCGGAGTCTTCCAGACAGATCCATGCCGGATTGTTGGGGTTGGAATAGACGATGGCGGCAATATCCCCTTTGCTCAGATAAGATTCCAGCTTCTCGCGCAAAGCTTCTCCACGGTAATGATAGATGTCGAACCATTCCCACTGCGCTCCGATGATGCGTAACTGGGATTTCTGGATGGGGAAGCCCGGATCGATGAATAGAACTTTGTTCTTTCCCGGGATACGCTGGGTACATGCGATGAAGGAGCCGTATGAGGCGGCTACGGAACCGGTGGTAGGGATACATCCTTCGGCCGGAATATCTATATCAATAAAAGCCTTGACAAAACGGGAAGCTGCCGCTTTCAGTTCGGCCACACCGGCTGCTGCCGGATATTGTGAACCGACACCACGGTCCAGAGCCGCTTTTTCGGCCTCGATGCCGATCTGATTGGCCGGCAGACCGGGAGAGCCCTGATCCATACGGATAAAAGGAATGCCGGTCTTTTCTTCCAGACGTGAAGCTACCAGAAGCACTTCGCCGATGGTGGCCTGTTCCAGGTTGGCTATCTGCAGTTCGCTGACTACCGAGGCCACCAATTCTTCGCTGAATACTTGATGTTTCATGGCTGTTCTGTTTTTAGGGGTTCTCGGCGGCTGCATAGCCCAGGTCAAAAGCTTTCTGATTCATTTCTACCACGGCTGCTCCTTTGGAACCGAACACACGGGCAATGCTGTCGCGCAGTTCTTCAACGGAAACGATGCCCAGATAGCGGGAAGCGGCTCCGAGAAGGATGACATTGGCGCATTTCGGCATGTTATGTTCGTGGGCAATCTGCTCTACATTTACCAGAATGATGTGAGGTAACTGGGTCAGTTCCTCTTTTAAGGCTTGCTCGTCGGGATAGTTCGGAATATTCTTGAATGGGGCAGAAGACGTGATGATCCAGCCTTCACGGTCCAGATAGGGCAGATAGCGCAGGGCTTCCATAGGCTCGAGTGAGAGAATCATGTCGGCGGTACCCTGAGCGATCAGATCTGAGGCAATAGGACTGTCGGAAAGACGCAGATTGGACTGTACGTCACCGCCGCGCTGACTCATTCCGTGTACTTCGGCCTGCTTCAGATACAGACCGCTGTGTGTGGCTGCTTCGCCGATGATAGTGGCGATGGACAGGATGCCCTGTCCGCCCACACCGGATAATATGATATCTGTTTTCATGCTTTTTGTTCCTTTCTTTTTTGTTTCAGTTTGCGGTTTAAGGTCTGGATACATTCACGGCGCGGAATGATGACAGATACTCCGTTGTATTCGATTTCTTCGCGGATGACACGGGTAATTTCTTCCATGTTCTTAGGCAGAGGGACAACCACACGCACGTGCTCCGGCTCTACACCGAGTCCCAGACAGATGGCCTCAAATTTGTTGGTTCCCGCAGAATCCTGTCCTCCGGTCATGGCCGTGGTCAGGTTGTCCGAGATAACTACGGTAATATTGGCTTTGTCGTTGACGGCATCCAGCAATCCGGTCATTCCGGAATGAGTGAAGGTGGAATCGCCGATGACAGCAATAGCCGGGAACAAGCCTGCGTCTGCAGCACCTTTGGCCATCGTAATGGAAGCACCCATATCGACACAACTGTCAATGGCGCGGAAAGGAGGAAGGGCACCTAAGGTATAGCAGCCGATATCGGCAAAGACGCGGGCATCGGGATATTCGCGAACCACTTCGTTCAAGGCATTATAGACATCGCGGTGACCACAACCCTGACACAGGGCTGGCGGGCGCGGAACCAGATTTTTCGGTGCTTCGAAGAAGCGCTTGCTGGCGATTCCCATGGCAGCTGCTACATTGTCGGGTGTCAGTTCTCCGGTGCGAGGCAGATCGCCAGTCAGGCGGCCCTTAACCGGATAGTCGGCACCCAGCAGTGCGTGTACCTGTTCTTCAACGAAAGGTTGTCCGTCTTCCACAACCAGAATTTCCTGACATTGGGCTGCCAGCTCATGAACAAGGGCTGCGGGCAACGGATATTGTGCAATCTTTAATACCGGGAAATCATCGTGTCCTCCTTCAGCTTCCTTGACATAGTTGTAACCGATGCCGCAGGCAATGATACCGATTCCTTTACTGTTGCTGCCTGCTTCCAGACGGGTGTGATGTCCTTGAGCTGCCAGAGATTCCAGTTCGGCCTGTTTTTCAATAAGCGAGGCATACTGACGGCGTGCATTGGCCGGCAGCAGCACCCAGGATGCCGGGTCCTTGGCATAGGGCAGTTTTTGAAGCGGCTGTGCTTCTGTCTTTACGGTGACGGCCGCGCGTGAATGGGCCATACGGGTAGTGATGCGCATCAACACTGGCAGTTTCTGCTTCTCGGACAATTCAAAGCCGTAAGGCATCAAATCGTATGCTTCCTGCTGTGACGACGGTTCCAGGATGGGCATCAGGGAGAATTTTCCGTAGAAACGGGAATCCTGCTCGTTTTGAGAAGAGTGCATCGAAGGATCGTCGGCCACAATCACGATGAGTCCGCCGTTTACTCCGGTCATGGCTGAATTGACAAAGGCATCGGCAGCCACATTCAGTCCGACATGCTTCATGCAGACAATGGCACGGCATCCGGCGTATGACATACCCAAGGCTGCTTCCATAGCAGTCTTTTCATTGGTACACCAGGTATTATGTATGCCTCGTTCTTGAGTCAGCGGGTGTTTTTGAATATATTCCGTGATTTCGGTGCTGGGGGTTCCGGGATAGGCATATACGCCTTTGATGCCGGCATGCAAAGCACCCAGTGCGATGGCTTCATCGCCTAAAAGGAGTTTCTTGTCAGTCATATCTTATTTTTTTAGGTATTCGGTTTTAAGGAGCAATCTGGAACGGGTCTGCATCATTCAGTACCGGGAATTTTTCCCGGAAGCGGTTCAGCTCTTCCAGATCAATAAGGGCCGAGACAACATCTTCCTGATTGTTCCGGCATGCTGCCAGGTCTTTTCCATAAGGATCAATGAGGACACTGCCTCCGCAGTATTGGCAGGACGGATCGGTTCCTACGCGATTGACTCCGGCCACATAGCATTGGTTTTCGATGGCGCGGGCATGCAGAAGGGTGGTCCAGGCTTCGATACGCGATTCCGGCCAGCTGGCTACGTATAGAATCAGATCATAGTCTTTGCGATTGCGTGCCCACACCGGAAAACGAAGATCGTAGCAGACCTGTAAGAGAATACGTACTCCTTGGTATTCCACAATGACCCGCTCTGTTCCGGGAGTGAAGGTGTGGTGTTCACCGCCATAAGTGAACAGGTGCTTCTTGTCGTAGAAACAATAATGACCGTCGGGATATACAAAATAGAAACGGTTGTAATATTTTCCGTCGGCATGTGTGGCTACACTGCCGGCCAGTGCACATTGCCTTTTCCGGGCTGTTTCCTGCATCCATTCCAGGCTTCCTGCTTCTGTCGCTTCTTCTGCTATTTTGTGTGGTTCGGTACAAAAACCGGTAGAGAACATCTCCGGGAAAACATAAAGATCCGCCAACGGTGAGGAAGAGAGCTTTTCTTCCAGATGTTGGCGATTTTCTTCTGGGCTGGCCCAAATAATATCACTTTGAATAATACTTATTTTCATGGTCTTTTCAGCTTTTAGCATATAAAAGTATCTATTTATTTATATTCTGCCAAATATTTCTATAGATTATTACTTTTATTGCCGTAAATAGCATTCGTTTCTTGTTCTTATTCCTGTTTAACGAATATCAGTTTTCCGGTATCATAGCCACGTTTTTCCAGCCGTTGCAGGATTTCAGCATTCAGAGAATCCGGCAGGGTTTTGGTCCGGCTCAGAATCCACAGGTATTTTTCAGAGCTGCTTCCGATAACGGCGTAGCGGTAGTCGGGGTCTAATTCCAGAATATAATAATCGGAGTAGAACCAGAGAAAAAAGGACACTTTGAGTTTTCCGGGATCATTTGCCTGAGGTAAATAGGCTTTACCAATCACCTGTTTGTGTTTTCCGTTTTTATAGCCTTCATTCAGAACCATGATTTTTCCATTGGGCTTGAAAGCATAGGTGGCCGTAACCAGAGTCATTCCTCTTTCAAAGTAGTGATCGTATCGGGCAATTTCATACCAGGTGCCCATGTATCGGGCCAGATCGACCTGAGTGACGGTATGATTGTCTATATTCTGATTGCTTGTTTTCATAGGCATGATTTTATAGATTATTCAAAATTACCAAACTTTGCTGGGGAAAACAAGATAATGATGCGGATATTGTCAAATAAAGTCATAAAATCCTTTTATTTTGAACATTTGTTCATTATCTTTGCATTGTTATCATAAAATAATCCTATGTCACCCCGTCCGAAAAATTTTAGAAAAGTAAGTGGAGTCCCGGTTTCCTGTGGTTTTGTGCCTTTGTCTGAGGGAAATCGCGAGACAGTCGTTTTGCATTTGGAAGAATATGAAACGGTTCTTTTGTGCGATTATGAAGGACTGACCCATGCACAGGCTGCACAACAGATGGGTGTTTCCCGTCCGACGATTACCCGAATTTACGCTTCGGCACGACAGAAGATAGCGCGGGCCCTGGTAGATTCCTGTGCATTGGTTGTAGAGGGAGGAAACGTGTATGTTGATGGAGGGTGGTTCCGATGCCGGCATTGTGGCTTTGTTTTTAATCAGGCTGAGCCGTTGCCGGGTGGTGAATGTAAAGACTGTTTACTTTGTGGAGGACGGTGTGATGAGATTGGTTTCGATGAGATTGATTTTTTAAAATACAGGAAAATGAAAAAAATTGCTTTACCGACAAGAAATGGTCAGATTGATGATCATTTCGGACATTGTGAGTTTTACACGATTGTATCAGTGAATGAAGAAAACCAGATTGTATTGGCAGAGACGATGCCATCTCCTCAGGGATGTGGCTGTAAATCAAATATCGCCTTTAAGTTACAGGAAGATGGGGTGACGGTAATGCTGGCCGGTAATATGGGAGCCGGAGCACTGAATAAATTGTCGGCCTGTGGTATTCAGGTCTTTAGAGGTTGCAGTGGTCCTGTTCTGGATGTGGTGCAGGCTTACTTGCGTGGTGAAATTCAGGACTCCGGCATGGGATGCCAGCATCATTCTGAAGACGGTCATCAATGCGCCCATCACGAATAAGAGTTCCAGAATATTAAAATCTTGTTTTGTCGAAATTTTTCCTTGTCTCTACTGTTGCGATATATTCAACAGCTGTTTGAAACGGTTGTTGGCAAATATAACTATATTTGTACTTTAGTTGTAGAATAGTAGGGAAATATGATTCATATTGGTAAAGTTATAGAGAAAGTGCTCCGTGACCAGGGAAAAACTGTTACCTGGTTCGCCAGAAGTTTGTACTGTGACCGCACCAATGTGTATAAGATTTTTCAGCGGGAAAGCGTAGATTCGGAAATGCTTTACCGCATATCCAAGATATTGTCTCATGACTTCTTTAAATACTATTCTAAAGAGCTGGAGGAAGATACGGAAGAGATTTAGTCGGAAGATTTAAGATAATAAGGATACAAAAAAAGCAGTCTGAAAAGACTGCTTTTTTTGTGTTATAGTTATAACGCTTATGCTTCTGCCTTAGGTTCAACAGAAACAACGCTTCTGTCCTGACGTCCTTTGTAGCTACCTTTCTTGAAAGTTACTACACCGTCTACCAATGCGTAAAGAGTGTGATCGCTACCCATACCTACGTTCTTACCTGGGTAGTGAACTGTACCACGCTGACGAACGATAACGTTACCAGCGATGCAAGCCTGACCACCAAAAATCTTAACGCCTAATCTTTGTGATGCTGATTCACGGCCGTTCTTAGAACTACCTACACCTTTCTTATGTGCCATTTTCTTTTACGTTTTTAATGATTAAGCAATAACTTGTTTGATAGTTAACTCAGTGAACTGCTGGCGATGACCATTCAGTTTACGATAACCTTTTCTTCTCTTCTTGTGGAATACCAATACCTTGTCGCCCTTTACCAGCGGAGATACAACTTCGCATACAACCTTAGCGCCTTCTACAGTAGGAGCACCTACAGTGATGTTACCGGCATTGTCAACCAATAATACTTTCTCAAACTCTACAGTCTGATTTGCTTCAGCATTCTGAATGTGGTAAACGAACAATTTCTTACCTTCTTCAGCTTTGAACTGCTGACCGTTAATTTCTACAATTGCGTACATTTATTTTATTATAATTAAACGGGTTTCTCCGCAAGGCGAATACCATAGGTATTACTTGACCGAGCCTCCACGGACTAAAATCGGCTGCAAAGATACAACATAATCCGAAATTGGACAAATATTTATACTTGCAGTTTTTGGATTTAATATTTTTTATAAATTGTTTTCTGTGAGATAGCGTTCAGCTTCAATGGCTGCCTTACAGCCGCTTCCTGCAGCAGTAATGGCCTGACGATAATGAGGATCGGCTACATCGCCTGCTGCGAATACGCCCGGAACTCCTGTGCGTGGAGTTGCTCCTTCTGTCTGGATATATCCCACTTCGTCTGTTTGAATCCAAGGTTTGAAGATGTCTGAGTTTGGCTTGTGACCAATGGCCAGGAAGAATCCGTCTATGGCAATGTCATAACGGGTTTCGTCAGCTTCGCCCAAACGTTTTACCAGATGTGCTCCTTCTACACCATTTTCTCCGAAAAGACCCACGGTGTTGTGCTCGAAAAGAACTTCAATCTTAGGATTGTTCAGGACACGCTCCTGCATGATCTTTGAAGCACGAAGATAAGGCTTGCGCACAATCAGATAAACCTTGCTGGCCAGCCCTGCAAGATAAGTGGCTTCTTCGCAGGCTGTATCACCGCCTCCGACAACGGCTACCACCTTCTTGCGATAGAAGAAACCGTCGCAAGTGGCGCAGGCGCTGACTCCCATACCGGCGTATTTCTTCTCATCTTCCAGACCCAGATATTTGGCAGTGGCTCCGGTTGCGATAATCAGAGTGTCGGCCGTAACCTCGTCTCCGTTGTCGAATGTTACCGTGTAAGGGCGTTTGCTCAAATCGGTCTTGATGGCAATGGCGCTACGGATATCTGCACCGAAGCGTTCAGCCTGCTTGCGCAGATCGTCCATCAGCTCCGGACCGGTGATTCCTTCCGGATAACCCGGGAAATTCTCTACTTCTGTGGTTGTGGTCAACTGTCCTCCAGGCTGTATTCCTTCATAGACAACCGGATTTAGATTGGCGCGACCGGCATAGATTGCCGCAGTGTATCCGGCCGGGCCGGAACCTATAATCAGGCAACGAATATGTTCCATAATAATTCTTGTTTTTATTTGATGTAAATGAATTATCTCAAATCAATCACTTCTGCGTTAGGATACGCTTCTTTGGGGAAGGTGAAGTCCTGATCGTTGAATTTTTGCTGGTTTTTGAAATCACGGACAACAATTTTTGTCCAGCTTCCGTTTTTCTGACGGAAACGGATGCAGAAAGGAGTATAGTTGCTTTGGCTCACGTCCAGAAGAATTTCCTGGATGTCATTTGATTTGCTTTCAGCTGTGAGTCTTACGGTATATACTCCCTGACCCCGAAGAGTTCCTTTCTGGACAGAGTAGTTGAATCCTTTTTTATAAATGTTTAAAATGGCGTAGGGATTCATTCCCTGCAATTCAGAGGCCGAAGGGGTGCTGACATTGACTTCATCGTTCTGTTTGAGGTAGCTCCATTGGGTCTTTCCGTCAAACCAGGTGATCAGGTCGTTGGTGGTCAGCTGGAATTTTTGTCCTTTGATTTTCATTGTGCCCGCGCTGCTGCCCTGCGACTGTCCGTTGACAAAATTCTCGGCAGTGAATCTGGCGCTGATTCCTTTGCCTTTTTCAAAAGCTTTTTCTGTAGCTTCCAGTACTTTTCTTGCTTGCGGATCTTTTTGTGCAGCAACATTTTGAAGGGTGCATACGAACAAAAGTAATAAAAAGATTTTCTTCATAGGTCTTTGTTATCTTAAATTATTTAAACGCATTTCCAGATCAGTTTCATCCACGCAGAGTACTTCGCGCGGCTTGCTTCCCTGAGCAGAACCGACAATGCCGGCTTTCTCCAACTGGTCCATAAGACGACCGGCACGGTTGTAACCGATGGAGAATTTTCTTTGAATCATGGAGGTTGATCCCTGTTGAGTATTTACAATCATGTGTGCGGCTTCCTCAAATAAAGGATCGAGATTGCCCATGTCCACATTACCGGTGCTTTCCTCGCCTTCAATCTCAACACGCGGCAATTCAAATGGACCGGCATAGCTTTGCTGTTTGGCGATGTAGTTGGCTATATGTTCCACTTCCGGAGTGTCTACAAAAGCACACTGTACACGTACCGGCTCACTGCCGCTGAGGAAAAGCATGTCTCCGCGGCCAATCAGCTGGTTGGCACCCGGACGGTCCAGAATGGTGCGCGAGTCAATCATGGAACTTACCTTGAAAGCCATGCGGGCCGGGAAGTTGGCCTTGATGGTACCGGTAATGATATTGGTGGTCGGACGCTGGGTCGCGATAATCATGTGGATACCTACTGCACGTGCCAGCTGGGCAATACGGGCTATCGGTAATTCGATTTCCTTGCCCGCCGTCATAATCAGGTCGCCGAACTCATCAATGACAACGACAATGTAAGGCATGAACCGGTGTCCGTTTTCCGGATTCAACTGACGGTTCTTGAATTTGGTATTATATTCCTTCAGATTGCGGGCACGGGCTTTTTTCAGCAAGTCATAGCGGCTGTCCATTTCCTGACACAGACTCTTCAGGGTCTGTACCACTTTATTGACATCGGTAATGATCGCTTCTCCCGGTTCGTCTGCCACTTTAGCCAGGAAATGATTTTCAATTGGCGAGTAGATACTGAATTCCACCTTCTTGGGATCGACCATAACGAACTTCAGTTCCGCCGGATGCTTCTTATAAAGCAAGGACGTGATGATGGCATTCAAGCCGACTGACTTACCCTGTCCGGTGGCACCGGCAACCAGCAGGTGAGGCATTTTGGCCAGATCGACCATAAATACTTCGTTGGTAATGGTTTTTCCCAATGCGATAGGCAACTCCATGTCGGCCTCCTGAAATTTTTTACTGTTCAGAATACTTTCCATGGAAACCATCTGAGGACGGGCGTTCGGAACTTCAATACCGATGGTTCCCTTTCCGGGTATCGGGGCAATAATACGGATACCCAGGGCGCTTAGACTCAGGGCAATATCATCTTCCAGATTCTTGATCTTGGAGATACGTACTCCTTTGGCCGGAGTGATTTCATAAAGCGTGATGGTTGGGCCGACAGTGGCTTTGATTGAAGAAATGCCGACACCGAAGTTTTGCAGAACTTCGATGATCTGGTCCTTATTCTTGTTCTGTTCTTCCATGTCTATGCCCGAGCCGGTTTCTTCGTAGCGGTTGAGCAGTTCCAGAACCGGATATTTATAGTTTTCCAGATCCAGTTTGGGATCGAAAGGTTCCAATGCTCCTTTGCCGTTGCTGTTGGCTGTTTCTTCTTGGGTGGTTTCTGCTATATCCAAAGGAATATCAGTGTCTTTCAGCACGGGGACAGCTGAAGGAGGGGCCTTGGGAACAACAGGTTCGGTTTGCACCGGTTTGGACGATGTAGCAGGAGTCAGGTCAAAATCAATGGTAGCCTGTGTGGATGTTTCACTTTCCGGAACCGTGTCTTCTGTTTCTTCCTCTTTTTCTGGGGACGGAGAAACCGCTTCCGGCGTTTCCGTTGTCGGATTTACGGCGCTGTCTTCGGAGTTGCTGTTTCCTCTCTTAAAGGGTGTTTGCGGAATCTTTGATTTGATATAATCCACCGGATTCAGCAATTTACGTACGAAAATAATCGTTGTTTTGCTCAGATAGATGAAATACACCAGAGCGCTGAGCAGGATCATGAGGAATACTCCGAATGAGCCCGCTGATTGAGTCAGGCGCTCCACGATGTATTGGCCGTGATGACCTCCTGGATTTAAAAAACTCCAGGAAGGGATTCTGGAGATCAGATTATCCAGAAAATAGGAAGAAGATATGGAAACCCAAAATGTCAGGAAGGCACAGTGGAGAAACCATTTCCATAAGCGTATGTGATAAGCTTTGGTCAGTTTCATGGATGCGGCCAACAGAAAAATCGGGATGAAAAATGCGGCAAAGCCGAAGCATTGGTTCATCCAGAAATCGGCACAATATGCGCCGATGCTGCCTGCGTAATTGGCAAAACCTTCATGGGCATGAGCTTCGATAAGTCCCTGATCTTCAGCTCCGGTGAAAATATGTGATGAAAAAGACAACAGCATCAGCAAACTGATGACGAGCAGAATACTTCCTGCCAGAAAATGAAAGGTTTCCTGACGGTTGGGCTGTTCGTTTGCTGAAGTCTGATTCTTGTTTTTTTTCTTTCCTGATGCCGAGTTGTTTTTTGAGGTTTTGTTTCCTAATTTGGTTATTTGTATTGTAGTGTTGTTTTTAGACATCCTTAATTCCGCAACACTATTATAAAATATTTTTTTTAAGTACCTGAGCAACAAA
>ERZ791667.73-NODE-73-length-77855-cov-6.32452_pt1 | contig 77855 bp, 60 predicted proteins | sample MGYA00509959_ERZ791667 | MGnify/ENA primary metagenome ERZ791667 (study PRJEB30046, sample SAMN00715196) | human gut metagenome | study: EMG produced TPA metagenomics assembly of the A metagenome-wide association study of gut microbiota in type 2... | reverse complement strand
CCGCTCTGCTGTCTTACTCTCTGGTCTATGCGTTGCGCAAGCCCTTTACCGCAGCCGAGTTTGCTGGACAGGAAGTATTTGGTATGGACTATAAGATTGCGGTCAGCATCGTGCAGTTGGTGGGCTATGTCATGGCCAAGATGTTGGGCATCAAGTTCATTTCCGAACTGAAACCCGAGAACCGTTTGAAGTTTATCGTCGGTTCGGCAGCCTTGTCCGAGGCTTCTCTGCTGCTTTTCGCCTTGTTGCCTGCTCCTTATAATGTCGGGGCTCTGTTCTTCAACGGTCTGTCTCTGGGCTGTATGTGGGGAGTGATTTTCAGCTTTCTCGAAGGCCGGCGCACAACAGACTTTCTGGCCAGCATCATGGGAGTGAGCATGGCACTCAGTTCGGGAGTGGCCAAATCCGTGGGACTCTATACCCTGAATACTCTTGGAGTCAGTGAGTTCTGGATGCCTGCCTGCATCGGAGCCATCGCTTTTCCGTTGCTCAGTTTCCTGGGATGGGTCATGACCCGCTTTCCCGATCCTACTCCAGCCGATATAGCCGCCCGTTCGCCGCGTTATACGCTTAACGGAAAAGAGCGTATGAGCCTGTTCCGCAAGTTTATGCCTCTGCTGCTTCTGCTCTTCGGAGCCAACCTGCTGCTTACGGTGCTGCGCGACATCAAGGAAGACTTCATTGTGTGCATCATCGATGTGAGCACCATCTCTTCCTGGCTGTTTGCCCGCCTCGATGCCATTGCCACTTTGATTATGCTGGCTGTGTTTGCCCTGCTGGGCCGCACCCGTAGCCACCGTACCGTGCTGGGTATTCTGCTGTTGCTTTCCACTTTGGGAATGGGTGCTCTGGTACTGATAGCCGGTTGTCCCGAAGGCACCTTTACCACGGCAACGTGGCTCTTCATGCAGACTCTGTGTCTGGACATTGCTTATCTGAGTTTTCAGACCATCTTTTTCGAGCGTTTCATCGCCTGTTACAAGATAAAGGGCAATGTGGGTTTCTTCATCATTACGATAGACTTTATCGGTTATGTGGGCACTCTGTTTCTGCTGTTCTTCAAGGAATTCTTTGCCGCTCAGATTGACTGGCATACCTTCTATAACGAAATGACGGTATATATCGGAATTTTCTGCTGTGTTGCTTTTGCCGCTTCCTGGGGATATATCCAGTATTACCGTAACCGACAGAAAAAAACAAATTCCGAAGAGCTGGAGTCGGCTGGTTCTTTTACTTCTGAAAAATTGAATGTTGAATGTATTTAGAAATATAAGACGTATGAAAAAAATTGAATGTGTGATTATGGATTGGGCCGGTACGGCTATTGATTATGGATGTTTTGCACCGGTTTCCGCTTTTCTGGAGAGCTTCCGTGCGATTGGTATCGAGGTAACGGCAGAAGAAGCCCGTCGTCCGATGGGACTGACCAAGATAGACCATGTCCGTGCGCTTTTTGATATGCCTCGTATTGGAAAGTGTTTCGAGGATCTGTATCATCGTTCGTACAATGAAGAAGATGTGCAGGGCCGTTATGAAGACTTCCAGCGCCTGCTGTTTTCTACCTTGAAAGAATACACCACTCCGATTCCTCATGTGATTGAAACTTTGGATCAGTTGCGTGCACAGGGCATCAAGATCGGTTCCACTACCGGATATACCCGTGAAATGATGGATGTGGTTATCCCGGCTGCTGCCGCTAAGGGTTACCAAACAGAAAACTGTGTCACTTCTGATGGTCTGCCGGGTGGTCGTCCTTATCCTTACATGATCTATAAGAATATGTGCGATCTGGCTGTTCCTTCCAGAATGTCGGTTCTGAAATACGGTGATACCATTTCGGACATCAAGGAAGGAGTGAACGCTGGAGTATGGACTGTGGGTGCCATCATCGGAAGTAACGAGATGGGACTGACCGAAGAAGAGTTCCTGCAGCTGAGCGCAGAAGACCGCAAACAGAAAATGGCAGAGGTGCGCTACAGAATGTATGCCGCCGGTGCCGATTATGTGGTCGATGACATTACAGAACTCCCGGCATTGATCGAAGCCATTAACAAACGTATGAACTAATCATTTTGTAGAATAAATAAAAAGATAAAAATATGAGACCTTATTTGTTGCTGACCCCCGGACCTTTGACAACCAGCGAAACCGTAAAGAGCGCCATGATGAGTGACTGGTGCACCTGGGACGAAGATTATAATATCGGTATTGTAGAGGTGATTCGCAAGAAACTTGTGGAGATCGCTTCCAGCAAACCGGAAGAGTACACCGCCGTATTGATGCAGGGTAGCGGCAGCTTCTGTGTTGAGGCCACTCTGGGAACGGCTGTCCGTCCGCAGGATCATCTGCTGGTTGTAGCCAATGGAGCCTATGGAAAGCGTATGGGAACCATTGCCGACTATTACCATCTGAACTATGATCTGATGAAGTTTGAGGAGACTCAGGCCGTGGTTCCGGCACAGGTTGATGACTATCTGAATCAGCACCCCGAGGTGACTCATGTTTCCGTGGTACATTGCGAAACAACTACCGGTGTGCTGAATCCTCTGGCAGAGATTGCCGCCGTGGTGAAGAAACACCACAAAGTGCTGATTGTGGATGCCATGAGCAGTTTCGGAGGTGTTCCTATTGATATGGCCGCCCTGGGCATCGACTTTATGATCAGCAGTGCCAACAAATGTATTCAGGGAGTACCGGGATTCGGCTTTATTCTGGCCCGTCGCAGTCTGTTGGAGCAGTGCAAGGGAGTGGCCCGCTCACTGTCGCTCGACCTGTACGATCAGTGGGAAACTATGGAAAAGGGACATGGAAAATGGCGCTTCACTTCGCCCACTCATGTGGTGCGTGCCTTCATGCAGGCCCTGAAGGAACTGGAAGAAGAAGGAGGCGTAGCTGCCCGTTTTGCCCGCTACAGCAAGAACCATCAGGTGCTGGTTGAGGGAATGCGCAGTCTGGGTTACCGCACTTTGCTGCCCGATGCCGACCAGTCTCCGGTCATCACCTCATTCTATTATCCCGATGCCGCTTTCGATTTCAAGGCTTTCTATCTGAAGTTGAAAGAACGCGGTTTCGTGATCTATCCGGGAAAGATTTCTCAGGCAGACACCTTCCGCATTGGCAACATCGGAGATGTATATCCTGAAGATTTTGAACGCCTGATTGCCTGTATCCGTGAGGTACAGTCTGTTTAATACAGAAAATTTCTTATTTGAATGACACCGTTCGGCGGAACGGAATTGCGGACAGCGGCTGCCTGAGGGGAGCCGCTGTTGCTGTTTTACTTTTGATATGAAAGTTGTATATGTTAAAATATCACAATTTGCTCTTTTTTTCGCCTGTTCAAATAAACCTTTTCGGCAGTTGTCTGTCTTAGGACTGAATGCAGTACAAAACAAGACTGTAAAACGGATTACATACTTAAAATTGAAAATATGAAAAAAGTATTATTAATGGCCGCTCTGGTAATGATGAGTTGGCAGTCAATGCAAGCACAAAACAAGACACGAGAACGCAAACCGCTGACCACCGAACAGAAGGTGGAGCGCAGTGTAGGAAGAATGACCAAAGAACTGAGCCTTAACGAAGATCAGATACAGAAGATCACAGCTTTGTATCAGGAGTATTTCAAGTCAGTGGAGGGCCTTGCCCGTGGCGACGAAAAGATGAAGGAAGCGCGCCAGAAACTGAATGAAGGAATCAAGGCTGTGCTGACCGAGGAACAACAGATACTATGGAAACAGCAGAAGACACGTCAGCGGCCTCAGAAGCCGCAGGGCGGAGAGTAAAATGGGTTCTTTTATATGAGTGGGGCTGTTCCGATGCGACATCGACGGCAGTCCTGGAATAATTGGTAATTTTGTATTTAGAAGAAGGAGCTGCATCAGGTTTTCTGAGCAGCTCTTTTCTGTATCCGGATACTTCTTGACGGCGGGGTATCCTTTTTGTTGTTGAGGCTGTTATTTTGATTGTTTTTGAGGGCGGTCGCTTTCTTTCCGTTTCTCTGAAAGCGACCTTCTGGGAAAGAAACTGCATGAATATTCCGGATGTACCTTTGTTTATTCAGGTTTTATGCAGTCTTTATACGTTTTTTATGCCGTTTTGTGTCCACGGGGCCGAATGAGGGTGCGCTTTTTGGGAGAGGACAGTTGCAGCAGCCCCGAAAATTCTCCCTGATGAAATGAAGAAACGCTCAAAATGGTTTTCCGATTTCTTCCCGAAAACTTTTCGTAAGCTGTCAGAGCACTTCTGTTTGCGGCGGTTTCCGCTGTTGGAAAAACGGCAAAATACAATCCAACTCCTTTCGTATCAGGTGTTTATACCGGATACCGGATGCTGAAACTCCCGTTTTTGTAAGATTTCCAGAAGAGGACTGCATATTCTCCAGTCTGGAAAGGTGTTTTTTGACAGAATGTCAGCATGCTCCGCGAAAGGTACGGATATAAAAAGCCCTGCCGTTGCCGGAGCAACAGCAGGGCAGTATGGTGCTTAAATCCTGTTTCGTTTAGAATTTGCTGGAACCGTCGAAGCAATGGGTACAAACCTTGCACTTAGGCAGACCGATAGCCTCGATAAGGGTTTCCAGAGTGTTGAACTTCAGAGAAGTCAGTCCGAAGCGGGCCCGGATGCGCTCCACCAGTTCCTTGTATTCCGGAGAGTCGGTAGTGGCATATTTGTCCAGTTTGGCATTTTCGTCACCCTCAATCTCCTTGATGATGCGGCGGGTAATCAGCTCCATGTCACTCTTTGAAGAAGTGAAGCCGATGAACGGACAACCGTAGATCAGTGGCGGACAGGCAATACGCATGTGCACCTCTTTTGCTCCGTAGTCGTACAACACATTCACATTGTCGCGCAACTGAGTACCGCGCACGATAGAGTCGTCGCAGAAAAGCACGCGCTTGCCCTGCAACATGGCACGGTTCGGAATCAGCTTCATTTTAGCCACCAGCGAGCGCATTTCCTGGTTGCTCGGAGTGAAGCTGCGGGGCCATGTCGGAGTATATTTGGAAATGGCGCGATGATAAGGGATGCCCTTTCCTTCGGCATAACCCAGGGCCATACCTACTCCAGAGTCCGGAATACCGCAGGCGCAGTCCACCTCCGAATCATCCGTCTGTCCCATCTTGTAACCGCTCTGGAAGCGTACTTCCTCCACGTTGCGTCCTTCGTAGCAGGATACCGGGAATCCGTAGTAAACCCAGAGGAATGAGCAGATCTGCATTTCCTGATTCGGCGCACGCATTTGTTCCAGTCCGGTGGCACGCATGCGGATAATCTCGCCCGGTCCCACATAGCGGTCAATCTCGTAGTCCAGATTCGGCAGACTGCTGGATTCGCTGGTAGCGGCATACGCACCGTTTTTCTTTCCGATGACAATCGGAGTGCGTCCCCATTTGTCGCGTGCGGCAATTACTCCGTCTTCGGTAAGAATCAGCATGGAGCAGGAGCCCTTGATTTTGTTGAACACATTCTCAATACCGCTAACGAAGTCCTTGCCTTGGATAATCAGCAGGGCAATCAGTTCCGTAGGATTGGTCTTTCCCATGCTCATTTCGGCAAAGTGCATGTTGGCGTCCAGCAGCTCCGTTGCCAGTTCCTCGGCATTGTTGATTTTGGCGACAGTGACAATGGCGAACTTGCCCAGATGCGAATTGATCATGATGGGCTGGGGATCGGTGTCACTGATCACACCAATACCGGATTTGCCTTCGAAGGACGGAAGCTCATCTTCAAACTTTGTTCGGAAATAGGAACTTTCCAAACTGTGAATTTTTCTCATGAATCCTTTTCCCTCGGCATACGTAGCCATACCGGCGCGTTTTGTTCCCAGATGCGAATTGTAGTCTGTGCCGTAGAATAAATCGGTTACACATTCAGTCGTTGAGACTGTTCCAAAAAAACCACCCATTCCTTTAAATGTTTTTTGATGTTATTTTAATTAGTAGTGTTGATCCTGTTTGGTTATTCCTGACAATCGTCCGGAGGATATGTAGAATATAAGAAAAGACAATTGTCAGATTTTCTAAAGATAAATTATTGGCAGCATTCCTTTTTTTTCACTTCGGTTTCCAGAAAATCTTTGAATAATGATTTTGCCAATAACCAATTGTCTTGATTGATGCAGTATTTTACTTTGGGAGTTTCCAGCTCACCCTGTATGAGCCCGGCGTCTTTCAGTTCCTTGAGATGTTGCGACACAGTGGCTTTCGATATGGGAAGCTCTTCGTGTATCGCTCCAAAGTAGCATGTTTGTTGCTTGGCCAGAAACTCCATGATGGCAATGCGTGCCGGATGTCCCAAAGCCTTAGCAAAGCGAGCGATGCGCTCTTGTCGGTCTGTATATTTCTTTTTTTCTGTCATCTCTTCGAAATTATCTACAAATTTACTAGGAATCGTCGTAACGACAATTCTATGATTACATTTTTTAAGTAAAAAGTTGCTATGTTTTTTCTTTTTCTTGCCGGAGGACCCGATTGTACCGTTTCGCCCCTGCTTGTCGGAGAAAAAGGCAAACAGGGGCGGAACGTAGGGTCATTTCAAGGTTTTCCCTTTCATGTCCATATATTTCTGATGCTTGGGCGATCCGATAATCTGGGCACTGTAGATGCCGGTGTGTCCGGAAAACAGATAAGCCGTGACGCAGGCCAATCCGATGTAGATGCCGGCTTCGGCGCCAAACAGCTCGATGCCCATCAGTGTGCAGGCCACCGGTGTGTTGGTTGCTCCGGAGAATACGGCCACAAAGCCCATACCGGCCAGCAATCCCATCGGCATGGGCACCCAGGCGGAAAGGGCGCTGCCGAGTGTGGCACCGATAAAGAAGAGCGGAGTCACCTCGCCTCCCTTGAAGCCCACTCCGATGGTAAAGGTGGTGAACAGCAGTTTCAGGGCAAAGTCATAGAGTTGCTGCTGTTCGTGGAAGGAAGCCACCAGCGTAGGGACACCCAGACCGATGTATTTGGTGGTGCCCAGCAACCATACGGCGAGGGCAATCACCACACCGCCCACCAGCGGGCGGAAAGGAGGATAGGCGATGTATTTGCTGCCTAACCGGCTCCAGAATCCCACACTCCGTGAAAAGAGCATGGAAACGACACCAAAAGCCATCGACACCAGCAGGGTCCATAAAATCAGTTCCGGACTGATGGACGGAACGGTGCCGATGTGATAATGGGTGTGGTTCACGCCCCAGGCCTCGCAGGCCAGATGCGCAAATACTGCCGAGAGAAAGGCCGGCAGGATGGCGTCATAGCGCATGCGTCCGATGATGACTACCTCCAGAGCAAACACTGCTCCAGCCAGCGGGGTACCGAACACCGAGGCAAAACCGGCACTGATACCGATGGTGACCATAATCTGATGGTCGCGTGCCGGCAGATGCAGATATTTCGAGAAACGGTCGGCCAGGGCTCCACCCATCTGCACACCTGTACCCTCGCGGCCGGCCGAACCTCCGAAGAGGTGCGTCAGCACCGTGCCGACATAAACCAGAGGAGCCATGCGGAAGGGGATGATGCCGTTGGGCGAGCGGATTTCTTCTATCAGATAATTGTTTCCCTTGGAGGCCGTTCCCGCCCAATAGTGATACATCAGGCCGATGACCAGTCCGGCCAGAGGCAGCAGGGCAATGAGCCACAGATGCTCCTCGCGTGTCCGGGTGGCCCATTCGAGTGAGACGAGCAGCAGCGCCGAGCCGCTGCCAATCACCGCTCCGGCCAGTGCCGAGAGCACCAGCCAACGGAGCAGGTAAACGAAGATAGGAACCTGTTCCGTGTGGTTCCAAAGCATTTTGGTGTTATCCTTTATTTTTCCCATGAATGAATCTTTTTCCTTTTGCTTTCTTCTTATTCGGCAACTTCGTCCATCAAATGACGCAGATGAATGGAGCGGATGCCGTAGTTAAAACTCTGTGTCTTGTCCAGACCGGCATACTGGATGGCCACCAACTGTCCCCGGGCGTTGATGACGGGCGATCCGCTGGAGCCGTGCAGGGCAGGGATGGAGTAGAGAATGCGGTCCTGGTCCTTCTGGCTGATACTTCCCGAGGTGTATTGTGCCTTGATGCCCTGGTTGGTCACGGCCAATACCGGTCCCAGATTATAACCGATCATGACCAGGCGCTGGTTCTTGTCGGCATGGATGCTTTTCAGGGCCTGTTCCCAGAGTGAATAATCCTCCAGCGGATCACTGTCGCTCACGGGGAACACGTAGCGTCCCTGCGGCGTTTTTCCGTCGGCAAGCTGGATCAGGGCCAGATCGTGCTGTTCGTCGCTGCCGATCAGGTTGCAGGAATGAAAGTCGGCCTCGCTCCGGATATAGCTGTCGTTGTAGGCAATATCTATTTTGTTGTGCAGCTTCAGCTGTGCCTGGGCGATGTTCAGCGAAGAGTAGGCCTGATACAGGCGGCGGTATGCCTCCATCTGCGATTCGAGCCAGGCGGCCGTATAGCTTTCTTCGGTAAAGTCCTGCCCGAACATGTATTTGAGCATCTGGCGGTTTTGCAGTTCCTTCTGATAGGCGGCCAGCTGGTTATACTCGGCGCTCAGTTGCTCCTGCACGCGGCGCACCACCTCGCGGATGGCCTGTTTCACCTCGCCGGGAGCTATATACGGGGCGATGACATGATGGTTGGTGGCAATCAGTCCCTCGTCCGAAACAAAGAAGCCGGTGCCATACGATTCGAAGGGAACGATGGAGTCCGGGTTGATGGTAAAGCGTACCAGTCCCTCTTCTTTCGAATAGTCGGTAAAGTAGATGCTTCCGCCGTTCGGGATGCTCAGTTCATAATAGCCCTGATTCTTGATCAGGACCACACCGCTTCCGCACTTCTCATTGATGGCTTCCTCGCTCTGGTTGCAGGCTCCCAACAGAAGCCCGCCCAGCAGCAACAGGAATAGCCACGAAGCGTGTATGATATTGGTTCGTTTCATCATATATTCGTTTTTTAGATTTTCTCAAGATCGATGGTTACGGCTGCCGGGAACAGACGCTGCGGGTCGGTGAAGACCATACAACTGTTGATCAGATGCTCCATGCGCAGCTGCGGTTTTCCCTCATAGGCTTTTTCGCCGTTGACATAAACGGTGACTTCCTGGTCCAGATTCACCAGGTCGGGCGACAGATACAGCAGGAATTTGCCGCTGTGGGCCGGTTCGTAAGTCTTTTTGTATTTCAGACCGATGCCCCATTGCGGATCCTTCTCGGTCACCTCATAGCTCACATTGTTTACTTCCAGATTTATCCGGTTGCCCTGAATGTCCATCACGTACACGGTACGCTCTCCCTCCTTGGTGTTCGAACGCTCCAGTACCACCAGATTGTAGAATCCTTTCCGGTAGATGCCGTCCATCTCGAAATTCTCCCAGATGAAGCTCTTGGGTTGCGGGGTACGCACAAAGTCTTTCAGCCAGGGAGTGGTCGGGCGGTAGTCAATGCCGTGTCCGCGTCCCGGAATCAGAGCGATGCGGTGACGGTAGTGTCCCGGATATTTCTGTTCCAGACTGTCGAACGCCTCTTTGGTGTTCTGGGTCAGGATGTGGCGGTAGAAACCATAGTCCTGGGCACCGGTCAGCATGGAATATCCGATGTTCATGCAATTCTCTACCGGGGCATTGATCAGAGGCTCGCCGCCCGCCATAGGGCCGGCTGCTGCCAGATAGTCGGCATAATAGGAGGCCAGACGCTGACTGCCGTATCCGCCCTCCGAGATGCCGAAGCAGTAAAGACGGTTCGGATTGATGGAGTCGGTGAGCAGGGCTTGACGGAACAGGCGCTCCCAGGCATAGATCTTGGCTTTCTGCCACCAGCGGTAATAGCCTCCTTCGTTGGGAATCTGAGGAATGAAGTAGACCGAAGGACCGTCTTCAAACATTTCTGCCAGTTTCCAGCCGGTGTACCATTCATCGTCCTTCGGGCCCGAGCCGTGCAGATAGAGGAACAGCGGGTATCCGGCCTCCGGACGGATGCCCTTGCTTCCCCAGTAGTAAGGCATCTGGGCGTTGGGCTCTTTCTCGGCGGGCAGCTTCCACAGTCCTTTGCCTCCCTCGGTTAAAGGCTTGAGCGGTATCAGTTTTTCTTCTTTCAGCTGTTGGTTGGCCTTTTTCCACCACTGCCACACCTTGTCCTGCATTTGTCGGATCTGTCCGGCTTTGATGCTCTGACTGCAGGCAAAAGTCTGGATGCTGTCTTGGGCAATGTTCTCGGTGAAGTAAGTCACCACGGCCGATTCCGTGGCCTTTTTCTTCTTGGGAGTGCCGGGATTTTCTCCCATCACGGCGAAGGGCATCAACAGAAATGCCCAGGTAAAAAGCTGAATGGTTCTTCTTGTTATCATAATCAAATGTTTTGTATAATCTGTTCGTTTTCGTTGGTCACACTGATGCTGCTGCGCCCCTGATCAATCCGTTTGACCTGTATCTGCGTCTTAATCCGTTCGCGCAATCCCTCCACATGACTGATGATACCCACTTTCTTGCCGCCCAGCTGGTGCAGGCGTTCCAGAGTGTCCATCACCACGTTCAGATAGTCGCTGCTCAGGGTGCCGAAGCCTTCGTCGATGAACAGCGTGTCGACCGACAGGCTCTGCCGGTTCAGGGAAGACAGTCCCAAGGCGAGGGACAGGGAAACCAGAAAGCCTTCGCCGCCAGACAGGGTGCTGGCCGGACGGGATACTCCGCCCTGATACCAGTCCGTAAGCAGGATGGTGAGCGAGCCGGCCTGGCAGCTCAGTTCATAGCGCTCGGTGAGGTGTCCCAGATAAAAATTGGCCCTTTCGAGCAGTTCCTTCAGAACAAAGCTCTGCGCGATGTTGCGGAACTTCTTTCCTTTCTCGTCGCCGAAGAGGGAACAGAGCCTGTACCACTGCATGTAGCTGTTCTTGCACTGTTCTGCTTGGGCCCTCAGTTCCTCGCTTTTCTTCAGATTCTGTGCGTTGCTTTCAATTTGTGCCCGGTTGCGCCCGATGTTCTGGTGAATCTCAGCCATGCGTCCGGTCAGTTCCGCCAGCTGTTCCTGCAGATGCTCCGGAGTGTCCTGCTCGTTGAGTTCCGGTTTCTGCTCCAGCAGTTCCTGATAGGACTGGCGGCTGCGCTGCAAGTTGGCACTGTATTCCAGAAAGAGGTCTTTCAGTTGTTGGATTTCCTTGCGATAACCTTCTACTACCGCTCCGCTCAGGGCGCTCATCTGGGCAATCTTTTCTACCGACAGGGCAGGATGGCTGTCCAGAAAAGCCTTCTCGGCTGTCCGGGTCTGCGATTCCTCCTGTTCGTTACGGCCGATGCGTTCGTTCAGCGCAATGGCTTTGGCCGAGAGTTCCGTCCAGTCTGCTTCCAGATTACTGTTGGCGGTGCCGCCGGTTGCCGGAACCGTATCGGTTTGCCATTCGGGGAACGTGCGGACGGCGATCTGTCTTTGTTCGTCAATCCGTTTTTGCTGCTGTTCGCCCTGTTCAATGCGTTCCAGAGTCTTCTGATACTGCTCCGTCTGTTGCAGATAGTGGGCGGTCTCTTTTTCCAGTCTTTCTATCCAGTCATTTCTGGAAACGGAATCGTCGGTCCTGAAGTCCTCCCATAAGATTTTGGGATAGACCGATTCTTCGGTGGCCGTCTTTTCCTGCATGTCCTGTTGCAGTTCCCGCTGCACCTCTTCCTGGCCTTGTTGCAGGCGACCGATTTGCACGGCCTCGTTGTGCGCCTCCTGACGTATCTTTTCTGTTTCCTGCTGCAGGCGGTCTTTCTCCTGCTGCTTCAGGTTCAGACGGTTAATCTGTTCCTGCAAGGCTTTCATGCGTCCGCCGATTTCATTCTGGCGTTCCTTGTTCAGGCGTATACGCTCATCGACAAGAGCCTGGGTCTCCTTTTGTAATTGCAGGATTCCGCATGCGGCACAGGCTTCCACAGTTTGCTGATAGGTGGTGCGGTAGGCCTGTTTGTCGTCTTCGAGTTTCTTTTTCTGTCTTTCATTCAGGTCGAGGAGCCCTTTCAAGTGTGCCTGAAGTTCAATCATCACTTTCTCTGCCTGCTCCTTTGCCTGCTTTTTGCGTTCCAGTTCCTGTTGCAGAGGAGCCAGAGCCGAGCGGAAGTCTTCTTCGCAGAGGTCTTTCTCCACCAGTGCCCCACAAACGGGACACGTGTCTCCCCGGTGCAACTGATTACGCAGTTCGCGGGCCCAGTCCGACAAGGCCAGCTTCTGTTTCTCAAACAGCTCCTCACTGAGGCGGAACGCCTCGGCGGCTTGGGTTGCCGCTTTCCGGGCCTCTTCTTCCTGCAGGCCGGTTTTGGTCAGTGCCTGTTGTGTCTGTTCCTGCTCGGTCACGGATTTCTGTTTCTGTTCCACCCGCTCTTTCAGGAGCAGAATAACCTGCTGGGCACGGGAAAGCAACAGCAACTCATCCGTGAGTTGCTTCTGTTCCGTTTGCAGCCGGGTGTATTCATCCGTACCCATCAGACTTCGGATGTGTTCAATTTCCTTTTGCTGCTCCTCCAGATGCTGCTCGCGCGACTTCTGTTCCTGCTGTAAGGCTTGCAACCGGCTTTGGTGGCGGGGCAGTTGCTCGCTGATGTCTTTCAGTTCCTTGTGGCGTTTTCCGATGCGCTCTTCAAAGCGAATCAGGTTGCGCAGTTCCCCTAAAATGACCGGACTCTGTTCGTACATCGGAATCAGAGGAGCCAGAGTCTGTCGCTCTAGTTCCAACCGTTTCCGCTGTTGCTGCAGCTGTTGCAGTTCAGTCTGCCAGATGGAATAGTCCCCCAAAAGACGGTGATATTTCTCCGTAAGCTGCCGGTAACTGTCGCGGCATGCCTGCTTTTCCTGGGCAATCCGCAGCTTCTGTTTTACGATGCCGCGGATTTCTTCCGTTTCGGTCCACAGACTCAGTATTTCTTCTTTCTCCTTACATTCTGGAGCATTCAGCCGACCGGTGATCTGCTGACTTTTCTCTTCGTCCTTTCGGATCTGCTGGGTGAGTTCCTGCTCCTGTTTGAGCCAGTCACTTTTGCGACGGATTTCCTGCTGTTCCTGCTCGTTGCCTTTCAGTTCCTGCTCTTGTCCGCTGATTTCCGACAGAATCTGGTTTACTTCCTCTTCCGACAGAATCTTTATGTCGCCCAGTCTCTGCTGCTGTTCCTCATAATCTCTTTTTCTATCCCGGGTGAGCGCAAAGATTTTGGCACCGATGCAGGAATAGATTTCCGTGCCTGTCAGTTTCTCCAGAATCTCCGATTTTTCGGCCTCCTTACTTTGCAGGAACTGGGTGAAATCCCCCTGTGCCAACAGAGCCGTGCGGCAATATTGGGCAAAATTCAGTCCCACGGCCTGAAGAATCTCCTGATTGATTTCCGTTGACTTGGTCCATGTATGCTGCAAGGTGAGGTCTTCCAAGCTCCATTTCACTTTTTGCAGGTTGCCGTTGAGGCGCTTGCGACTCCGGGCCACATACCATTCGGCCCGGTATTCATGGTCGTTGCTTCCGGTAAACTCCAGAATGCTCCAGGCTTCTGCCGTATTCCGCCGCATCAGTTGGCGGCAGTCGTTGATGGTAAAGTCTTCGCTGCGGTCTTCCTCGGGCGAGGTATCGGTATAGGTTTCCTTGGCCGTTTTGTTCATGCGCGGCGTCTGGTTATAGAGCGCCAGACAGATACCATCCAGAATGGTGGTCTTTCCGCTTCCGGTGTCTCCGCAGATGAGGAATACCGGTTCGCAGTCCAAAGGAGCCTGATCAAAGCAGATTTCTGCCTCCTCGATGGACGCGATATTTTTTAGAATCAGTTTCTTGAGTTTCATGAGTTGGTTTTTGAAAAGAAAAGACTACAGTCCGTTATTCTCTGAAAAATCTGTCGGTGTTTCCTGGTCACGGGTGGTTTCCTGCCAGGCTTCGAGCATCAGTTGGGCCAGTTCCTGTTCCATGGCCTCGCCTTCTTTCTCTTCGTAATACATTTGTGCGATTGCCACCGGCGATTTCTGCTTCAGTTCCTCTATGCTCAGTTCCTTGCGTTGCTGCATGTCGGCAGGGGCTTCCTTTTCTATTTTTACGTAACAGAAGCGGCACTGCTTGTCTTGCAGCAGCGTGGTGATCCGGTCGAGGATATCCGGGGTAATGCTTCTGTCTGCCTTGAGATGCACCCGGATGTAGTCTTTCTGCTGCTCCGGCCACTGTTCCAGTGCCAGCAAGGCTTCGTCCAGCGTGCGTGCTTGCTGCGGCAGGGTAGTGAGCGGGCGCGGATTCTGTATCTCAATCGTTTTCAGTTGGGGGAGTTCGCCGTGCTGCTGTATTTCGAGTACGGTGACGGAGTGCGGGTAGTCCTCGTCAAAATCTATGGCCAGCGGACTGCCGCAGTAGGCCATGATCGGATACTCCTTCCGCACCAGATGGGGATAGTGGATGTGTCCCAGCGCCAGATAATCATATCCGTTGCCCAGTTCGTCGGGGGAGATGGTATCCATGCCTCCGATTATTTTCATTTCGTCGTCCGTTGCATCGCTTGCACTCACGGCCAGATGGGCGGTGAGAATGACCGGCAGCTGCTGTCGGTTCTTTTGTTGGATATGATCCAGCAGTCCCTGAAAAAAGGCCGGTTGCCTTTCTTCCCGGTTAAGAGTTCCGTTCTCGGATGGAAAGTTATGCGGATAGACGTGCGGCACGGCCCCGATATAACCGATGACATTTCCGGTCGGGTCGGTCACTTCCAGGATATGCTGTTCCCAGTCCGTACTGCGGTCTGCCTTACGTGCAATGTTCCCGATGACGGTGACATTGAAATGCTGCCACAGACTGCGGTCAATCTCCAGTTTGGCGCAACTGTCGTGATTGCCGGCAGTAACGACAATCTGTGTGGTGGGGCATGCCTGATGGATGGCCAGCAGCCCTTCGGTATACATTTTCTGGGTGGCCGACGAGGGAGTCGTGGTATGATAGATATCCCCGCAGATGAGCAGGACATCCGGTTCTTCCCGGGCCACAATATCCCGAAGCTGATCCAGAAAAGCCTGTTGCTCTTCGCTGCGGTCGTAATTATACAAGCTGTGTCCCAGATGCCAGTCGCTGGTGTGTATTAATTTCATAAGCAGACAATGAACGGTTGTTTTGAATAAGGTTTCCGGAAAGAGTTTCTTTCCACAAGAACAAAGTTAGTAAAAAGTTTCCTGAACGACAGACGGGAAACATGTTTTTTAAAAAGTTAATGGGAACACATACATGTTCCCATTAACCATCACAAAACTAAACTAGATCTTTTAACTAAGTTACTACATTTAGAGTTTCACAACTCCTAGTTGCAAAGATAATATGATTTTATTGATCTCCAAAAATGAGTTATTCTCAGTCAAAGTTATAATTTTGTAGTTTTATTTAATAAATAGTAGTCTAAAATGACCATGGCCGCCATAGATTCCACGATAGGAACGGCACGCGGCAATACGCAGGCATCGTGTCGGCCCCGGGCTTTCAGAACAGTGTCTTCACCGTCGATGGTCACCGTTTCCTGCTCCATCAACAGGGTCGCTACCGGCTTGAAGGCCACACGGAAGTAAATGTCCTGTCCGTTGCTGATGCCTCCCTGAATGCCGCCACTGTTGTTCGTGCGGGTGTTGATGCGTCCGTTGTCGTTGAAGAACAGGTCGTTCTGCATCTTTCCGGTCTGGCTGACACCGGCAAATCCCTGTCCGTATTCGAATCCCTTCACGGCGTTGATGCTGAGCATGGCCTGTCCCAAGGCGGCATGCAACTTGCCGAATACCGGTTCGCCCAGTCCCACGGGGCATCCTTTAATCACTCCGGTGATGATTCCGCCGATGGTGTTTCCTTCCGCTTTTACCTCTTCTATTCTGCGGGCCATGCGTGCCGCCGTTTCCGGATCGGGGCAGCGCACATTATTTTGCTCGATCTGTGCCGGGTCATAATGCGTATAGTCCTGCGACAGGGCGATGTCGCCCACCTGTGAGGTATAGGCATAAATCTGCACTCCCAACTGTTTGAGAGCCATTTTGGCCAAAGCACCGGCCACACAGCGCGCAATGGTTTCGCGGGCCGAAGAGCGTCCGCCACCGGCATGGTCGCGCAAACCGTATTTCTGCGTGTAGGTAAAGTCCGCGTGTGAAGGGCGGAACACATTGCGGATATTGTCGTAATCGTTGGAATGCTGGTTCTGGTTTCGGATGATGAAACCGATGGGGCATCCCGTGGATTTCCCTTCAAAAATTCCGGAGAGGAACTCCACCCGGTCATTTTCCTTTCTTGGAGTAGTCAGAAGGCTTTGTCCCGGCCTTCTTCTGTTCAGTTCACTCTGGACAAACTCCTCGTCGATTTCGATGCCGGCCGGAAATCCGTCGATGACTCCCCCCCCAGCCGGTCCGTGGCTTTCTCCGAAACTGGTCAGTCTGAATATATTACCGAAACTGTTGCTCATAACTGAATCCGATCAAAAATGGTTGAATATCCGATTAGTGGCAACCGCAACCGCTGCCTTCTTCGCCGCATCCGCCGCACTCGTGGTCGCCACAGCCGCCACCGCAACCGCCGCATCCGCCGCCACAGCCTTCGCCGCTCAGCATGTTCAGCATTTCCTGAATTTCTTCTTTGGTAGCCTCACGGTGCTCAACCACTTCACCGATGAAGTGCAGCTCCTTGCCGGCCAATGGGTGATTCAGGTCTACCGTTACTTTATCACCGACGATTTCTACGATAGTACCGTTGAAACGGGCACCGTCAGCGTTCATCAAAGGAACGACAGCTCCCGGGTAGATATGCTCGGTGTCGAACTTGCCGTTGATGGTGAATACCGCCTTGTCCAGCTCCAGCACTCTTTCCTGCTCGTAAGGACCGTAAGCCTCGTCTACAGTCAGGGTGAAGTCAAACTGTCCGCCTTTTTCCAGCGGTTTGATATGTGCTTCGAAAGCATCCAAAGTAGTGCCCATGTCAGAGATAAACTGGAAAGGGTGCTCCTTGGTAGCTTTTTCTACCAGTTCATTTTTACCGTCGAAATCAGAATACAGTTCGTAAGCTACGGTGATGTACTTGTTTGATGTGGTGTTCATTGTTTCTTTTTGTTTGTTAAGTTGAAAAATCATACTCGGAATGCAGGAATTCTATACAATATAAAATATAATAATGAGCGATTATCCTGATTCCATTAGGGCAAAGATACAATTTTTTTAGGAATACCGCCATGCCTTCTTGGCGTTTTGTCGCTTTTTTTATCGTGTCAGGCGGTTCTCTTCCTTTTCCTGCCGTTGCCATACCCTGCTTATGCTGACATTAATCTTTCTTTTTGTAGGAATCTTCTTATAATTTATTTTTAAAATGATGATTTTTCTTTTAAATCGTATTTTTGGAGCTTTTTTTGCTAAATATTTTTGTTTAGAACAAAAAAACAATCTAAATTTGTGTTCTGAATTTATAAACAGAAGATAAACACATGAAAAATAGATTACGTAGTGCACAGAGCACAGAAGGACGCCGTATGGCAGGAGCCCGTGCCCTGTGGGTGGCCAACGGCATGAAGCGCGAGCAGTTCGGAAAGCCCATTATTGCGATCGTTAACTCTTTTACGCAATTTGTTCCGGGCCACACGCACCTGCACGAGGTGGGACAGATGGTCAAGGCCGAGATCGAGAAACTGGGTTGTTATGCTGCCGAGTTCAATACCATTGCCATTGACGACGGTATTGCCATGGGACATGACGGTATGTTGTATTCCTTGCCGTCACGCGACCTGATTGCCGACAGTGTGGAATATATGGTCAATGCACACAAGGCCGATGCGATGATCTGTATTTCGAATTGCGATAAGATTACTCCGGGAATGCTGATGGCCAGCATGCGTCTGAACATTCCTACCGTATTTGTTTCCGGTGGCCCGATGGAGGCACATAAATATAACGGCGCCAATGCCGACCTGATTACCGCTATGGTGAAGGCGGCTGATGTAACTGTTAGCGACGAGGAGATCCAACAGATTGAGTCCTGCGCCTGCCCGGGTTGCGGAAGCTGTTCGGGAATGTTTACCGCAAACTCCATGAACTGTCTGACCGAGGCTATCGGTCTGTCATTGCCCGGCAACGGAACGATCCTGGCTACGCATACCAACCGCATCCAGCTCTTCAAGGATGCTGCCCGCCTGATTGTGGCCAATGCCTTGAAATATTATGAGGAGGGCGATGACAGCGTGTTGCCGCGCAGCATTGCTACCCGTCAGGCTTTCCTGAATGCCATGACCTTGGATATCGCTATGGGCGGTTCTTCCAACACCGTGCTTCACTTGCTGGCTGTAGCCAACGAGGCCGGAGTGGATTTCAAGATGAGCGATATTGACGCTTTGAGCCGTAAGGTTCCTTGCTTGTGCAAGTTGTCGCCGAATACGGCCAAATATTCCATTCAGGAGTGTAACCGTGCCGGTGGTATCCTGAACATTCTGGCCGAACTGAACCGTGCGGGCCTGTTGGATACCAGCTGTCACCGGGTGAACGGAACAACTTTGGCCGAGGACATTGCCAAATATGATGTGACCGGTTCTACGGTAGATGCCGAGGCCATGCGTATCTATACCAGTGCGCCGGGAGGGGTGTTCAGTAACAAGATGGGTTCGCAGAGCAAGGTATACGACTCACTTGATACCGACCGCGCCGAAGGTTGTATCCGCGATGTGGCACATGCTTACAGTAAAGACGGTGGTCTGGCCGTGCTCTTCGGAAATATTGCACAGGGTGGTTGCGTTGTAAAGACCGCCGGTGTGGATGAAAGCATCTGGCATTTCTGTGGTCCGGCCAAAGTGTTCGACTCTCAGGAAGATGCCTGCGAAGGAATCCTGAACGGAGCGGTGCAGAGCGGTGACGTAGTGGTCATCACCCACGAAGGACCGAAGGGAGGTCCCGGTATGCAGGAAATGCTTTATCCGACCTCTTACCTCAAGAGCCGTCATTTAGGAAAGGAATGCGCCCTGATTACCGACGGACGTTTCTCTGGCGGTACTTCCGGACTGAGTATCGGACATATTTCTCCTGAAGCCGCTTCTGGCGGTAACATCGGAAAGATTGTCGATGGTGACCTGATAGAGATTGATATTCCGAGCCGAAGCATCAACGTGAAGTTGAGTGACGAAGAACTGGCTGCCCGTCCGCAGCGCCCGATGACCCGCAAACGCGTGGTGCCGAAGTCACTCAAGGCCTATGCTTCGATGGTAAGCTCTGCCGATAAGGGAGGAGTAAGAATTATTAACGACTAGTCGATTAAGAAACATGGAAAAACAAAAGATAACTGGAGCAGAAGCGTTGATGCGCTCCTTGGAGCACGAGGGGGTAACCACCTTATTCGGTTATCCCGGCGGTGCCATCATGCCGGCATTCGACGCTTTGTACGATCATAAAGAAACATTAAATCACATTCTTGTGCGTCACGAGCAGGCGGCAGCCCATGCGGCACAGGGTTATGCCCGTGTGTCCGGTAAGGTGGGTGTGTGTCTGGTGACCAGCGGTCCCGGTGCTACCAACACCATTACCGGTATTGCCGATGCTATGATGGACAGCACTCCGATTGTAGTCATCTGTGGTCAGGTGGGTGCTTCTATGCTGGGTACCGACGCTTTCCAGGAATGTGATTTGGTTGGTGTCACCCAGCCAATCACCAAATGGGCTTATCAGATCCGTCGACCGGAAGATGTAGCCTGGGCTGTGAGCCGTGCATTTTATATTGCCCGTAGCGGTCGTCCCGGTCCGGTTGTGCTCGACTTTGCCAAGAATGCGCAGACCGAGTTGGTAGACTACGAACCGGAAACCATCGACTTTATCCGCAGTTATGTGCCGGTGCCGAAGATGGAAGATGAGGCCATTCAGGAAGCTGCCCGCATGATTAACGAAGCCAAGAAACCTTTGGTACTCGTGGGTCAGGGTGTTGAATTGGGCGGTGCGCAGGAAGAGATCCGTGCTTTCCTCGAAAAAGCCGATATGCCTGCCGGTTGCACTTTGTTGGGACTCTCAGCTCTGCCTTCCGATCATCCGTTGAATAAGGGTATGCTCGGTATGCACGGTAGTCTGGCCACCAACCGCAAGACTCAGGAATGCGACTTGCTGATTGCGGTGGGTATGCGTTTCGATGACCGTATTACCGGAAAACTCAGTACTTACGCCACTCAAGCCAAGAAAATCCATTTCGATATTGACCCGAGCGAAATCAACAAGAATGTAGTCGTTGATTTGGCTGTATTGGGTAATTGTAAGGACACCTTGAGTGCCGTAACCGCTCTGTTGAAGGAGCAGAAACACACCGAGTGGATTGAGAGCTTCAACGAACACTATGAAGAAGAGCGCGTCCGCGTGATTGAACCTGAGATTCATCCGCAGGAAGGACCGATCAAGATGGGAGAAGTTGTGCGCAAGGTTACGGAAATGACCGATAACAAAGCCATTCTGGTGACCGATGTAGGCCAGAACCAGATGCTGGCTGCCCGTTACTTCAAATTTACCGAAAAGCGAAGCATGGTAACTTCCGGCGGTATGGGAACTATGGGATTCGGACTTCCGGCAGCTGTGGGCGCGACCTTCGGAGCACCCGACCGTCTGGTTTGTGCCTTTATGGGCGATGGCGGTATCCAGATGTCCATTCAGGAGTTCGGAACCATCATGGAGCAGCAAGCCCCGGTAAAGATCATTCTGCTCAACAACAACTATCTGGGCAATGTGCGGCAGTGGCAGGCTATGTTCTTCCATCACCGCTATTCATTCACTCCGATGCTCAACCCCGATTATGAGAAGATTGCTTCGGCCTACAACATACCGTGCGAAACGGTTGTCGAGCGTGCCGATTTGGAGAAGGCCATCGACAAGATGATCCATACCGACGGACCATACCTGTTGCAGGTGGCTGTAATCGAAGAGGGAGAAGTACTGCCCATGTGTTGCCCTGGCAATGATGTGGACGATATGTTGTTAGAGATTAAATAAGGAGATTGAAACATGGAACAAGATAAGAAGTTTTACACCCTGATCGTTTTCTCCGAGAACTTTGCCGGTGTATTGAATCAGGTTACCGCTGTATTTACTCGTCGGCAGGTAAACATTGAGAGTCTGAATGTGTCGGCTTCCAGCATCAAGGGTGTGCACAAATATACCATTACTTGCTGGACTACCGAAGAGCAGATTGTGATCATCACCAAGCAGATCGAGAAGAAAATCGATGTGCTTCAGGCCAACTACTTTACCGACGATGAAATCTTCATTCAGGAAGTGGCTTTGTATAAGCTCGCCACTCCGGTGGTGCTCGACACACCTCAGGTTTCTGAAGAAGTGCGCCGTCACGGAGCACAGATTGTGGAGGTGAACCCGACCTATACCGTAGTGACCAAGAAAGGACGTACGGAGGACATCATGTCGCTCTATCATGCGCTGAACCAGTGGAACTGTGTTTTGCAGTACGTACGTTCCGGTCGCATTGCCATCACCAAGAGCTGCATTGAATATCTGGACCGCTTCCTGGCCGAGCGCCGCGAGTCCTATGAGGCCCAGAAAAAACAACAAGCCAACGGATAAGTCATGGAGCACAGTAAGATAGGAACCTATCGGCTGGTAGCCGAGCCGTTTCATGTAGATTTCAGCGGTTCGCTCTTTTTAGGTGTGCTGGGCAATCATCTGCTCAACTGCGCCGGTTTTCATGCCAAGGAGCGCGGTTTCGGTATGGCTTCTTTGAATGAAAGCAACTACACCTGGGTGCTTTCGCGCCTTGTGGTCGAGATGGAACGTATGCCGAAGGAGTTCGAAGAGTTTACGGTAGACACCTGGATCGAGAATGTGTATCGCCTGTTTACCGACCGTAACTTTGCGGTGTGCGACGCTTCCGGTACCCCCATCGGTTATGCCCGTTCCATTTGGGCCATGATTAATATGGATACCCGTAAGCCTGCGGACCTGTTGCTGATGCACGACGGGCATATTGTGGATTATATCGAGAGCGAGAAGCCTTGTCCCATCGAGAAGTTCTCACGCATCAAGCTGAGCAATCCCGAGTGCGTGCGCACCTATCCGGTGGTGTATAGCGATATAGACGTGAACGGACATGTAAACAGTGTGAAATATGTGGAGCATGTGCTCGATCTGTTTCCGCTTGAGACCTATCGCACTCAGTATATCCGCCGCTTCGAAGTGGCCTATATCGCTGAGGGGCATGTGGGAGATACCTTGCTGTTTTACAAGGAATCCTGTGGCGACGGAGTGTACGATATCGAGATACGCCGAGCCCCTGTAGCCGATGGCAAGGAAGAGACATTATGTCGCTTTAGAATATATTTTAGTAATAAATAGTAGCTTTTTATTCGTTATATAAAATAAATTTGTATATTTGCTGGCGATTAGATTTTAAATAGAAAAAGAAATACCAGTAATAAACAACACAATAAAAAATTAGAAAAATGGCAGAATTGAATTTTGGCGGTGTTATCGAAACCGTGATGACCCGCGAAGAATTTCCATTGGAAAAAGCACGTGAGATTTTGAAAGACGAGACTATTGCTGTCTTAGGTTATGGTGTTCAGGGACCGGGTCAGGCTTGTAACCTGCGCGACAACGGTTTCAACGTCATCGTCGGACAGCGTCCGGGCAAGACTTACGACAAGGCAGTGGCTGACGGATGGGTTCCGGGCGAAACACTGTTCTCTATCGAAGAGGCTGCTCAGAAGGGTACTATCGTCTGCATGTTGCTGTCAGATGCCGCTCAGATTGCCGTATGGCCACAGATCAAGCAGTACCTGACTCCGGGCAAGGCTCTGTACTTCTCACACGGTTTTGGAATCACTTACAAGGAAAGAACAAATATTATCCCACCGGCAGATATCGACGTGATTATGGTTGCTCCTAAGGGTTCTGGTACTTCTTTGCGTACCATGTTCCTGGAAGGTCGTGGCTTGAACAGCTCTTACGCCGTATATCAGGATGCTACCGGCAGAGCAATGGACCGTACTTTGGCCTTCGGTATCGGTATCGGTTCCGGTTATCTGTTTGAAACTACCTTCAAGCGTGAGGTTTACTCTGACCTGACCGGTGAGCGTGGTTCATTGATGGGTGCTATCCAGGGCTTGTTGCTGGCTCAGTACGAAGTGTTGCGTGAGAATGGTCACACACCATCTGAGGCTTTCAACGAAACTGTAGAAGAGCTGACTCAGTCTTTGATGCCTCTGTTCGCACAGAAGGGTATGGACTGGATGTATGCTAACTGTTCTACTACTGCACAGCGCGGTGCTTTGGACTGGATGGGTCCGTTCCACGATGCCATCAAGCCAGTGATGCAGAAGTTGTATGAGTCTGTAAAGAGCGGTAACGAGGCACAGATCTCTATCGACTCTAACTCACAGCCGGACTACCGTGTGAAGTTGGAGAAGGAGTTGCAGGCTTTGCACGACAGCGAAATGTGGCGTACTGCCGGGACTGTCCGCAAATTGCGTCCGGAGAACAACTAAGAAAGTCAATTTTAAGTGAGCGGAGAAGCCTTTTTCCGCTATCACGAAAAACAAATATAAACGGGAGGCGTGCTTGGCATGCTTCCCGTTTTTTTATTCCTCTTCCAGTAACCATTTCTCGATGCCACGGATGGCTCTGCTGAAGTTTAGGCCGATTTTAAAAAGCTTTCGGGGATCAGAAGCGAAGGGTAGGGCAAGGTCTGCACGACAAGATCAATTCGATTCATTTACTCCGTTCCTTTCATCTATAGCGGGAAAGGTAAATAAAATAATTAATATTTAATAATGTTAAATTGGGGGGGGTAAAAATATTTTTTGTAATTTTAAAACGAGGCAATCGTTTGAGATGACCATGCTATTATGAAAATGCTTTATGGAGCAAATGGTTTAGTCATTTCCGAAGGATTGTGTCTTAAATGCCTTTTTAAGGCAGATGTATCATTTTTGTAAAGCAATGAGTATGAAACGAATTATTTTCTATGTTCTGCTGACCTTCCTGTTTGTGAATGTGTCTGCTGCACAAAGTGTTGATGAGCGTATTGGAAATGCCATGAACAGCGAGTCCTGGCATCAGTTGAGAAAGATTTACATGGAGGAGGGGGCGCATATACAAAGTCCGTTTCTGAAAATATTGTCCCGTTTCTTTGTGGCCCATTTCTATAACGAGCCGGATTCGGCTCTGCATTATGGCGGCATCCTGTTGGAGAAGTATCAGGGAGATTTGGGCGGAGGTGTGGCCAATGTATTGTATCTGATGTCGGATGATGCTGCCCGTTTGGGATTGTGGAACGATGCCTATCAGATGATGCACGCTTACAATGCGGCTCTGGCGCAGGCGCAGGTGCCCGCAGAACCGCTGTTTGTGGCTACGGAGAACCAATATGCGGCTTTGCGTGATGCCGGCGGCTTTCAGGTCATCAAACCGGCAAAGGAGATTCGCATCCCATTTAGTTATCTTTCCGGAAAACGCGAGAATCCGGGATTGATTTGTCTTTCCGCCCAGATTCATGGAGAAACGGTTCGGGTAAACTACGATACAGGCGCGGGAACTAACGTAATGTCGGAAGAGATGGCCCGCAAGCTGAATCTGAAACTGTATGATTTTGCCGGTACTCAGATTGGCGGTGTTTCCCAAGTAAACAGCAAGTTTGCCATCGTAGACTCCGTTTGCTTGGGTGAAATCGTTTATTGGAACGTGCCTTTCCAGATCATTGATTTTTCAACGGGAAATGCCGAAGCCGACGCCCAGCTTAAGGAAATCGGTTTGCATTGTGTGCTGGGCACTCAGACCATGATGCCACTTGGCGAAATCCAGTTTGATTTTGCGAACTGTAATCTTATCATTCCCGAGAAGCTTTCCGCAAAGCCGTCTTATGCTCCCAATATTTACCGCTCTGCCGGAAATGCCTTCGTTTTGTCTTTGTATGACTGTAAGTTACAGGCAAACATTGATGCCCATCTGGACAGTGGTGCTGCTTATCACGGCCTTACCTTTAAGTATTTTGACCGTAATCGGGGTTTGTTTGAAGGTCTGGTTCCGACAGATACCTTGCGTTATGCCGGAGCCGGCGGAGTGAGTTCTGCCAAGATCGGTTATACAGACATGCATTATAAAATCGGCGACCGTATCGTTAAATCCGATTCTGTAAGAGTGGCTATGGAAGGCGATCTTCAGGGAGAAGAGTTTGATATGTTGTATGGTCTGCCCGAGATGGCAGCTTTTGATAAAATGATTCTCAATTTTAAGGATATGTGGCTTCGGATGGAGTAGGCGTGTAGCCTATTGGTGGACAAAGCCTAAGAACAACAGCGAATGGGAAAGTTATGATAACATATTTTCCGTTCGCTGTTGTTCGTTTTGTTTTGTCTTGTATGAGGATATATTTCTCGATAATGAGTAGAAACTTTCCGGAATATCCGCTAGGACTATTCGCAAAAAGCGACGATGGCTGAATAGTTATCGTGCGATTCGGTCTGGCAGATCCGGTCCATCTCTTCGATAATTTGCTCCGGAGTGTCATACTCTTGCATTAAGGCCTGAAGTGCTTCCGGAGTCATGCTTTTATAGACACCGTCGGAACAAAGCAGAATGCGGTCACCCGATTTTACGGGAAACTGCATGATGTCCGGATAGGCCTTTATCGGATCGTAAGAGAAGAAACAACGGTTTATCACTTCCCAACCGAAGCTGTCTTCCGTGTGGTCACGCGTTTGAAACAAGAGTCCGCTGTTTTCTCTGAAAAGGTAACATCTGCTGTCGCCTACGTGTACCACTGTGAACTGTTCCTCTTTGATGCTGGCCATGACTAAGGTGGTCCCCATTTCCAGATGATGCAATTCATTTGCCTTTGCATTCAGCTCTTTGAAAGCCGAGGCACAGGAATAGAGAATCTTTTCTTTGGAGTCTTCCTGCTTTTCCTGATCCATCCAGTAATTCATAAAGGCCGTGATCACAGTATTGCTGGCTATTTCTCCGCCCTTATGTCCGCCCAAACCATCGCAGACAATGCCGGTCCACCTTTCTTTTTCCGGTGCCTCAGACACCAGAACGGCATCTTCATTTTGCGGACGCTTTCCGGTCTTGCTGATTGTTGCGTATATGATCTTCATGTTCCCTAAAGTTTAGTTTTGGTTATTGTTTTATATTCAGAAAGAGGTCATCGCTTCTTGAAGTCTATCGCCTTTGGCGTTTCAGATAAATCAGATTTTCTCCTTTTTATTTCTCCTCGATTAACCACTTCTCGATGCCTCGGATAGCGTTGCTGAAATTCACGCCGATTTTAAAAAGTTTCCGGGAATCGGACGCAAAGGGTAGGGCATAATGCTTTTCGTTGATCTGGCGCAAGGCTTCTTCGGCAGTGCCTTCCAGCTTGAACTCCATCACATAAATATAGTCCGTGGTCTGCACGACAAGGTCGATGCGACCTTCCGAAGTATGGTATTCCGCTTGCGTGTAGAATCCCAAAAGTTTAAAGACAATGAAAAGCACGTTCTGATAGTGGCGTTCCAGATCACGTGCCAGCTCATACGGACAGTCGGCGAAGAAACTTTGCAGACGTTTCATAAAAGCATCAGTCAGACCGCCACGCACTTCCTGTACAAAACGACTCAGTTCGAATGCCGTGTTCCCGGAAGACAGATGCGCATAGTGCGGAAGCAGGAATTTGGTAAATCCTTCTTCCACCTCTTTATTCGGAAAGCCTAAAGTATAGTACCGGAATTCCCGATCAAAGTCTTTGATGGTGAGATACCCGCTCTGGTAAAGAATCGGCACGGGGTTCTCTTCCATGGAGTCCATTCCGTTGAGAGAATCCGCCATGGCCATTTCCTGCGTCAGGCGGTTCAGGTCATAACGACAGTGTTTCAACAGTTCCACCAGGAATGTCGGTGTACCTGTCTCGAACCAATAGCTGCCGAACTGCCTTTGTGCAAAAGTATTGAGCAGACTGAACGGATTGTAAATGTCTTCGCTTTTATCCGAAAAGTGATAGCCGTCATACCATTGTTTCAGTTCCCGTGAAGTGTCTTCCGGAGACATTCCTTGACTTTCACCCAATAATCTGATGTCTTCTTTAAAGTAATGGTGCAGCTCCTGTTCTGTGATTCCGCAGATGGAAGCGAAGCGTGAGGATAAGGAAATATCCATCAGATTGTTCAGATCGCTGAATACGCTGACCTTGCTGAATTTGGTGACACCGGTCAGCATGGCAAAGCGCAGATACTTGTCGCAACTCTTCAGAACTCCATAAAAGGCCTTCAGGGTGTTGCGGTATTCTGTTTGCAAGGGTTCGTTACCGATAGCTTGAAGCATGGGTTTGTCGTATTCATCAATCAGGACAACGACTTTCTGGCCGCATTTTGCGGCGGCACGTTGAATCACTCCCTGAAAGCGCAGGGAATGGGTCGTTTCGCTGGGGCGTGTTTCATATTGACTTTCCCAGTTGCACAAAGCATCGTTGAGTATGCTGTACAGACTTTCGGGGGTGTCATACTTTTGCGCGTTCAAATCCAGATGTAATACCGGATAAGTATTCCATTCCTGTTCCAACTGCTCGACTGCAAGTCCGTGAAACAGTTCTTTTTTGCCTTCAAAATAAGCTTGTATGGTAGATAGTAGCAGACTCTTTCCGAAGCGTCTCGGACGGCTCAGAAAGTAATATTTCCCACTCTGCACCAACTGATACATCAGCTCAGTCTTGTCCACATAACAGTAGCCCTCTTTGCGGAGGTCTTCAAAATTCTGTATGCCTACCGGATATTTTCGGATCATCATGCGTTCTGTTTTTGTATCCTTGTTTGTTTACAAAAATAGCGTTTTCTCTATGGATTCGCAAATTATCCATTGATTTGCTTCGTTTCTTTCATCTGAATCGTGAAAAGCTAAGAAAATAATTAATATTTAATAATGTTAAAATGGGGGGGTAAAATGTTTTTTTGTAATTTAGAATCGAAAAAAATAGCTCGTAATCAAGCTTTACTGTGATGAAAGCACTTAAAACCAAAATTTAAGACCATGAGAAAATATCTGCTTCTTTTCGCCTTGCTTCTTCTTTCGCCCTGTTTGGTGAATGCTCAGGGACTGTTTACCGTGAAAGCAAAGATCATTTCTTCTTTGGATTCACTGCCGGTATATTCCGGTGTCTGCAAAGTTTTTAATGCCCGTCAGGAAAAGATTCTGGAGATTCCGTGGAAGGAAGACGGACTGGTGTCGATGTATATTGGAAATCCCGGTAAGTATGTCTTTCAGTTTCAGGCAGACGGATATGTGGCAAAAGATTATGCGAAAACCATACTCCAGTCAACCGATTTGGGAACAATATCTTTGAAAGACAATATGGTACGCCTGAAGGTAGTCACTGTGGAGGGGAAGGCACGCTTCCAGATTGTCAAAGGAGATACGACCATTTATAATCCGAAAGCTTTTGCCATGACACCGGACGCAACCCTGAAAGACATGGTCCGGCAGATACCCGGAATGGAAATACGGGCGGGGGAACTGGTATGGCATGGAAAGACCATCGACCGTATTCTGGTAAACGGACAGGACTTTTTTGGAAAAGACAAGTCCATTGCTTTGGAAAACCTTACGTATGACGCTATTGGCAAGGTAAAGGTTTATGACAAGCAAAGTGAGTTTACGGAAAAGACCGGTATTGAAGACGGCGACAAGAAGACTGTGATGGACGTGGCACTGAAGGATAGTCACAAGGCCCGTTTCATCGGAAATCTGCGGGCCGGGGGCGGTACGGAGGAACAATATCGCTTGGGCGGTTTCGTGACTCGTTTCACAGACCGTCTGCGTACTTCCGCATTGGCGGAAACGGCCTCACAAATGCCTACCATGATTGATATGGGTAGTGGCAGATTGTTGGGAAGTGGCACGCAGACCGGCAGGAATCATAACCAGCAGTATGCCGGAGAAGTGGTATGGAACAACGGAAAGCCCAACAATAAGACAGGAGCTCTGAATCTGAACACACACGTGAAATATGCCGTGTATGACAAGTACAATGAGTCGCTTCGTTCCGAAGAACTGTTTGTTCCCCAAACGGATGCCGTGTTCCACTTGTCGCAGCTTAAGGAGTCGGAAGTGTGGAAGGAACTGAATGCTAAAGTCAATCTGAAATGGCAGATGACCGATAAGGTTTATGGCAGTATGAATCTGGTCTTCAATAATGTCTGGCGTGACTTGGAAAGCCGCAAGCGTATGGCTGCTTTTAGAAGTACCCCCTATGGTGGAGGCACCGATGTTTTGGACGAATTATGGCAGGAAAACCCCGAAATGATGGAACTGGCCATTCACCGGAACCGGCAGAGCAGTGATGCTTCAACGGATCAGAACCAGATGCAGTTCGATGCGACAATCATCCATAATCTGAAGCCGGGCCGCAGAAGCCTTACCTGGTATGGCGGTTTCCAGCGAGGTGTGAAGGATTACAGTCAGTACACCCTGTCGGACATTGTCTATTACGATACCCGAAGCACAGAGGTGAACCGCCAGTATATTCCTCAGGATGAGTTTCGCACCTGGCTCAATGGTACCGTGCGCTATACGGAAACATTGAGCAAAAACCTGTCGCTGATTGCCGGATACAGTTATCTGCATACGTATGACAAGAGCGACCGTCCTCTGTTCCAGTTGGATTCTTTGGGCGGAGATTGGGCCGGAGCCGACCGTCCTTTGTGGAGCCTGCCCGAAGGAGATCTGTTGCAGACGGCGTTGAACCTGCGGAACAGTGTTTATTCCAAAAGGTACCAGCAGAATCATGCCGTGGAGTTTAAACTCAGTTATCGGGGAGCGAAGTGGACCGCTGTGGCCGGCCTTGTGCTCCGTCCGGAACAGACCCGGCTGGAATATCAGCGCGACCGGATTGATACTTCTATCGTGCGGAATCTGTTTTATCCGGCACCGACCCTTTATTTGAAAAGAGTGATCGGAAACAAGTTCGTGCTTGATGCCAATTACAGTGCGGTGGAGAAATATCCTGATCTGGTCAACATGCTGGATTATGTGGATGATACGGACCCGTTGAATGTCAGTCGAGGTAATCCGAACCTGAAGCCTTCGTGGACGCATAACGGCTCGGTGAACTTCCGTTACTATAATTCGGCAAATGAACTCTCCATTTCAAACAATCTTCGTCTGACGGCATCTGATCAGGGCATGAGCAGTCTGCTGACTTATAATCCCGAAACGGGTGTCCGTACGATTACGCCTCAGAACGTAGACGGAAACTATTCTTTGAATTACAGTGGTAATGCCAACATTCGTCTGGACGAGAAGGGATGGTTCCACCTTTCACCGTACTGGTCGGTAGGCCATCAGAAATATCACAATTTCATTCAGTTGGATGCGGGCCGGTCGGTAGAGAGCGCCACTTCTGTGCTACGTGGTGGAGTGTCTGCGCAGGTGGCTTATCAGAAAGGAAACACGCGCTTTACTCTGTATGGAGGCTGGAACGGTGAGGATCTGCAAAACAATATGGATGCAGACTTCAAGGAGTTTCATTACACCGGAAATTTAGGTTCTGTGCAGATGTTTGAATTGCCATGGGCCATCCGTGTCTATTCTGATCTGGACTTGTCCTGGAATCGTGGTTATGCCCATGCTCCCATGAATAAGATGGAGTATGTGTGGAATGTGCAGCTCAGCCGTTCCTTCCTGAAGAAGAATAGTCTGACACTGACTCTGGCGGGTTATGACCTGTTGCGCGGAAAGCAGAACAATTGGTATCAGGTATCCGATTACTCTACGGTTTACAGCCATTATATGTATGTCAATTCTTATTTCATGCTTGAGGCAAAATACATTTTCTAAATCCTTTTTTCAGAGTGATATGAGCCCCGAAAGTTAGATAAAAACTTTCGGGGTTTTATCATTTTGCCACCTCTCTATGTAATATGTAAGATGATACCCATTTTTAAATAAAAAATCTGTGCTATGATGCAACTAAAAATAATCTTTATAGAAAAATTTATATTTAATAATGTTAAATTGGGGGGGGGTAAAATATTTTTTTGTAATTTAGAAACAAGAAAAATTATCTTTTAATAAATACCTGTCTTAAAAACACATTGAATATGAAGAAAGGTCTTGTTTTATCCTTGGGCTTTTTCCTGATAATTGGCCAACCTCTTTGTGCGCAAAAAGTAAAAGGGGGACTGATTTGGGGAGAACTTCGTGATCAGATTACCCGAAAATCGTTGATCGGTTCAAAAGTTACACTGCTTACAGCCGATAGTGTTGCCATAGATTCTCTTGTGACGACAAAGGATGTCTGTACTAACAACGTGTGGGGAGCCTGGTACTTCGAAGTGCCAAAAACAATGGAAAAAAGCATTTTGAAATTTGAATACGAAGGTTATGAAACTTGTTATCTCAATGTACCGGCCCAAACTTTTAAAGGACGTAACAACATGAAGCGCTTTGACGCTTACATTCGTCGTCTTCCTCGTACTCGTAAACTGGGGGAAGTTGCTGTTACGGCTACCAAGGTTAAGTTTTATATGAAGAAGGATACGCTTGTTTTCAATGCTGACGTATTTCAGTTGGCTGAAGGTTCTATGTTGGATGCATTAATCAGGCAACTTCCGGGAACGGAACTGAAAGATGATGGACGTATTTTGGTAAACGGACGTCAAGTGGAGAGCCTGTTACTGAATGGCGAAGATTTCTTCAAAGGTAACAATCGCATTATGTTGGATAATCTTCCCTCATACATGGTTAAAGATGTTCGGGTTTACGAAAAACAAGGCGATATCGGTAAGATGATGGGCAAGAAGGTTGGTGATGAGCAATATGTGATGGACGTGAAATTAAAAAAGCAATACAGCATCGGTTGGATTGCCAATGCAGAAGGGGGATACAGCACAGAAAACCATTATCTGGGACGTCTCTTTGCTTTACGTTTCACACCTCAGTCACGTGTAACCGTGGTGGGTAATATTAATAATGTCAACGATACCCGGAAACCGGGACAGAATAGCGAATGGACGCCGGAAAATATGCCGAGCGGTACGCTTACTACAAGGATGGTGGCAGCCGATTACATGATAAAGGATAAGTATCGTCGTTATGAACTTTCGGGAAATGCGGAGGCAAATCATTCCGATGCCACGAATTTGACGCAGAAGGCTAATGAACTGTTTCTACCGTCGGGTAATACTTACGAGCGTAGTGAAAGCCGGACTAAAAATCATAATGTTCGGGTGAATACAAATCATACTTTTGTCTTTACACCCAAAGAAGAGCTTAGATTTATGATTGCTCCTCGTTTCAATTATAACAGACAAGAGGGTAGCAATACTGATGTCGCTGCTACTTTCCTGAAACATCCGGGTGAATATACTACCGCTGCTTTGATTGACAGCATCCGGAATCCGCAGGCAGGAGACCTGTTGCGTCGTCTAGCCGTAAACCGTACACTGACAGACGGCCTTTATAATAGCAGACGGTATAATGGTGGGATTTCATTCTCTAATGTGATCAAATATGGCGTTGATATGATTGAAATCAATGGTTCTGTGAATGCTTCGGATAACCAGCGTGAAGTGTATGAACACTATTTGCTTGATTATCCTTCGAATGCTTCTCTTTCGCCTGATTACCGGAATCGTTGGATCAACGGGCGCCCGGACCGTTCTTTAAATTATAAAGTACGGGCTGCCTATAGTTATTGGCCGGCAGGCCAGTGGCTGATACAGCCAGGCTACACATTCGGGCAGAATTATTCTCATAAAGACAACACCATTTATCGTTTGGAGCGTTTGGCCGGTTGGGGATATGGGACAGACCATCCGCTTGGTATGCTTCCTTCAGAACAGGAACAGTTGGTTTCGGCCATGGATCAACAAAACAGTTATGAACGTCGTGAAACGGATACATGGCATACTGCGGAAGTCTATATCAAGAATGATCATTGGGCAGACAGTACTTGGAATTATTTTCATTTTGATGTGAGATTGCCACTTACCATGACTCATAATCGTTTGGATTATATGCGTGCGGACTATGATGGAGTGACGACACGTAATACCGTATTTTTCCAGCCGTCTGCGAAAGTGGAATATAAATGGCATAATCAGCAAAGAAGTGTGTCGTTTAACTATAATATGAAGCAGTCAGCCCCTGATATGCAAGACCTTCTCGACATCGTGAATAACGAAGATCCACTCAATATCTATCATGGTAATTCCAGTCTGAAAAATACGACGAGCCATACTCTCCGTTTGGATCATAGTAATAATAATCCGGGCAAGCAGCGTTTCTTTGGGGCTTATGCAGCGTATAGCGTCACACAGAATGCCAAAGCTATGGGATATGTTTATGACCGGTCTACCGGCGTTCGGGTCTATACTCCCGAAAATGTGAACGGTAACTATTATATTTATGGTGGCGTAAACTATTCCATGCCACTGGATAAAAAAAGACGAATCACTTTTAGTACCTGGACCTTCGGTCAGATATTCCGGGGTGTGGATTTGATCTCTACCGAAACGGGCGTTGCCCCTTCACGTTCCTCGGTAAATACTTATTGGGCAACAGAAACCGCAAAACTTGATTTCCGTTTGAAACGGTTTATGCTTGGTGTCAAAGCTTATTGTTCCTGGAGTCGGGCTATCAGTGAGCGTGAGGATTTTAATCCTTTCACGGTTTGGGACTTCAATTATGGACCAACTGCTCAGATAGAACTTCCATGGGATATGCAGCTGGCTACCGATCTTACGCTTTACAGCCGTCGTGGATATGATGATCCCGCAGCTAATACCGATGATGTGGTCTGGAATGCCCGTCTGTCCAAGCGTATTTTGAAAGGAGGTTTAACCTTCTCGATAGATGCTTTTGATATGCTGGGACAACTTTCTAATCTGACACAGACTGTGAATTCGCAAGGTCGCTTCGAAACTTATCGAAATGTTATTCCGCGTTATGTGATGTTCCATTTGATATACCGTTTGAACATAAAGCCTAAGACGCGTACTTTCTGATGTTTTGCTTCGCCCGTTTTTCATATTTATGGAAAACGGGCGAACTTGGTAAGGATATGGATTTTCGTGTTGTATTCCTTTTTTCAGATCATCGAAATGAACGGCAAATTTCATTTCGATGATTTTTTAATTTCATCAGGACGAAAAAAATCAGGCCTTCTCATCACGAATCAGATTGAAGTGAGGATATAAAAAAAGTGCACCGCCGAGCGATGCACTTTTTTATGGAATATTGTGTGAGACAAATTCGTGAATTAATAGAACAGATATCTGTGATCCATCACTTCTGCCTTGTTATACAGGTCCATGATGAACTGACCCATACCACGCATGTTCTTGCTGTTCAGCATATTCTCCTCGTTCTTCACGTCCATCTTCTCCTGACCTTTGGTCTTGTTCAGCACCTGGAAGGCATATACACCAGCCATACCCTTGATGCCACTCTTGAACTGACCCTTGGTAGCCTTGTCGGCTGCACCGTTGATGGCAGGCTCGTTGTTACCGGTAGCGCTTACGAACACCGGAGAGTTGAAGGTTACATGTTTTACAGTGTCTACCACGGCACCGGCCATCTGCTTGGCATCGTTCACGCTCTTCCAAGAAGCCATCTTGTCAGCAATCTGCTTGGCCTTCTTGTCGTTGATCACTTCGCGGGTCAGGATGTCCTTCACGCTTTCCATTGAACGGTATCCGGCAGGATTTACAGCTGTAAGAGCAACAACCAACATGTTGTCATTGTTGCCGCACTCATACATCTTGGAAACGCTGTTTACGTCAGTATCCTCGTTGAACAACCATCTCAGAGCCTCGCTGGTGTTGCTGATACCGGCAACATTGTGCTGGTTGCTGAGCATGTCCTTCTGAGTCATCAGCTGATAACCGGCCTTGGCTGCGTTGGCTTCCATCTCTTCGAGAGTTGGGTTGGCTGCCAGGAACTGGCTGAAGTCGTTGTAAGCCTTAGAGTAAGTCTCGTTGCTGAAGGTTACCGGGCATTTTACGATAGCTACATCGAATTTGTTCTGCATGCTGCGACGGTCTGTTACCTGCAGGATTACGTTGGCCTGAGAAATCTTCAGGTTCTGCAGTTCGTTGACAGCACCGTTGGTTACGGCCTTGATATATTTCAAGTCTTCCGGACCCATAGTTGCGCCTTCGTAGTTTCTAGAAGTGATCCAAACCTTTTCGCCGGTCTGGCCATACTTCTTGGCGATAGAATCAAACGGAGTTCCGTTGTTCAGGGCTGTCATGATGCTGTCGGCAGTCTTGGCATTGGTAGCCTCGTCGGCTCCGGCAATCTGAATCTGGCGATACTGGATTGAATCCGGTGCAGAAACGCGGTTCATCAGTTTCACAACATTGAAAGTCTGGTCACCCGGGTTGTAGTATGGGCCGAGCACCTTGTTCAGAGTCATGGTGTCGAGCTGTACGGCTACGTCACCTGGAAGAGCAGCCTTGCTTACAGGAATTTCAGAGTAGTTTACCAGAGATCCGCTCTCGCGTACGATCTTGCTGATGTTACCGCCCTCGGCCAGCTGCTTGCTTACCTCGGTCATTTCCTTCTTCAGCTCGGCCTTGTCCTTCTCGCTGGCTCTAACCTTAACGCTGATATATTTGAAATCGCGGCTTTCGCTGAACTGCTTGAAGTTCTCCTTCATTTCCTCATACTTGGCTTTCAGGTCGGCATCCTCTACCTTGACGGTGCTGTCGGAGATGGTGGTGAAAGGAACTGAAGCCAGCAGCAACTCGCTTTCATTAACGTGGCCTTCGAAATTCATCTTGGCGGCTACCGGGTTGCTGATTACTGAGTGAGCCAGCAGAGACTGGTACTTGTTGACAAGTGCTTCCTGCTTGATGCTCTTTTCGATGAACTGCCACATTTTGAACATGCTTTCGTAGTACTGGATGTACTCAGCCGGCATCTGTGACGGGTTCTTCTTCATATTGTCATAGTCTGTGAGGAATTTCTTCAGCATGTTTACGTCGAATGCACCGGTCTTCTCGTTGCGGAACGGAGTCTGCATCAGATACTGGCTGCGTCCGTTGTTGATGATTTCCTGCAATTCGGCGTCGGTCACGGTCAGACCCAGCTTCTCGGCCTCATGCTCGATGAGCTTGTTCTGAACGAATGTGTTCCACACCTGGTCTCTGATCTGAGTCATTTCTGCTCCGTCCAGAGAGTTGACTCCACGGGTTAACTTAACTACTTCAGAGTACTCGTCTACCAGACTTTGGAAATCCTGATAGGACAGCGACTCTCCGTAAATTTCACCTACTCTCTGTTTGCTTTCTGCTGAGGCAGACTGCATAGAGCGGAAGAATTCTTCGGCGATGAATGCAAACAACGCCAATCCCACAACGATCATAAGAAGTGGGCCTTTGCTTCTGATTTTTTGTAAAGTTGCCATTGGTTTAATTATGAATTTTTGTTATTTATTTTTCCATAAAAGCGTACGAAGATACAAAAAAACCTTCAAAAGAAGGATTTTTTCCCCGAAAAAATGTTATTCAACGACTTTCAGGCGCACCAATTCAATCTTCGTCATGGTGTTTTTGACGATTTTGAACTCGTATTTTCCAAAGGAAACCACTTCGTTGAGTTTGGGGAAGCTCTGGTACTGGTGCAGGATGAGTCCGCTTACTGTTTGGTAATCATCCGATTCCGGAAGGTCGAGGTCGAGCAGCTCGTTTACTTTTTCGATTTCCAGACGGGCGGAAATCAGGTATTCGTTGTGGTCCAGTTTTTTGGCAATGTAGTTTGAGGTGTCGTGTTCGTCTTCGATGTCACCGAAGATTTCCTCTACAAGGTCTTCCATGGTTACAATGCCCGAGGTTCCGCCGAATTCGTCCACGATTACGGCCAGTGACTTTTTCTGCTGCATGAATGTCTTGAGCAGTTTCTGGGCCTGCATGGTTTCGGGCACAATGGGCACCTCGCGGATGTTCTGCTGCCACTGGTCGTGTATCTTGAACATTTCCGATGAGTGGATGAAGCCTACGATGTGGTCGATGTCTCCGTCGTAGACGATGATTTTCGATTTTCCGCTTTCCACGAACAGGTTCTTCAGCTCTTCGAGTGAGGCCGTGCGGTCGATGGCCTGAATCTCCGTACGCGGCACAATGCAGTCGCGCACCTTTACGTTGGAGAATTCCAGAGCATTCTGGAAAATCTTCACTTCTTCGTTGATTTCCTCCTTGTCCGTAGTACTGTCTATGCTCGACTGGATGAAATAGTCTAGGTCCACTTTGGTGAAAGCCTGCTCGGTCTGGTCTTTGCTGGTGTTCAGGCCCACAATGCGGAGAAACAGGCGTGACAGTCCGCTCGTAAGTTCTGATATCGGATAAAGCACCACATAGAAGATGAATGCCGGGAAGGCAAAGATCTTCATCATCTTGTTCGGATTGATCTTAAACAGGGTCTTGGGCAGAAATTCGCCCGTAACCAGTACGATCAGGGTGGAAATCAGCGTCTGGATAATCAGTTTGGCGCCTTCATACTGTCCCATTCCGAGCGGTTCGAGCAGGTAAAAGTCGAGCACGCCGGCCATGAGGATACCGTAGACGACCAGGGCGATGTTGTTGCCCACAAGCAGGGTAGAGATAAAGTTGTTGGGATGCTCGTAGAAGATGTCGAGCACCTTGCTGGTGAAACTCTGCGAGGACTTTTCCAGCTCATAGCGGAGTTTGTTGGAGGACACAAAGGCAATCTCCATGCCGGAAAAGAAGGCGGAGAGCAACAGGATAAAAGCTATTTCCAAAAATATTATTCCCATAGTTTTAAATTGGTTTGGCCGGTCCCTGGCGCACCACGGAGTCTTGCGGGCTGGCCGAGCCGGCATCGTTAAACGGCAATGAGCCTTTTGAATTGTAGAATGTGTAGCGGGTCATCTGTTCGTTGGAGCGGAAACGGGTTCCTTCCACCTCGCGTTCGGGGGTGATGATCCGTACATACATGTTGGAGTACACTTCGTGGCTGGACATGTCCCAGAACAGTTCTTCGGTCTTGAAGACAGTACCCTCCACGTTCCGGACTACAACGCGTCCGCGCAGCTCCCAAAGTTTCTGATTATAACAGTAGGCAGTGTCGGCCTGGACGAACCATTCTACATGAAAGGTGGTGTCGAACTTCTCCAGAAGCAGTCCTTTCAGGAAGGTCCATTTCGGCGGGTTGGTGGTGTTGTAGATATTCCAGTTTTCGGCAATGATCTTGTAGCGGATGATTCCCGAGTCGGAAATCAGGTTGCTGATGCCCTTGGCCTGCATGAAGGGGAGGGAGTCTTTGTCGCTGACTGCGGGTGCCGTATGCACCTTTTCGCCCGAACATGAGGATATCAAAACATGCATAGCAGTTATCAGAAGTATAACTGCTATGCATGAAGTTGAATTCATATAATTATGTTTCTTTGCCGTCATAAAGCTTAGTTGATCTTCCACTTCATAAACCACTTCTCATTGAAGGTGATGCCCACGTTCAGACGGAGATAGTTTTCGGTAATCATGGATGTGGCGCTCGGGCTGCAATGTAACCATTGGAAGGATACGTTGACCACCGAGCGGTTGTTGATATTGTTGGTGATGGGCAGTCCGAATCCGGCAGTGATGCCATATTCGCACGGACCGTCCTGACCGTTTACCTTGACGTATGGGGTGCTGTATGAAGCTCCTATCTTGTATTCCACGCGTTGCAGGTAGCGGCGGCTCTCGCGGTTAGGTACAAATTCGGCACCGATCACAGCCTTCGTGCGGTTCAGGAACTGTCCCTTTTGTGCGGCATAGACCGAAGTTTTGTCGTCGATGGCAGGCATGACACAGTCTGCCCACTTTTCGTGATGCACATCGGCACCGACGCTCCACTGGTTGTTGTACTTCCAGTTGATACCCACACCGAAGCTGTATGGCAGCTGGAAGGCATTCGGAGCCACTTGTGTGGTGGAGTCGCTGTTGGTGGTATGGGTCAGCACGGTGGCTGAATTGTTGATTTTGTGTCCGATTCCGGCAATCGCACCGATGGTCAGCAGGTTCTTCTTGTTGATAGGAATGTCATACTGAATACCGAGATCTACCTTGTAAGTGGTGATGTCGGCATTGAACTGTCGGTACAGATTGTTGGCATTGGCATCGGCCGAAGAGCCGTTGTATAAAGTCTGGCTCACCGTGTGGTAGTAGTTACCCCACAGATAGCTCACGTTGGCACCGATGGAAAAGTTGCGGAACGGTTCCCAACCGATACCCGCATACAGCTGATGGATACCGCCGTCGCCATAATATGTCGACTGGTTGGTGATAGTGTTGCCCGAAACATAGTCCGTGCCCACATGCTGCGATGTGGTGAAGTTGTATCCGATGCTGGAATAGGGAACAAAACCGAAAGAAAAGCCCAGGTGCTTTCTGATGCGGAACAGGGCGTTCACATAGTCCAGTGAGGTGTTATGTGCGTTGACACTGGTGCTTCCGTCGCTGAAATTTCCGTTTTGCAGAGACATACCCACATCAAAGATAAAGGTAAGGGAGTCTGCCTTGGAGTAGGATGCCGGGTTGAGCATGTTTACGCGATTGCCTGCGTGCAAGCCGATGCCCAGTCCGCTCATGGCTTTGTTAAAACCCTGTGACTGGTCATCCAGCATTCCCAATCCGAAACGGGAGTAGGGGGAATTGGTTCCGTTGGTCTGTGCTGTGGCCGGGAGAATTTGTGCTCCGGCGAGTAATAAACTATAAAGAATCTTCCTAGAACTTTTCATTGTTGAAATTTAATATTCTGTTTAGTCCCCTTGGAACGAGGTATTTGTCTGCAAAGATGATATTTTTTATGCTGGAATCAAAATTAAAGTCGTCTCCTCCAGTTAAAAAAACCAAAAGATCCGGATACTTTTTCCGGAAGTGGCGGATATAACCCTCTATCTCAAAAGTCATTCCGGTGATTACTCCCGAGCGCATGGCCGTTTCGGTGTCATAACCCAGTTCCGGGGTGTCTCCCTTTCTGTCGATGAGAGGCAGCTTGGCGGTGAAGGTGTGCATGGCCTTCAGGCGCATCTGCAATCCCGATGTGATGTTTCCGCCCCAGTAATTTGCCTGGCTGTCAATAAACTCATAGGTGAGGCAGGTGCCGGCATCAATCACGAGGATGTTGCGTTCCGGATACTGCATGTTGGCCCCGATGGCGGCGGCCAGACGGTCGGAACCCAGTGTGTGGGGCGTGCGGTAACGGTTCTGTATGGGAATTGGGGTAGAGGCGTTGAAATATAAAATCGGGAAATCGACAGATGCCAGCTGTTCCTGTACCGTAGCCGACAAGTCGATGACCGAGGCGACAATCCCCTTTTTAAATTTATATTTCTTTATGAATGAACCCAGTGCCTCCAACGAATCATTGGAGGTTCTGATTTCTTCGACAGGGGTCTCTCCATCGAAGGCTACCAGTTTGGCGAGCGTATTTCCTATGTCAATAATTAGATTCACTTTCTTTGATATATGCCTTTTGGCCTGCAAAGTTATATAAAAATGATTAGTTGTGCTACCTTTTTTCTATATTTTGCGTGCTGGAGTTACAGATTCTTTCCGATTTGAATGTTTCGTCAAATAATGTACGCTATTTTGCCATTTTTACCGAAATTCGTAGGTGTCGTGTTGATATATTGATTACTTTTGCACGGCTTTAATGAAAAGTGTTGCTTTTTCTTTTGCCCCAAAGTATGTGATTTATGAAAAAGATTTTTTTGTTTTTGTGGTGCATCTGGAATATCCTGAGCGTGCAGGCGCAGGATTTTGAACGCGATTCCATTGAGTTCAGTCTGCTCACCTGTTCGCCTTCTTCCGAGATTTATGCGCTATACGGACATACGGCCATCCGTTATCGGAATGTAACAACCGGTGACGACTGGGCCTTCAATTACGGACTGTTCGACTTTGATTCGCCGAATTTTGTGTGGCGCTTCACAAAGGGTGAGTGTGACTATGAGTTGGGGATCATCCCTTACGCTCCGATGGAAGATTATTATCGTCGCCGTGGCTCGGCGGTCTATGCTCAGGTCCTGAACCTGACACCAGCAGAGAAAGAGAATCTGTTTCGCCTGCTGATGATCAATTATGAGCCCGAAAACAGAAAGTATCGCTATAACTTCCTTTATGACAACTGTACGACCCGGGCGCGCGACCGCATTGAAGAGGCGGTCAACGGCGAGGTGGTTTACAAGGAACATGCCGGACGGGTACTCACTTACCGGCAGATTATCCACCAATACACGGCAGCAGCTCCGTGGGCCGAGGTGGGCAATGACCTCTGTATGGGTGTTGATGCCGACAAGCCTATTACGATACGTCAGGAAATGTTTGCACCTTTTTATATGAAGGACTATGCCGCTCAGGCTGTGATACGCACGACTGATGGCAAGGAACGCCCGTTTGTCTTGCGCGAGGAAACACTTGTTCCTCTGCCGGCACAGGCTGTGGAGCCTACGGGAATGGCCCGCGTCTTCTCTGAATATCTGACTCCGGTGGTGGTGGGAACCCTGCTGTGCGTCGCTCTACTGATATTGGGCGTGTTTCAGTATCGCAAGAATAAGATCTATTGGGGCGTGGATGTGTTCTTTCAGTTGCTGGTGGCTCTGATGGGCTGTGTGGTTACCGTGCTGTTCTTCTTCTCGGAACATCCTACAGTGGGGTCAAACTGGCAGATTCTGTTGCTGAATCCTCTGCCCTTCCTGTTCTTGCCGCGGATCGTAACGTGCGCCATACATCGGAAGAAAACACGAATCCATGAGGTATATACTGTGTGGTTAATATTTTTTATGATCTTTTCAGTGTTTACTCGGCAGGACTTTTGTGCGCCGGTTGTATCTTTGGCATGTATTTTGTTGATACGATCATTAGGGTATATCCTTTATTATAAGAAAAATCAAATAAAATAAGATAATGCATTTAAAAAACTATCGTTTACTTACTGCCCTGATAGGAGCGTGGATCTTGTCCAACGCTTCGGCACATGCGGCTTCGGATGCGCCGCGTTTGGTGGTGAGCATTACGATCGATCAGTTGCGCTCTGATTACATGCAGGCCTTTAAATCGCTGTATGGCGAGCGGGGGTTCAAGCGTCTGATGAAAGACGGATACGTCTGCCTGAATGCGGAATATCCTTTTGTCAGTCCGGACAGAGCTTCGGCTGTGGCTTGCCTGTTTACCGGTGCTTCGCCTTATGAAAACGGTATTGTGGCGAATATGTGGATGGATCGCAAGATTCTCCGTCCGGTGTTCTGTGTGGACGACGAGAAATATCCTTCCCTTCCTAAGGGTACGGCTTCCTCGCCGCAATATCTGCGTACTTCCACTCTGGTGGACGAACTGAAGATGGCTTCGGCCGGAACCGCGCAGATTTATGCTATTTCGCCTTTCCGCGATGCTGCAATTCTGGCAGCAGGACATGCAGGCGATGGCGCTTTCTGGATCAATGACGAGACGGGACAGTGGGTTACTTCCTCATATTACGGTGGCTATCCGGCGTGGGCCAGTGCTTACGACCGTACCAATCCGTTGTGGGAAAAGGTTGGCGAGTTTAAATGGACGCCGACCAACGATCTGGTAGGTAATTTCAATTATCTGCTGGGCAGTGCCGTGACCAATTCCTTTGAACATCGTTTCAAAGGAGACCAGCGCATCTCGCAGTTCAAGACTACCGGTTGTGTCAATGAGGAAGTGAATAAGTTTGCCAAAGTGTGCATGGAAAGCACGGCTTTGGGAAAAGACGATGTGACTGACTTTTTGTCAGTGACCTATTATGCCGGAAACTTCGAGCATAGAACCTCGTCCGAATATCCTATAGAATTGCAGGATACGTATGTGCGTCTTGACCGTCAGCTGGGCGATCTGATTGATTATGTAGAGAAACGGGTGGGATCCGGACAGGTGCTCTTTGTGGTGACCTCTACCGGTTATTCAGACCCTGAGCGCCCTGAATTGGCTCGTTACCGAATTCCTACCGGAGTGTTCAGCATGAAAAAGGCATCTGCCTTGCTGAACATGTATCTGATGGCCATGTATGGCGAAGGTCAGTATGTGGAAGCCACTTACAATGCGCAGATTTTCCTGAACAAGAAACTTCTTGAAGAAAAACAGCTTAATTCGGCGGAAGTGCTGCAGCGATGCCAGGATTTCATCATTCAGCTGGAAGGTGTGCAGGATGTGTATACCAGTCATCGTCTGAATGTCGGTTCCTGGAGTCCTGTAATCAGCAAGATCCGCAACAGTTACCACCCGAAACGTTCCGGAGATATTCTGATTGATGTTTCTTCGGGTTGGAAACTGGAGACGGAAAACTCTAACGAACCGCTCTGGATCAGAGAGGGCTTCGTCAGCTTCCCGCTGGTATTCCTGGGCTATGACATAAAGTCACAAATCATAAAAACTCCTGTTTCAGTAGACTGTGTGGCACCTACATTGTCACAGTTTATGAGAATACGGGCTCCAAACGCTTGCTCTGCTTATCCGCTGACGGATTTAAAATAGAATTTGCTATTTACCGTCAATAGAATGTGCTTTTTTGAAAAAATTATAATAACTTTGCAGTCGTTTGACAAATAAAAAAACAATATATATGGATATAAATAAATTTTTAAGCAAGCTGTTTGGTAACAAGTCAACCCGAGATATGAAGCAGATTCAGCCTCTGGTTGAGAAGGTAAAGGCCGCTTATCCTGAAATACAGGCATTGGACAATGATGCACTCCGTGCAAAGACTCAGGAGTTGAAGAGCTACATTCAGGGATCGGCCAACGACCTGAAGGACAAAATAGCTGAACTGAAGGCTAAGATCGAGCAGACTGAGATTCAGGACCGTGCTCCTTTGTTTGCACAGGTCGATAAATTGGAGAAGGAGGTTCTGGACCGCTATGAAGTGGCTCTGAACGAGGTGATGCCTCAGGTGTTCGCTATCGTGAAGTCTACTGCCGAGCGTTTCGCTCAGAATGAGGACGTAATCGTTACAGCAAACGATTTCGACCGCATGCTCGCTGTGAAATATGATTTCGTAGATATCGACGGAGATAAGGCCGTATATCACGCTCACTGGACAGCCGGTGGTAACGACATCCGCTGGAACATGGTACACTATGATGTGCAGCTCTTCGGTGGTATCGTATTGCATCAGGGTAAGATCGCCGAGATGGCAACCGGTGAAGGTAAGACTTTGGTAGCTACTCTGCCGGTATTCCTGAATGCGTTGACCGGAAACGGTGTGCACGTGGTAACCGTGAACGACTATCTGGCTAAGCGTGACTCTGACTGGATGGGGCCGATCTATATGTTCCACGGTTTGAGCGTAGACTGTATCGACCGTCATCAGCCAAACTCTGACGCACGCCGCAAGGCTTACATGGCCGATATTACTTTCGGTACCAACAATGAGTTCGGTTTTGACTACCTGCGCGACAACATGGCTACTAACCCGAAAGATCTGGTACAGCGCCGTCATAACTATGCGATTGTCGATGAGGTGGACTCCGTGTTGATCGACGATGCCCGTACTCCATTGATTATTTCCGGACCGGTGCCGCAGGGGGACAATCAGTTGTTCGGCGTCTATCAGCCGCTGGTTGAGCAGCTCGTGGCAGTTCAGCGCCAGTTGGCTACTCAGTATCTGGCCGAGGCCAAGCAGCTTATTGCCAGTGACGATAAGGAAAAGGTGGCTCAGGGATTCCTGCAGTTGTATCGTAGCCACAAGGCCCTCCCAAAGAACAAGCCATTGATTAAATATCTGTCTGAACCGGGAATCAAGGCCGGTATGCTCAAGACAGAGGAGATCTACATGGAGAACAACAACAAGCGTATGCCGGAGGCGGTAGAACCGTTGTACTTCGTGGTAGACGAGAAGATGAACAGTGTGGATCTGACCGACAAGGGTAATGAGTGGTTGGCTCACGCAACTTCAAATCCGGATCTGTTCGTATTGCCGGATATCACATCGGCAATGTCAGCATTGGAGTCTGACACCTCATTGTCTGCTGAGGAGCGTTTGCAGAAGAAGGATCAGCTTTACAGTGACTATGCCGTAAAGAGCGAGCGAGTGCACACCATCCAGCAGTTGCTTAAGGCTTACACCATGTTCAACCGCGATGACGAGTACGTAGTGATCGACGGAGAGGTGAAGATCGTGGACGAGCAGACCGGTCGTATTATGGACGGTCGTCGCTGGAGCGACGGTTTGCACCAGGCTGTCGAGGCCAAGGAGCACGTAAAGGTTCAGGCTGCCACACAGACATTTGCAACCATTACTTTGCAGAACTACTTCAGAATGTATCACAAGCTTTCTGGTATGACCGGTACGGCCAGCACCGAGGCAGGTGAGTTCTGGGATATCTATAAATTGGATGTCGTTGAGATTCCGACCAACCGTCCTATCGCCCGTCAGGACATGGATGACCGTGTTTACAAGACTCAGCGCGAAAAGTATAAGGCGGTGATCGAGGAAGTGGAGAAGATGATCAAGGCCGGTCGTCCGGTGTTGGTAGGTACCACATCCGTTGAAATCTCTGAAATGTTGAGCAAGATGCTCCAGATGAGAAAGATTCCGCACAATGTATTGAATGCGAAGTTGCACCAGCAAGAGGCCGACATCGTAGCCAAGGCCGGACAGAGCAGTACCGTGACCATCGCTACTAACATGGCCGGACGTGGTACGGATATCAAGTTGAGCGACGAAGTTAAGGCTGCCGGCGGTTTGGCAATCATCGGTACCGAGCGTCACGAGAGCCGTCGTGGAGACAGACAGTTGCGTGGTCGTGCCGGTCGTCAGGGTGACCCGGGCTCATCTGTATTCTTTGTGTCTTTGGAAGATAAACTGATGCGTCTGTTCGCCAGCGAGCGTATTGCCCACATTATGGACAAACTCGGCTTTGAAGACGGTGAGATGATTGAACACCCGATGATCAGCAAGTCTATCGAGCGTGCCCAGAAGAAGGTAGAGGAGAACCACTTCGGTGTACGTAAGCGCTTGTTGGAATACGATGATGTGATGAACAAGCAGCGTACAGTAGTGTACGAGAAGCGTCGTCACGCCCTGATGGGAGAGCGTATCGGAATGGATATCGCCGACATGATTTGGGACCGTTGCGTATATTTTATCGACGGCGGTGATTATGAAAGCTGCAAGGATAGCTTCCTTGAAGTGTTGGCAATGGAATGTCCGTTCACTGAACAGGAATATAACGAGGTGAAGCGTGAGAAACTTTATGAAAAGGCATACGAAGAAGCCATGAAGCGCTTCAAGATGAAGACCGATCTGATGGCTGCTGTTGCCAATCCGGTGATCAAGCAGGTTTATGAGACTCAGGGTGCCATGTATGAGAATATTCTGGTTCCGATTACTGACGGACGCCGTATGTATCAGATTTCAACCCCACTGAAGGAGGCTTATGAAACTGAGAGCAAGTCAGTAATCAAGGAATTTGAGAAGACCATCATGCTGCACACCATCGACGAGGCTTGGAAAGAAAATCTGAGATCTCTGGATGAGTTGAAACACTCCGTACAGAATGCCAGCTACGAGCAGAAGGATCCGTTGTTGATCTTCAAGCTGGAGAGTGTGACCTTGTTTGACAAGATGGTTGACAAGATCAACAACCAGACGCTGAGCATCCTGATGCGCGGTCAGATTCCGGTACAGGCTCCGCAGGAAGTGCGCGAGGTAGATCCGGAACCGGCACACCAGAAGCAGAACTATGTGGAGAGCCACGAGGATTTGAATGATCCTGATATGGCTGCCGCAGCTGCACAGGATACTCGCGCCGCACAGCCGCAGCAACCTCATGTAGCCGACAAGGGACCGGGTCGCAATGATCCATGTCCTTGTGGAAGCGGCAAGAAGTTCAAGAATTGTCACGGAGCCGGTCTCTAATCCGGTTTCGTCTGCCGATAACCCATCGATGCCCGGATTCGCAAGAGTCCGGGCATCTTTTTTTAGGAAAAACTCTTTTTTGGAGCTTTTGGGCGTGTGGCTCCCGACTTTATTCCCGCTTTGTCCTATTTTCTACATATAATTTGTTTTTTTAGCTCTAAAAAGCGACATTACAAATATTTTTTTGTAATTTTGGTTTCTATAAATATAAAAGACTTTTGATTATGAGCGTAACATCACCTACGATTCAACAGATAGAACGTGCTTTGAATAAAGTCGCAGCAAAGTTTTCGATGATAAAGACCGATCCGGTGCTTACGGATATTCATTTACAAATCAAGCCCGAATCCGGTGAACTTCTTGTGTATAATGATGATTTCGATGAAATTACCCGTTGTGTGGTAGAGGAGTGGATTGATTCAAAAGACGAGAATTTCTATGAAACGAACGTGCCTGTTTTGAGAAAGTGCATTCAGGGAATGCAGGAGGTGTGGGAGAAACTTCCTATTCTCAAGCCCTTTTCCTTTGTGCTGATTGATGAAGATCAGGATGTGGTGAGCGACCTTTATCTGGTAGATGATGACACCATCATTCTGGATAAGGACCTTTTGAAGGGGCTGGATGAGGAACTGAATGATTTCCTGAAGAAATTGCTCGAAGAATAAGTTCTTATGAGAAAAATAACCGTATAAAGGCAGTGTGGAGCAATCCATGCTGCCTTTGTTTTTTGCGGTGGTGTCCGTCGTAAAAAATCATCCCAATGAAAATGAAAAATCATCGGGATGCCTTTTCATTTTCATTGGGATGATTTTTCGGATGCGTTTTCCGGAGATTTTTTGAAGTATGAAACAGAAAAAGGAGCTGTACCCGAATGAGGGATACAGCTCCTTTTGATATACCGGTAAACCCGACAGAAGGAATTAGATGGACAGGATGCCCAATACGTTGATCAGCTCCTTCTTGATCGGTTTGTTGTTCTTGATGGCATTGGCGAACGGAACGTAAACGATTTCGTCGTCACGGATTCCGATCATCACGTTGCGCTGGCCTTCCAGAATGGCATTGATGGCACCCACACCCAGGCGTGAAGCCAAGATACGGTCGCTGGCGCTTGGTGAACCTCCGCGCTGCAGGTGGCCCAGGATAGATACACGCACATCATATTCCGGATATTCCTGTTTTACACGGTCGGCATAGTACATGGCACCGCATTTCGGGCTTTCGGAAACGATGACGATACTTGAGCTCTTGCTCTTACGGATACCACGTCCGATGAACTGCTCCAGCTGGTCGGCATTGGTGGAGTCTTCCGGAATGATGGCTGCTTCGGCACCGCTGGCGATGGCACTGTTCTGTGCCAGGAAGCCGGCATCGCGTCCCATTACTTCGATGAAGAAGATACGCTCGTGTGAAGTCGCCGTGTCGCGGATTTTGTCCACGCACTCCACGATGGTATTCAGGGTAGTGTCATAACCGATGGTTGAGTCGGTTCCGTACAAGTCATTGTCGATAGTACCCGGAAGTCCGATACACGGAACGTCGTACTCCTCGGCAAAGATTCTTGCACCGGTGAGTGAGCCGTTACCACCGATAACCACCAGTGCGTCGATGCCCTGTGCCACCATGTTGTCGTAGGCAACCTTACGGCCTTCTACGGTTTGGAACTCCTTGCAGCGGGCTGTCTTCAGGATGGTTCCGCCACGCTGAATGATATTACTTACGTTTTCGGTTGTAAACTCCTGAATCTCGTTGCGCAGCAATCCCTCGAAGCCTCTGTAAATACCTTTTACCTTGAAGCCCTCGGCAATGGCGGTACGAGTCACCGCGCGGATGGCGGCATTCATTCCCGGAGCATCACCTCCGGAGGTCAGTACACCGATACATTCAATCTTTTTTTTCATGCTCTGAATTCTATTAATGTTTGTGAGTACCACAAAGGTACGATAAAACTGAGAATTTTCAGATATGTGAATAGCGAAAAATATATAAATATATGTCATTCCGCTCCCCATGTGACATTCCTTTGTAGTTTGCCCCTCTTCCGGCGGCGGGGCAATGGGGGAACAGGCCGGGAATGCTGAAAATCCGAATGTTATAAATAATTAAAATATAAAAAATATGAGAATACTCTGTTTTTATTGAGGAGAAAAAGATTTATCTTTGCGGCGAATTTTAAACAATATAATGTCTAACATTATTAGTATTTTTATTATCAATTAATTAACTAAATGGCAGATTTGAAAAATGTAGCTCCTCTGGCAGATTTTGACTGGGAAGCTTATGAAAGCGGTGACGCAGCAAACGTAAGTCGTGAAGAACAGCAGAAGGCTTACGAAGGTTCTTTGAACAAGGTAAACGATCACGAAGTTGTTGACGGTACTGTTATCGCAATGAACAAGCGTGAGGTTGTTGTGAACATCGGCTTTAAGTCAGACGGTATCATTCCTATGAGTGAGTTCCGTTACAATCCTGATTTGAAAGTAGGTGATGTTGTTGAGGTGTATATCGAAAATCAGGAAGACAAGAAGGGTCAGTTGATCCTTTCACACAAGAAGGCTCGTGCTACTCGTTCTTGGGATCGTGTTAACGAGGCTCTGGAGAAAGAAGAAATTATCAAGGGATACATCAAGTGCCGCACTAAGGGTGGTATGATCGTTGATGTATTCGGAATCGAGGCATTCTTGCCAGGTTCACAGATCGATGTTAAGCCAATCCGCGACTACGATGTATTCGTTGGCAAGACTATGGAATTCAAGGTGGTTAAGATCAACCAGGAATTCAAGAATGTTGTTGTTTCTCACAAGGCTCTTATCGAGGCTGAGTTGGAGCAGCAGAAGAAGGAAATCATCAGCAAGCTGGAAAAAGGACAGGTATTGGAAGGTACCGTTAAGAATATCACATCATACGGTGTATTCATCGACTTGGGTGGCGTAGACGGTTTGATCCACATCACTGACTTGTCATGGGGCCGCGTTAGCGATCCTCGCGAGGTTGTTCAGTTGGATCAGAAGATCAACGTGGTTATCCTCGACTTCGATGATGAGAAGAAGCGTATCGCTCTGGGCTTGAAGCAGCTCACTCCGCACCCATGGGATGCTTTGGATCCTAACTTGAAGGTAGGTGACAAGGTTAAGGGTAAAGTTGTCGTTATGGCTGACTACGGTGCATTCATCGAAATCGCTCCGGGTGTAGAAGGTCTGATCCACGTTTCTGAAATGTCTTGGAGCCAGCACTTGCGTTCAGCTCAGGACTTCATGAAGGTGGGCGACGAAGTTGAAGCTGTTATCCTGACTCTGGATCGCGAGGAGCGCAAGATGTCTCTGGGTATCAAGCAGCTGAAGGCTGATCCATGGGAGAACATCGAGGCTAAGTATCCTGTAGGTTCTAAGCACACTGCAAAGGTTCGCAACTTCACTAACTTCGGTGTATTCGTTGAGATCGAGGAAGGTGTTGACGGATTGATCCACATCTCTGACCTGTCTTGGACTAAGAAGATCAAGCATCCTTCAGAGTTCACTCAGATCGGTGCTGAGATCGAGGTTCAGGTTCTGGAGATCGACAAGGAGAACCGTCGTCTGAGCTTGGGTCACAAGCAGTTGGAGGAGAACCCATGGGATGTATTCGAGACTGTATTCACTCAGGATTCAGTTCACGAAGGAACTATCGTTGAGATGCTCGACAAGGGTGCCGTTATCCAGCTGGAGTACGGTGTAGAAGGTTTCGCAACTCCGAAGCACCTCGTTAAGGAAGATGGTTCACAGGCTCAGTTGAACGAGAAGTTGCCGTTCAAGGTTATCGAGTTCAACAAGGAAAGCAAGCGCATCATCCTGTCTCACAGCCGTATCTTCGAAGATGCACAGCGCGCTGAGGCTAAGGAAGCTAAGAAGGCTGCTGCTCCTAAGAAGTCATCAAAGAAGGAAGATACTCCGATGATTCAGAACCAGGCTGCATCAACTACTCTGGGTGACATCGATGCTTTGGCAGCTTTGAAGGCTCAGATGGAAAAAGGTGAATAATTCTATTCAAGAATAAATAGCGAAGAGCGGTGTCCTCGGGTCACCGCTCTTTTTTTATAACAATTGGTGTTCTATGGAAAAATTCGAAGTCAATATTCTGGGTTGCGGTTCTGCATTGCCTACGATGCGCCACTATCCCTCGGCACAGGTGGTGAATGTGCGCGACAAGCTCTTTATGATCGATTGCGGCGAAGGGGCTCAGTTGCAGCTGCGCCGCTCGCGTCTGAAGTTCTCGCGCCTGAATCATATCTTTATTTCGCATCTGCACGGCGACCACTGTTTCGGTCTGATCGGTCTGATTTCCACCTTCGGACTGTTGGGACGTACCGAAACGCTGCACATTTATGCGCCGGCACCGCTGGAATCCCTGCTGCGCCCGCAACTGGATTTCTTCTGTCAGGGAATGCCTTATGAGGTAGAGGTTCACGAACTTTCTGTCGAGACTTATTCTTTGGTCTACGAAGACCGTTCGGTCGAGGTCTATGCCTTTCCGTTGCGCCACCGGGTGCCCTGTATGGGCTTCTGCTTCCGCGAGAAACCCGTGTTGCCGCATATCATTCGCGAGAAAATAGATTTCTATAAGGTGCCCGACTATGCCATTGCGCGCATCAAGCAGGGAGCCGACTGGGTGCTCGAGGACGGAACTGTGGTGCCCAACGCCCATTTTGTGCGTCCCGCGCAGCCGCCGCGCAGTTATGCCTACTGCTCGGACACCACCTATCTGCCCGAAATCGTCCCTTTCCTCAGAGGGGTGGACCTGCTTTATCACGAGGCCACTTTTGCGGAATGCGACAAGCGCCGTGCCCGCGAAACCTGCCACAGTACGGCCCGTCAGGCGGCCGAAATGGCGCGGATGATCCGGGCCCGCCGGCTGTGCATCGGTCACTTCTCGGCCCGTTACGACGATGAGGAGCTGTTACTTCAGGAGGCGCAGACCATCTTCCCCGATACGGTGCTGGCCCGTGAGAATCTCAATCTGCAGATTTGATTTTTGTGCATATTGTTTGCTCCTTCAAAGAAAATACTTTATATTTGTGACATTGAGAAAGGAAGTCAGGATTTATGAAGAAGAAATACATTACACTTATATTGTTACTCACTTTGTTTTTGCCGGCTGTGACACCCGCCTATGCTTTTGTTGATATGCCTTCTGTGGGAATGATGGACGAACTGGCTCCATCCATTACCGTGCGTGGTAACCAGCTTACGGTGCAGCATGCCGAGGGCATGGTGTTGGAAATCTATAACCTGGCCGGTCTGAAAGTGGGTTCGTTTAAGGTGGAGAGTTCGGAGCAGAGCATCAGCACTTCTCTGCCTAAGGGATGCTATATCCTGAAACTGGGAAAACTGGTACGTAAAATCTCTATCGGATAATCTCATGTGATGAAACTCGGAAAATGCCGTTCTTTATTTCTTGCCCTTAGTTGCGCCTTTATGTATTCCTGCGGACAGGAAGAGGTAGAGGTGCACCGACAGGTGTCTGTTGACGACTTCGGGCAGTGGAATACGGATTCCTGCTCGCTGTATAGCGGAAAAATCAGAACGGAGATTGAAGAGCTGATTCATGACAAACCGGCAACCTTGTATGCCGATGCCTTTCTCAACCGTTACTATCTGGAGAAAGGTTCCTTTCTCTGGATTACCCGTAATGGGATAGACTCTCGGGCAGACAGTCTTTTGGCCTTGTGTTCCGATGCCAAAAGATGGGGCATGCCCTCGGCACTTTTCCAGACCCAACCGATACAAAAGGATCTGGAGCGTGTGCGTGCACTGGATTTTGCTTCGTCTCAGGAAATCAGTGCCACATACGGTCGTCTGGAATACCGGCTCACACAACTTTATCTGCGCTTGCTCTGCGGACTGCGGTTTGGTCTGCTGGAGCCTTCGCGTGTGTTCAATCGTCTGGATGTGGCCGACACCACGCCCCAGGTGGTCTATACCCGTCTTTATGACATACCGACCGAGCGCGCTAATCAGTCCTATATCCGGCGGGCGCTGAACAACCTGAGTCATATTTCTTTTGTGGACAGCATACGGGCCAGTGAGCCCGCCACTCCGGCTTATCTGCGGATGCTGGCGCTGTATCTCTCGCCCGAATCTGAGTCTTACGGCCGTTATAAGGTGCTGGCCAACCTGGAGCGTCTGCGCTGGCGGCGCACACAACCCGACAAGCGTTATGTGTGGGTCAATATGGCTTCGCAGGAACTTATTGCCTGTGACGAGGCTGCTGGACGGAGCCTTGAAATGAAAATCTGCGGCGGCTCGCTGAAGCATAAGACCCCCTTGCTGCACTCCCGGATAGACTATATGCAGATAGATCCCTATTGGGTGATTCCTTTCAGCATCATCAAAAATGAGATTGCCGTGCGGCATGTGGGCGATTTGGGATATTATGAGCGCAACCGGATCAAGATTATCGAGAAGGGCAGCGGGGAAGAAGTCGACCCTGCCGACGTGAGTGCGTCCATGTTGCTTTCGGGCAACTACATGCTTCGTCAGGAAAGAGGCGAAGGGAACTCGCTGGGGCGCATGATATTCCGCTTTACGAACAATTTCGCCGTCTTTCTTCACGACACGAACAACAAGGGGGCTTTTGCCCGCAGCAATCGGGCCATCAGTCACGGATGCATCCGTCTGGAGAGACCTTTGGAGCTGGCTTCGTTCCTGATAGACGATGACGAAACGATGGATAAGGTGCGCCTCTCGCTCGACCTGCCGCCGACAACCGACAAGGGAAGGCGCTGGCAGCAGTCCGACAATTTTAAACCGATGAGCTATTACCGCTTTTCTGCGCCGTACCCTCTGTTCATCACCTATCAGACGCTGTATTTTGATGCGTCGGGAAAGCTGCGCTCCTGCGGCGACCCTTATGGTTACGACCGTATTATCATAGAGAAACTAAAAAACATATAAAGACAAGCATACACTGTGCCTAGGCAATGAATATGACAATCAATGAGGAAGAACTGGTGAGGCAGTTGCAGGACAAATCCATGCAGCGTGCCGCTTTTGCCCGTATGGTGTCGGTATACAGCGAACCTATCTATTGGCAGATTCGCCGGATTGTACTGTCGCACGATGATGCAAATGATCTTTTGCAGAACACGTTTATCAAGGCGTGGACCAATCTGGAATCCTTTCGCGGCGATTCCAAAATTTCCACCTGGCTTTATCGCATCGCCATCAATGAGGCGCTGAATTTTGTGCAGAAGCAGAAAAATCATTTTAGTCTGGATGAAGACTCCAGTGTGGTTGACTTCCTGATGAGCGATGAGTTTTTTGACGGAGACGAGTTGCAGGCCCAGTTGCAGGAAGTCATAGCCCGTCTGCCGGAGAAACAGCGCCTGGTGTTTCAGATGAAATACTTTCAGGACATGAAGTATGAGGAAATCAGCGAGATTCTCGGCACGACTGTCGGGGCGCTGAAGGCCACATATCATCACGCAGTCAAAAAGATAGCAGAATTTTTTCAAGAAGAAGATTAAACCTTTTCGTCTTTGTATTGTCTTATAGGTGTACAAAGTAGGAGTCATTATGAGAGAAGAAGATATTATTCGTAGAAAGTTTGGCAACAAAGAACCATTCACCGTGCCGGAGAACTATTTCGCAGACTTTGCGGAGCGGCTGATGAATGAATTGCCGGAAAAGAATGCTCCGGTAGTGCACACGCCGACTGCCAAGGTGCGCCATTTGCGCTACTGGCTGGCTACAGCGGCGGTGCTCTGTTCTGTGGCCGTGACCGGTGCCTGGATTTATCTGAAGCAGGCATCCGCTTCAAAAACTCCGGTTGCCTCTGTGGCTGTGGAGCGCGAAATCAATGTTTCTTCGGAAACTGAGTCGCTCTATATGGAGGACATGCTGGACTATGCTTTGGTTGATAATAGTGAGATTGCCATGTATCTCACAGGTTCAAATTAATTTATGAGTTTTATTGTTATGAAAAAACAATTGTTACTGATTGTTCTGCTGGCCTTTGGATGGCTGACCGAACTTTCGGCTCAGCAGAACGGGCCACACAACTTTTCTCCGCAAAAATTCCGTGAGGAAATGGAGGATTATATTATTCTCAGTACCGGTATGACGGCACTCGACGCCAAGAACTTCTTTCCGTTATATCATGAGTTGCATGACAAACAGCGGAAAATCAATAAGGAAATCATGAAGCTCAAACGCATACACAAAAATGAAAATCCTACGGAAAAGGAGTGCAAGGAGTGCGTGGAGCGGATTATGGAACTGAAAGTGGAGTCTGCCGAGTTGGAACAGGCTTACTTTAAGAAGATGTGCAAGGTGGTGTCTCCGAAGAAGGTACACGCCGTGATGATTGCCGAAGACAAGTTCCATCGCCGGATGTTGCAGAACATTCCCAGTAACAAGAGATTTATTAAGCTGATACCTTCGCAAGGTCCGAAGAAATAAAAAAAGGGGCGCTTCTCAGCGTCCCTTTATTTCGTTTTTAGGTATTAGTTTTGTCTTAAGGTAAAAAGATTGTTTTCAGGATAACGATGCAAAGGTAATTGTATTTTTCTAACATTACAAATATATTTTTATGTTATAAAACATGTTTGTGTTTTATTCTGTAAAAACACCTGAAATGCCTTTAACAATCTACTTACCGATATAGTATTTCAATAGGCCGTCCATTGGGTCCTGAATCACGGTTCCCAGTTGAAAGCCTCTTTGCTGGAGACATTCTTTCAGTTCTTCCTGAAAATAGAAGGCAATGCTTCCGATAAAGGAAACCTGTGTGCTTTGCGGCCGGTATGCTTCCAGATTATAGAATATGAAATCGTCGAAGGCGTTGCAGAGCAGTGCATGTATTTCTTTTTCATCTTTGTGCCGATGCAGGAAAGGAGTGAGCGAGGCCAGAAAACGGTTGGCCATAGGAGTACAGTAGGTGCGCTCGATGACGGTGGCCATATCCAGTCCGTATTCTTCCTGAAAGGCTTGCCGAATGGATGCCGGCAATTTTCCCTTGAACAAAGCCCGCAGCAGCATTTTTCCCAAATAGGCTCCGCTGCCTTCGTCTCCTAAGATATAGCCTAGTGCTGGAGTCTGTGCGGCTATCTTTTCGCCGTCGTACAGACAGGAGTTGGCTCCAGTTCCCAGAATGCAGGCTATTCCTGTGCTCCGCTGAAACAGGCTGCGGGCAGCTCCCAGCATGTCGCTGTATACCTCTATGGTCTTTGTTCCGAAACACGCTTGCAGGATTTCGGCCATAAAGCTTTTCCGCGCTTCTGTGCAGCCGGCACCGTAAAAGAAAATCTTTTCCGGTTTTGAGGTCGAGAAGATATTTTCTTGTTTCTGAAGTTCCGGAAACAGTTCCTGATGGATGATGTTCAGAATGACTTCGCGGTCTTGTGTCGAAGGGTTGATTCCCGTGGTGATGATGCGTATCTGTCTGTCGGTTTCCAGGGCAAAACACCAGGTACATTTGCTGGAACCGCTGTCTGTAATCAGTATCATAATCTTTTTGTTTTTTGGCTTTTCGTGCAAAAATAGTAAAAAAGCCTTTTTCGCGGCAGCTTTTCCGGAGATATTGTTGGGGCTGTCTCTGATCCTTCAGAATTTGCTTTGAAGCAAGAAAAGAGGTCTTCCGCAGATTTATCCCGTCATATTCTGTGGTAGTTTACCCGATTTTGTGTAAATTTGCAACATAATATGAATAGATAAACAACAAATTTATATGGAATTAGCAAGTAAGTACAATCCTGCAGATGTAGAGGAAAAATGGTATCAGTATTGGCTTGACAACAAGTTGTTCAGCTCTAAGCCCGATGGCCGTGAGCCATATACCGTGGTAATCCCACCGCCAAACGTAACTGGTGTGTTGCACATGGGACACGTTCTGAACAATACCATTCAAGATATTCTGGTGCGCCGCGCCCGCATGGAAGGCAAGAATGCCTGCTGGGTGCCGGGTACCGACCACGCTTCTATTGCCACTGAGGCCAAGGTGGTGAACCGTCTGGCCGCACAGGGAATCAAGAAGACTGACCTGACCCGTGAGGAGTTCCTGAAGCATGCCTGGGCATGGACCGAGGAGCACGGAGGTATCATTCTGAAGCAGTTGCGCAAGTTGGGTGCCAGCTGTGACTGGGACCGCACCGGTTTTACGATGGATGAAATCCGCAGCAAGAGCGTCATCAAGGTGTTCTGCGACCTGTATAACAAGGGACTCATCTACCGCGGTGTGCGCATGGTGAACTGGGACCCGAAGGCACTGACTGCCCTTTCTGACGAGGAAGTTATCTATAAGGAAGAGAACAGCAAGCTGTATTATCTGAGATATATGGTGGCCGACGAGAACGGTCAGCCGGACGGAAGCGGACGTTATGCCGTGGTAGCTACCACACGTCCTGAAACCATCATGGGTGATACTGCGATGTGTATCAATCCGGAGGACCCGAAGAACACCTGGTTGAAGGGCAAGCGTGTGATTGTTCCTCTGGTGGGCCGTTGCATTCCGGTCATCGAGGATACTTATGTGGATATCGAGTTCGGTACCGGATGTCTGAAGGTAACTCCGGCACACGACATCAACGACCATATGCTCGGTGAGAAATACAATCTGGAAACTATTGATATCTTCAACGACAACGGTACCATCAGCGAGGCTGCCGGTATGTACGTGGGCATGGACCGTTTCGATGTGCGCAAGCAGATTGCCATCGATCTGGAGAAGGCCGGTCTGTTGGAGAAGATTGAAGACTATAATAATAAGGTAGGTTTCTCTGAGCGTACCAATGTGCCTATCGAACCGAAGCTGTCTATGCAGTGGTTCCTCAAGATGGAGCACCTGGCCAAGATCGCTCTGGGACCAGTGATGAACGATGAGATCAAGTTCTATCCGGCCAAATACAAGAACACTTACAAGCACTGGATGGAGAACATCAAGGACTGGTGTATCAGCCGTCAGTTGTGGTGGGGACACCGCATTCCGGCTTACTTCCTGCCGCAGGGCGGTTTCGTGGTAGCCGAGACTCCGGAGCAGGCTCTGGAACTGGCTAAGGAGAAGACCGGCAACGCCGAGCTGACTCTGGCCGATCTGCGTCAGGATGAGGACGCGCTCGACACCTGGTTCTCTTCTTGGTTGTGGCCTATTTCTTTGTTCGACGGTATCAACAATCCGGGCAACGAGGAAATCAGCTACTATTATCCTACTGCCGACCTCGTAACCGGTCCGGATATTATCTTCTTCTGGGTAGCCCGAATGATTATGGCGGGTTATGAGTACGAAGGCAAGATGCCGTTTAAGAATGTTTATTTCACCGGTATCGTGCGCGATAAGTTGGGACGTAAGATGAGTAAGTCGCTGGGTAACAGTCCTGATCCGCTGGATCTGATCGAGCGCTTCGGTGCCGACGGTGTGCGTATGGGTATGATGCTTTCTGCTCCGGCCGGTAACGATATCCTCTTCGACGAGGCACTGTGCGAGCAGGGACGTAACTTCAACAACAAGATTTGGAATGCCTTCCGTTTGGTACAGGGTTGGAATACCGCTGTTGTGGAACAGCCGGAGAGCGCGAAGATTGCTGTGGAGTGGTTCGACGCCATGTTGAAGAAGACCGCTGCCGAGGTGGCCGATCTGTTCAAGAAATATCGTCTGAGCGAGGCCCTGATGGTGGTTTACAAACTCTTCTGGGACGAGTTCTCAAGCTGGTATCTGGAAATGATCAAGCCGGCATACGGCGAGCCGATCGACGAGCAGACTTATGCCAAGACCCTGTCATTCTTCAATTCACTGCTCAAGTTGCTGCATCCGTTCATGCCATTCATCACTGAGGAGTTGTGGCAGCACCTGTACGATCGCAAGGCCGGTGAGAGCATTATGGTTGATGTTCTTGACTTTGCCGCACCGACAGAGCAGGATGAGGCTCTGGTAGCCGCTATCGAGCAGGCTAAGGAAATCGTAGCCGGTGTGCGTACCGTGCGCAACCAGAAGAATATCTCTCCGAAGGAATTGCTCGCCCTTGAGGTGGTAGGCAGCAATCCGGTTGCCGCTCTGAACAGCGTCATCATGAAGATGGCTAACCTGAAGAGCATCGATACTGTAGAGCAGAAGGGTAGTGGAGCCGCTTCGTTTATGGTAGGTACTACCGAGTATGCCGTAATCTTGGGCGACCTGATTGATGTGGAGGCTGAAAAGGCGAAGCTCGAAGCTGAGCTGAAGTATCTGCAGGGCTTTCTGACAGGAGTACAGAAGAAGCTGTCGAACGAGAAGTTCGTGGCCAATGCTCCTCAGGCTGTTGTGGAGATGGAGCGCAAGAAACAGGCCGATGCCGAGAGCAAGATTGCTTCGATCAAAGAGAGTCTGGCTCAGTTGGGATAATACTTTATAGCAAGAAAATACGGACAATCACGGCAGGGGCTTGTTTCCCTGTCGTGATTTTTTAATAAACGGTAAAACAAATAATCATGCATACAAGAGAAGAACAAATGGCGGCATTCGGGCGCTTTCTGGATGTGCTCGACACGCTGCGCGAACAGTGCCCGTGGGACAAGAAGCAGACCAACGAAAGCTTGCGCCCCAACACGATAGAAGAAACCTTTGAACTGTGTGATGCCCTGATGAAGGACGACACGAAGGACATCTGTAAGGAGTTGGGCGATGTGCTCCTCCATGTGGCCTTCTATGCCCGCATAGCCAGTGAGAAGGAACAGTTCGACATAGCCGATGTGTGCGACCGTCTGGTAGAGAAACTCAAGTTCCGCCATCCGCATATTTACGGCGACGTGCAGGCACAGACGGCCGATGAGGTGAGCCGCAACTGGGAACAGATCAAGCAGAAGGAGAAGGACGGAAACAAGACCGTGCTTTCCGGAGTGCCCAACGCGCTGCCTTCGCTCATCAAGGCTTACCGCATTCAGGACAAGGCACGCAATGTTGGCTTCGACTGGCAGGAGCGTGCCGATGTATGGGACAAGGTTCGCGAAGAATTGGGAGAACTTCAGGTGGAGCTGGAGAAGGAAGACAAGGAAAAGTCAACCGAAGAGTTCGGCGATTTCCTGTTCAGCTTGATCAATGCGGCCCGCCTGTATCACATAAATCCCGACAATGCGCTGGAGCATACCAACCAGAAGTTTATCCGTCGCTTCAATTATCTGGAGCAGAAAGTCAAGGAAAGCGGTAAGGATTTCAAAGACCTTACTCTGGAGCAGATGGATGCTTATTGGAACGAGGCCAAGGCTTTGGAGCGCCAGGGTTGATTTTCAGGTTCTGATGACCGAAGCGGGTTGTCAGAACCTTTTTTTATATTCCGCATGGTTTGTTTGTGGGTGTCATCCTAAAATGACAGATTGCTTCTGATTTCTGGATTTCTTCTTTCTTTGGAAAGTGTATTTCGGGCTATGCCTTTCCTTGTCATTTTTCAGAAAGAGTATTCTGGAAATAATTCTGCATAAATATTTATTCAGCCCTCCGATTTATGCAACTTTAATTCAATATTTATACAGAAAACAGCTCCTTAAAATGAAAATTCGGTGTGTTTCTCGTTTGAAACTCTCAGGGTCACTCAGAAAAATCACCCTGATGATTGCAGAAAATCATTGAGAAGGCTGAGAAAAATTATCGAAGTGTTCTTTTTAACTTGCCGTATCGCTACTTTTTTCAGCTCTTTTCCGGAGAAAGATAAGTATAGAAACAAGGGCTAATTTCTTCTCCTTCAAGTGTTTCTTAGAAAAACAGCTTGCTGAGAATCTTTATTTTGAAATCTTTCCTGGAGCAGGGCGTATATTTTAGAATCTCAGAACTCTGTTTTGACAAACTGTCATTTTGCTTTTCGGTCTTTCCTGATGCCCGGTTTCAGAAGAGGATATGTCGGTGCTGAGCTAGACCTTTTATCTGTTGGCTTCATATTTGCAGGCATGTTTTTTCTCTTTCATTGCTTCGCCTCCGGAATTTCCGGTTTTGCCGTGTTTTTGGTTTCTGTATGAAATTAGTTTGAGGTGTCTTGATGGAAGCATTCAGCTCCCAGGTCCGGGCATTTTAGGAAATCCTATTTAAGAAGAACATAAAAAAACTGCATCGTAACGCACGATGCAGTTTTTTCTATTTATATGGTCAGATGATTAATACCAAGTGTTCTCAGTCTTATACATCTTGAAACCGTCGATCTTGTTCCAGTATCCACGAGTGAAGTCAGGAATTTCAACTGGAGCACATCCGTTAGACATTGACAGGTAACCCAACTCTGCCAAGCAGCACCACTCAGCCAAGTCATATACGTCCATATCCATTGGCAGACCGTTCTGCAAGCAGTAAACCATACGGTAGTCCATGATGAAGTCCATACCGCCGTGACCACCTACGTTCTTAGCCTTTTCGCCGACCTCAGTGATCAATGGGTGCTGGTACTGCTTAACCAATGCCTGCTGAGCCTCTGCTGGCAAGAAGCCGTGAGCTGACAGGTTTTCGTGGTTAGGCACACCGTCCAATTTAACTTCCTTACCCTGCAATGCATAACCCTCTACCGGATACTTGTTGGCAAAACCCTTAGTACCAGTCAACTGATACTTACGGTTGTATGGCTGAGGAGTCATTACGTTGTGCTGGATTTCAATAACTTTACCCTTCTCTGTACGCAGCAAAGTAGTAGTGTGGTCACCGTTCTGGAAGTCGTTGCACTCCTTACCGGTAGCCTTCTCTACCAATCCCTTACCGATAACAGACTTGGTATCCATAGCAACCAAAGTAGTCAGACGGTCACCACGGTGAATATCCATAGCCTGTGCTACAGGGCCAAGGCCGTGAGTAGCGTATACGTCACCTTTGTGCAGTTTGTTGTATTCCAAACGCCATCCCAGCTTGTCGTTTGCATCCTTCTTCCAGTAGTAAGCCCAGAAGTCGCTCAAATCGTGAATGTAAGCACCTTCACCACGGATTACCTCACCGAACAAGCCTTTCTTAGCCATGTTCAAAGTGTTCAATTCGAAGAAGTCATAGCAGCAGTTCTCCAACTGGATACAGTGCTTGCGAGTCTTCTCTGACATGTTGATCAAGTCCCAGCAATCTTTCAAGCTCATTGCAGAAGGAACCTCGATAGCTGCATGCTTGCCGTGCTCCATAGCATAGAGAGCTACAGGTACGTGGTGGTTCCAGTCTGTTGCAATGTAAACCAAGTCGATATCGTTGCGCTCGCACAACTGCTTGTAACCTTCCGGACCGCTGTAGATATCAGCTGCTGGCAGACCAGCCTTCTTAACGATATTTTCGTTTACACCTTTAGCACGTGCTTCTTCGTGGTCGCAAAGTGCTACGATCTGTACATTCAGACCAACATCTTTCATGTGAGTGAAACGCTCTACGGCACCTGGTCCGCGCATACCCAAACCAACGAATCCAACACGTACGGTCTTCAAAGCTGGAGTCTTCAGTTCCAGAACATTTTCCTGACCCTTTTCGCGTTTTGGAACGACTGTACGGATAACACCGTCTTTTCCGCGTTTCCATTTAGTAGTAAAGTGGTAGTTTAAGGCAGGTTCATTGCCTTCATTGGCAGCAGAAGTGCTCTGTACCGGACACCAGGTAAGCATCATAGCAAAAGCACTAGCCAATAAATAATGTACTTTCTTCATGTGAATTTTGTTTAATTAGGGTGTTATTAAATTCTTCGAGCGACAAAGATAGTTTAATGTTTTATTTTTTCCAAAGATTGTGATTTTTAATACGTAAAAAGTTTGTTTTTTTTAATGATTTTAAAAAAATGTACCTTATTATTTTTTACCGAACAACGGATCAATTTTCAAAAGTGAGGATACCCAAATGGTTAACGGACAGCAGGCCATGACAAAAAGGAAGAAATAGAAATATCCGATCTGTTCCTGTATCCAACCGGCAAACATACCCGGAATCATCATGGACAGAGCCATGAAAGCGGTGCAGATGGCATAGTGGGCTGCCTGGTATCTGCCGCGACTGTAATAAATCAGATAGAGCATGTAGGCCGAGAAGCCGAATCCGTAGCCGAACTGTTCCAGGAAGATGCAGCTGCTGATGAGCAACAGCGAATCGGGATGATAATAGCTCATATATACATAAACGAGATTGGGCACGGTGATGCTCCAGGTCATGGGCCAGAGCCACCGGCGCAGTCCGCCGCGTGCGATGGCAATGCCGCCGATGATGCCGCCGAGTGTCAGTCCGAGCACGCCGATGGTGCCTTGTGCCAGACCGACTTCCTGAGTTGTCAATCCCAGTCCGCCCTGACTGACGGGGTCTATCAGAAACATGTTGGTCACCTTGATCAGCAGGGCCTCCGGGAAGCGGAAAAGCAACATGAAAAGCACTCCGGCCAGAAACTGCGGCTTGCGGAAGAAACTGACAAAGGCGTTCATGAAGTTTTTCAGGAAGTCGCGCGACCGTGCCGAAGCTTGCGGAGGAACGCTTTCGTTTCGTGGCAGCATTACTTTGTGATAGGCTGCCATAAGAATCAGGAGAGCGGCCAGAATGTAGAACATCAGACTCCAGGACCGGGCTATGTTTTCGGTATAGACTTCCAGAGTGCCGGCCAGCATGATGAGCAAGCCTTGTCCGGCAATAGTACCGACGCGGTAGAATGTGCTGCGGATGCCGACATAGAGCGCCTGCTCATGCTCCTTGAGAACGCTCATATAAAAGCTGTCGGCGGCAATGTCGTGGGTGGCACTGCTGAAGGCCACCAGCCAGAAGAAGGCGAGGGTGCTCTGCACGAAATGTGTCGTGGGGATGCAGAAGGCCACTCCGGCCAGTCCTGCTCCCAACAGAATCTGGGTGATGATGATCCACCACCGCTTGTTGCGGAGCAGATCGATCACCGGACTCCAGAAAGGCTTGATGACCCACGGCAGATAGAGCCAGCTGGTGTAGAGGGCGATTTCTGCGTTCGACAGGTTCAGCCTTTTATACATGACGACCGAGATACTCATCACCGTGACATAAGGAAGTGCCTCGGTGACGTAGAGGGTCGGAATCCATTTCCAGGGATTATTGTTTTGGTTTTTCATGAATATTCTTGTTTAGTAGAGTTTCTTGATTTGGGTATGCGGGTAGTAGTGTTTCAGGATTTGCCGGTAGTCGTATCCTTTCTTGCCCATCACGGCGGCTCCGATCTGGCACATGCCCACACCGTGTCCCCAACCGGCGCCGTGCAGGATGAATTCCTTCGGTGTACCGTCGGCTTCCGGACCTTTCTCGATGATGAAGGCGGCACTGTATAAATGGGTCTTGGCAAACAGACGGCGTATCTCGAGTTCCTTACCGATGATTTTCGAGCATTTTGTTCCGACAATCCGGATGCGTGAAAGACGGCCGCCCGGTCCCCGTTCTATGGGAACGATATCGGTTACCTGTCCGAAATCGATGCCTGTGGCTTCCTGCAGTCGTTCCAGAAGCAGCTCCTGAGGGAAGACTGCCGTCCAGCGGAAGAAGTCCGTAGTGCTTTGGTCGTAATGGTTCAGAATCTGTCCGAGCAGTTCCCGGTCGTTGGTGTTGCAGAAACATTCCGGGCTTTGGGATATCCATGCGGCGGCATCCGCTTCCCGGCTCAGGTCGGCAGCCTGCGACGGGACGGTGTCTCCGTGTGCCACGAGATAAGGCACCTGATGGTCGTCCCAGCAGTAGCGGTATTCTTCCGTGGCTCCTCCGCAGCATTTCGAGAATCGTGCGTCGCAGATTTCGTGATTGAAGAGCAGCACCTCGCCCCGTGTTTCCAGTACGGCGTTCCGGCTGCGCTCGGAAGTGATGCGGCTGATGCCCTGGTAGCGCTGGCAGTGATCGTCGGCACACACGTCGAACAGTTTGTGCTCGCTCTGCTCATACCAGCGGATGATTTCTTCTTCATTGCTGAAACCGCACACACCGGTGGCCGATGCCTTTTGCTTTTTCTGGAGAATCTGTGACAGAACCCAGCTGCGGCTGATGATGGCCGACGCTTTGAGGAATTCATACGGACTCTCGGAATTCATTTCACTGCAGATGACACTGCTCAGATAGGTCTCGGCTTTCACCCGGTTGATCAGCACCACCTGTCCTTCGTGTGCTTTCAGCACGATGCCGCCCTGAAAGGTCTGTGCTTCTTTCTGCTGCCAGTGGAAGTTGATTCCTATGGTCACTGCCGGCAGGGTGAAGTTACCTTCTCCTTCGGGCGTCAGGTAGAGCCGGGGGTACGACTGTCCGTTCCACAGCAGTTCTCCGTTCCGGCAGCTCACGGTCTGTTCGCCCGTTACACGCTGTCCGTTGCATTGATAAGGTTCGTTCAATACGAAGGTCACCTCTTCCTGACTGAGGATACCCACCTGAATCTCAGGTTCCGATTGGGGTAGGGCCGGAGCCTTTCCGGTGATATATTCTGTGATCAGGTCGCTTTGTTCGCGGCTGATTCCCACCTCACTCAGGATTTCCGAGGCCTTTTCCGGAGTGAGCCGGTCATAGTCCTGCTCGCTGATGGCTATCAGCAGGCCGCCCATGTCGATGGCTCCCGGACTGACCGACATTTGCTGGTCGTCCTCCCGGTAGTACACCTCCGGACGGTGCTTGCTGCGCGGGAATATCAGGATAATCTGTTCGCCGCCTTCCTTTTGCCAGCCCAGCAGATTCATCATCGGCTCCTGGTCCAGCAGTTCTTCGGTCTGGGGCAGGGTGTCGGAAAACTTTTCGAGTGCCTGATATACGACGCGAAAGAGCGGACTGGCATCAATGTCCTTATGGATGCGCAGCACGAACACCGGAGTGGGGTAGTTCAGCAGCAGGAAAATACCGTAATGAGGCGTCGGGGCATGAGGCCCTCTTGCTGTAGTCTTGGGATAAAGATACTCCAGATAAGGTTCATAGTCCGTTTCCCAGCGCGCTTCTATCGGCACACATCCCTTGCTGCCGGCCTGAAAGTGCATGTGGTCGGGTGCGGAGGCACCGCAACTCGGGCCGTTATAGAACACGATATACGGAGACAGCCGGTTCAATAACATCTGGTACGAAGAGAAGGCTGGCAGGATTTCCTGCGGACGGTGTGTCTCGGCCACGATGGTGAAATGTACGGGCAGAATGGGAAAGGGATTGACCAGCAGCTGGTATCCCTTGCAGATGTCCTGATACATTTGTTCTTTGGGCCGGTTGTCGTCGCAGAGGAAGCACGAGCGGCGCTTGATGGACTGTTTGTCGGTTTTTGCCTTTGCCGACTGGACGCGTGCCGGGTTGAACTGCGCTTTCAGGCAGGAGTATTCATAGGGCAACTCCTTGCTTCGGCACGTTTCTTCCAGATTCCGGAAGCGTTCTGCCGCTTCGGGCCATCCGGCCAGCTGCTGCTGGAAAAAATCCGTGCAGGATATGTTTGGATTGTTGGAATTCATCGTTGGTTTTCTCTTTGGCGCGCCTTGATTTCCAGGGTGCGCAGCTTGTCTTTATAATGATTGTTCTTGTTTGTCTGTGTGATGTTCAGGGCGGCATCCGAGTTTCCTTCCCAGCGGCGGCACAGATAAAGTTCCGTGTAGATGCGGGCTATGTGATAATGCCGTGAGAACATCAGTCCCAGAGCATAGTCTTCGCCATAGCTGGTGTTCGGGATCTGGAGCTCGCGTAATAGCGGAGTGAAGAATGCTCTCGGTGCGCCCAGACCGTTGATGCGCAAGGCATTGTTGTGACCGTTCTCTGCTGTCCATTCCTTGTGGTCGATGAGGCCGGGAGGCAGCGTGTTGAGCTGGAAGTCGGTCATGCGGTAAGAGCCGATGACCATGGCGGCCTGCTCTTTCCGGAAGGTATTGACGATGGTCTGCAGAGTATCGGGTCCGCTATACAGGTCGTCGGAGTCCAGTTGCACGGCAAAGCGTCCGCACTGCGGATGGTTCACGGCCAGGCACCAGCAGCCGCCAATGCCCAGATGTCCTTCCTCGGGAATGAGGTGGATCACACGCTTCTGTGCTGCCAGCGACCGGATAATGTCCGTAGTCCCGTCGGTGGAGTGGTTGTCCACGACGATCACGTTGTAGTCAAAGTCCGTCTGTTGTGCCAGAGCGCTTTCGATGGCATCGCGGATGGTGCGTGCCCGGTTGCGCACGGGAATGATGACCGAAGCCTCCACCGGAAAGTCTCCCTCGTGACAGATGCCGCGGATGCTTTCGGGCGCGATGTAGGCCTGTATCTTTTTCAGATGCGCCGTGCAGGCCAGTTCCATTTCGATTTGAGCCTGGCGGTTCTTCGGGTCCACATAGTCAAAGTTCTTTTCTCCGCTGAGGCGCAGGTCGTCTTCCTGCTCCGTGTAGAGAAACTCATCCAGATGCACGATGCTTCCGTGCCGGCTCAGGAACAGGCGCAAGTCATACAGTCCGGCAAAGGCATAGTCCGTTTTCGGTGCCTCGTCCAGATATTTCCGGAGCAGTTCGGTGCGGATGAGCAGCAGGGAACCCATCTGGAAATCATCGCGCACGCTGCCCTCCTGATAGTCGTTGACCGGGTGTGCCTGAAGCTCTCCGTTCTTGATTTCATAAAAATCGGAATAGAGCAGGGCGGCCTGGGAATCGTCTGCCACGCGCACCATGCGCTCCAGAGCGTAAGGTTCGGGCGTTACGGGGGTTGTCTTGGTATAGAGCAGACAATATTCGGCGTGGCTTTCGCGGGCTATCTGGAGCATGCAGTCGGACGAGAACAGTCCTTTGGATGCATTCAGGAGTCGGGTATCGGGAATTTCAGCGACGGCGCTTCCGGGCAGGCAGAGCAGGCTGGTCTGGCGAACAAGAGGCAGGCTGTTCCAGGCGTGGAGAAGCGGTTTTGCCTGTTCCGGAGACAGATAAGGAACAAAGCAGTCAACTAGGTGTTTCATGTGTAAATGATTTTTTATTTGATATGATAATAAATGCAAATATAATAATAAGCCACGGATTGCTATGAAAGTTTTCTGTTTTTTCCGTAACTTTGCCTACGAACGAGAATTATTTTGATATGAACGAATCGAAACAACCCTTGTTGGGAATGAATATGGAGCAACTCAAGAATGTAGTTGCCGAACTGGGCATGCCGACTTTTACGGCCAAGCAGATTGCCGAGTGGATTTATGCCAAGAAAGTGCGGTCCATTGATGAGATGACTTCCATATCTTTGAAAAACAGAGAAAAACTGAAGGAAAAGTATCAGATAGGATGTTCCGAACCGGTGTCGTGCCAACGGTCGGTCGATGGTACGGTGAAGTACTTGTATACCACCCTGGCCGGCGGATTCATCGAAACCGTTTACATACCCGATGGCGAGCGGGCCACGCTGTGTGTGTCTTCGCAGGTGGGCTGCAAGATGAACTGCCGCTTCTGCATGACCGGCAAGCAGGGTTTTTCGGGCAATCTGTCGGTGACCGACATCCTGAACCAGCTTTACTCCCTGCCCGAAAAGGATAATCTGACCAACGTGGTCTTCATGGGACAGGGCGAGCCGTTTGATAATCTGGACGAGGTGCTCAAGGCCACCCATCTGCTGACCGCCCCCTACGGATACGGCTGGAGCCCGAAGCGCATCACCGTGTCTTCGGTCGGTCTGAAGAAAGGACTGAAGCGTTTTCTGGACGAAAGCGACTGCCATCTGGCCATCAGTCTGCACAATCCTTTCCCCCAGCAGAGAGCACAGATCATGCCTGCCGAGAAGGCTTTCTCCATCCGCGAGATTGCCGATTTGCTGCGACAGTATGACTTCACGCACCAGCGCCGCCTTTCGTTTGAGTACATTGTGTTCCGCGGTGTCAATGACTCGATGGAGCACGCCCGCGAGCTGATCAGTCTGTTGCGGGGGCTGGAGTGCCGCATCAACCTGATCCGTTTCCACAAGATACCCGGAGTGGACGAACTGGACGGAGCTCCCGAGGAGGTGATGGTGCGCTTCCGCGACTATCTCACCAAGCACGGCGTGTTTACCACCATCCGCGCTTCCCGCGGAGAGGACATCTTTGCGGCCTGTGGTCTGCTGAGTACCGCCAAACAACAGGAACTGGAAAACAAACACTAAATGATAAAACCCATGAAAAAAATAAAGTATCTCATTCTGGGAGCATGCTTCCTGCCTTTCTTCACCTCGTGTGAGAGCAGTCTGACCAAGCCTACGGCTAGCGGACGACCTTATGAAATGCTGGTTGTGGTGGGCGACTCCCTGTGGCAGCGCCCTGCCGGAAGAGCCCTTTTCGATGTGTTGGATACGGACATTCCCGGATTGCCCCAGCCCGAGCGCTCTTTCCGCATTTCGCAGACAGACCCGGCACGCTTCAATCAGATTCTGAACATCTTCCGGAATATCATTCTGGTAGACATCAACAAAAAGGAATATACGCAGACCAAGATGCGTTATGTGCGCGACGAATATGCGCGCTCGCAGATTATCCTGCACATACAGAGTCCCACCGAGGAGGAATTCCGCCAGTTTGTGTCGGAGCACTCCCAGCAGATTATCGACTTCTTTGTGCGCGTGGAGATGAACCGTCTGATCAAGCAGCTCAAGGACAAGCATTCGGTTATGGTTTCCGACATGGCCAAAAATATGTTTGACTGCGAACTGCTCGCTCCCGACGAGATCCAGAGCTATAAGAAAGGAAAGGATTTCTTCTGGACTTCTTCCAACTCGGCCACAGCGATGGTGAATATCTGCATGTATTCCTATCCGTATGAAGGACCGCAGACCTTCAACAAGGAATATGTGCTGCACAAGCGCGATTCGGTCATGAAAAAGAATATTCCGGGTTCACAGCCCAATATGTATATGGCCACCGATACCATGGCCACCTTCTGCCGTCCGATTTCCGTAAAGGGAAGCTATGCCTATGAGACCCGCGGTTTGTGGTATATGGAGAACGACGGTATGGGCGGTCCGTTTGTGAGTCATTCACGCGTGGACACCGTGAACAACAAGGTGATAGTTGTGGAAGGCTTTGTATTTGCTCCCGAAAAGATGAAGCGCGGACTGATCCGTCGTGTGGAAGGAGCCTTATATACGCTGAATTTGCCTAAGGAAAAGGTGCAGGAACTGGAACTGGGTATCCCCGAGATTGAGATTTCTGCCAAAAAGCAAGACTAACATTTAGAACATTTATTGATTATGGAGAATAGAAAAATTCGTGTGGGAATCACACAAGGAGATATAAACGGAGTGGGCTACGAAGTGATCCTGAAGGTTTTTCAGGAAGGAGGTATGCTGGATCTGTGCACCCCCATCATCTACGGCTCCCCCAAGATCGCGTCTTTCCACCGCAAGGCGCTCGACCTGAACACCAATTTCCTGACCATAGACCAGGCCGAGGATGCCGTTGACGGAAAGGTGAATCTGGTGGCCTGCATCGAGGAAGAAGTGAAAATTGACCTGGGCAAGCCGACCAAGGAGAGCGGACAGGCGGCCCTGATGGCGCTGGAGCGTTCCATCATCGACTACCGTTCCGGACTGATTGATGTGCTGGTAACCGCACCGATCAACAAATACACCATCCAGAGTCAGGAGTTCCAGTTCCCCGGACACACCGAATACATTCAGGCCTGTGTGGGCGAAGGTCAGGAGGCCCTGATGGTGCTGATGAACCGCACGCTGCGTGTGGCTCTGGTAACGACACACCTTCCGATCCGAAAGATAGCCGATGCCATTACTCAGGACGCCATCGTGCAGAAGTTGCGCATCTTCAACAAGGCGCTGAAGCGCGACCTGGGCATCGAATCTCCGCGCATCGCCGTGCTCGGATTGAACCCTCATGCCGGCGACCAGGGATTGCTGGGCGAGGAGGAACAGACCATCATCAAGCCGGCACTCGAACAGGCTATGGGCGAGGGCATCTTCTGCTTCGGACCGTTTGCGGCCGACGGCTTCTTCGGTTCGCGTGCCTATGAGGCCTACGACGGTGTGCTGGCCATGTATCACGACCAGGGTCTGGCTCCGTTCAAGGCATTGGCCATGAACGACGGAATCAACTATACGGCCGGACTACCTATCGTGCGCACTTCGCCCGATCATGGTACGGCATACGATATCGCCGGCAAGGGATTGGCCGATCCTACTTCGTTGCGCGAGGCCATCTATACCGCCATCGACGTGTACCGTAACCGGATGCGTTATGATGAGGCTTATGCCCATCCGCTCCGAAAGATGTATTATGAGAAGCGTGACGACAGCGACACGCTGAAGCTGAATGCTCCCGAAGAGGAAGAGGCATGAAAAACAAACTGAGAAACTTTTTCTTCCTGATCGGTGTGGTGGCGGTGGTCATCATGCTCTGGAAGTTTGAGATGCCTTACGATCAGGTGTTACAGAATGTGCAGCGTGCCGGAATCTGGTTTCCGGCCGTGCTGCTTCTGTGGGGCGTGATCTATTTTATGAATACCTGCGCCTGGCAGGTGATTCTGGAGTCGGGCGACGGTGAGGGGCATGTGCCTTTCTGGAAAGTCTACAAATACACGGTGACGGGCTTCTCGCTCAATTACGTCACTCCCGTGGGTCTGCTGGGCGGTGAGCCTTACCGCATCATGGAGGTCAGTGCCTATGTAGGCAAGGAAAAGGCCACCTCAAGCGTGATTCTGCATGCCATGATGCACATCTTCTCGCATTTCTGCTTCTGGGCTTTTTCCATTCTGCTTTATCTGGCGCTTTACGGAGCGCAGATGGGATGGGGGATGGCCGTGCTGCTGTTACTCATTGCTGCCTTCTGTGCGTTGGGAATCTACTTCTTTATGAAGGGATACCGCAACGGACTGGCCCTGAATGTGCTGAATTTCTTTGCCCGTCTTCCTTTCTGCAAGAAGAAGTTCGGCGGATTCATCGGGCGAAACCGGGCCGCCATTGAGCGGGTTGATGAGCAGATTGCTGCCCTGCATGCCCAGAGCCGCCGTGTGTTCTATCTGTCGCTGTCGCTCGAATTCTTTGCCCGCATTGTGGGATGTCTGGAGATCATGTTTGTCCTGTTCATCATGACCGATCATGTTTCCTTCTGGGACTGCATCCTCATTCAGGCCTTCACCTCTCTGTTTGCCAATCTGTTTTTCTTCATGCCCATGCAGATGGGAGCGCGTGAGGGCGGTTTTGCCTTGGCAACCGGCGGGCTGGCCATGACGAAGGCTTTCGGAGTCTATACCAGTCTGATTGTGCGCCTGCGGGAGATTTTCTGGATCATTGTGGGCATTGCGCTGATGAAGGTGGGCAACCGTGTGCGGAAGTCCTGACGGATTGCCGGAGACCCTCCGGAAAAAACATCTTGATGAATTGTAAAAATCATTTTGATGTTTTCAGAATTTCATCGAAATGATTTTTGAGAACGATAATGGCCGGCTGCTGCATGCGGTCCGGCACCCATAAATAAAGGAGGCATTCCCATTCCGGAATGCCTCCTTTATTCGTATCTGTCCTTTCGTATTATTCCTTTTGCGCCTTGCGCCAGCTGATGACGGCCTGCACCATCTCCACATCTGCCGGTACGGTTACCTTGAAATTATAGTTGTCGCCTTGCGCAATGTGCAGAGGCATGTTTCCCCATTCTGCCATCAGGGTATAGAGCGACTGGGTGCGTTGCAGCTCTTCCTGTTTCCGTTCTTTCAGTATCGGGAGCAAATCCTCCATGCGGAAGGTTTGCGGAGTCTGTGCCCGGAACAGCTTGTCTCTTTCGATCAGTCCCTCGGAGTGCAGCCGGTCGCTGCTCACCATATAAGCCTCGTTGCTTTGGATGCCGGTAATGGCATTCCCGTAGCGCTGACAGGTTTCCAGGTTCTGGGAAATCACGTTTGCGGAAATCAGCGGGCGCACCGAATCGTGTGTCAGCACCAGATCCTGGTTGCTGTAGCCCTTGGCTTCCAGTCCCATGATGCCGTTGTAGAGCGATTGCATGCTGGTTTCTCCCGAGGGAAAGCATCCGCAGAATTTCCGGATTCCTTCCTGCTGTGCAATCTGTTTCACCTTCTCTTCCCACATCTGGTCGCAAACCACATAGATGGCATCAATGCCCTCATGCTTCTCAAAGGCGGCCATCGTGTAGGAAATGAGCGGTTTTCCCTCTATTTCCATAAACTGTTTGGGGGCGTGCTGGTGCATTCGGCACCCTTTACCTCCGGCCAGCAGCAGAGCGATGTGTTTGTTTGTTCTCATTTGTCGTTCATTAATTCTTCGGTGAATTGCTCACAGAATTTCTCGTGTCTGTTTTGTGTATAGAATCGGAGTGCCTCCAGCACAATGATTTCAAAGCAGAAGAAAATCCACGGCGCTCCGACCAGCAGAGACAGGAACAGCACGCCGACACGGGTGTCGAACGTCAGAATATTGGTGTATTTCATCAGCGGCAGGCTGGCCTGACGGAATCGGTTGCACAGATCCTGCGGGATGACAGTGGGGTACTTGCTGCGCAGCACCTTGTAGAACTTCTGGAACTTGGGCGTCATCTTCTCCTGGCTGCGGGTGTAGTTGCTGTAGAAGTACAGATAAATCTTGTGGAACCATTCCTTGCGGTTCCAGGGCAGCGAGTACATCAGGTCGCGTTGCTGGCGGTAGTGGTCCAGTTCGCTTCCGCTCTCTCCCTTCAGGAAAAAGAGGTGTATGTTGCGATAATAGTCAGCCAGAGCACATTGGCGTGCATGGCAGTGGAAACCGGAATAGGCGGCAATGATCCAAATCCAGTAGCCCCATTCCGCGTGCAGGCGCAGGCAGATGAAAAAGTAGATGGAGAAGAACCACACGTCTCCGGCAAAACCGTCGAGGATGCGTCCGATGAGTGTCTTCTTTCCGGTCATGCGCGCCAGCTGACCGTCGGCACAGTCGTACCAGTTGGCCCAGATGAGCAGCAGCATACCGATCAGATTCATTTTCACATCGTCATACCAGAAGAAATAGCCTGCGGCAGCGCCGATGACGATAGACAGCAAGGTGACCGCAATGGGGTGTACGTTAAGTTTCCGGAAAAACAAAGCCCATAAATATCCGGGCGTGCGGGTTACATATTGTTCAAACTTACCTTCGGTATCTTCTGATTTCATAGTAGCGCGCACTCGCTCTTCTAATTCACTGAATTTCATATTTCAAAATTAACTATGGGGTCAAACGATCTGCGTGGAGCATCGTATTCGTACAAAACACTCCCTAAAAACGTTGCAATATTCGCAAAAAAAAGCGAGATATGCAAGTAATAGTCACAAATTTCAAAAATAGTGCTGTCATAATTGCAGTCCCTGATTTTTTTGTGTAATTTTGTCAGATTATGAACAAAAACAGTGTTTTCTATGAATACGCCCGAAGTACAGTTGCAAAAGAAAAAATATGGCATTGTCGGTAATTCAGAAGGACTGAACCATGCTTTGGATATCGCCTTGCAGGTAGCCAAAACCGATCTTTCCGTGCTCATCACGGGAGAAAGCGGAGTGGGAAAGGAAGCGATTCCCCGCCTGATACACGACAACAGCCTGCGCAAGAACAAGAAATATTTTGCGGTGAACTGTGGCTCCATTCCCGAGGGAACCATTGATTCCGAGTTGTTCGGACACGAAAAAGGGGCCTTCACGGGAGCGGTAGGCGAGCGTGAGGGCTATTTCGGTGCGGCCAACGGCGGAACTCTCTTTCTGGATGAGGTGGGCGAATTGCCGCTTTCTACCCAGGCCCGTCTGCTGCGTGTGCTCGAAACGGGTGAGTATATCCGCGTGGGCTCCAGCGAGGTGCGCAAGACGGATGTGCGCATTGTGGCGGCCACAAACGTGAACATGGCACAGGCCATCAAGGATGGAAAGTTCCGTGAGGACCTGTATTACCGTCTGAACACCATCCCCATCAAGATGCCGGCCCTGCGCGAGCGTCCGGATGATATCGTGCTGCTCTTCAAGAAATTTGCGATGGACACCGCCGAGAAATACAATATGCCCGAACCCATAGAACTGAGCGAGGAAGCCAAGGTCCGAATGAAGAGCTATCCCTGGCCGGGCAATGTGCGCCAGCTGAAGAACGTGACGGAGCAGATTTCCATCCTTTCGAAGGAAAGGTTTATCACTCCCGAGATTTTGGAGGAATATGTGCCTGAGCAACCCATCTCGCACGACCTGATCCAGCTGAATGCTTCGGGAAAGGAGCAGCATTCGTTTGAGAACGAGCGTGAGATTCTTTATAAAATCCTCTTCGATTTGCGTAATGATGTAACCGAACTGAAAAAGCTGGTGCACAGTCAGCAGACTGCCGGTTCTTCAGTCGTGCCTGCCACTTCGTCGGTTCCGGCAGTGCAGATGCATAATCCGGCTCCCTATTATGGCAGCAGTATGGCCTATCCTCAGGAGCACCCGGCCGCCTCGGTCATGCCGACCCAGGTACAGGTCGTGCCGGCGGCAAAGCCTGCGCATGAGGAGGACGAGATACAGACCCCCGAGGAATATGTGGAGGAGTCTCTGTCGCTCGACGATTGGGAGCGCCAGATGATCATCAAGGCCCTGGAGAAAAACGGAGGCCGGAGAAAAGGCGCTGCACACGATCTTAACATTTCAGAAAGAACCCTTTATCGAAAAATCAAGGAATATGGACTTGAAAAATAAAAGAAAACAAATCCGGTGGGGCTGGCTGGCCGCTATGGTCGTGCTGCTGGCTTCATGTACGATATCCTATAAATTCAACGGAGCGTCTATCGATTACACGAAGACCAAAACCATTCAGATCACTCCGTTCCCGCTGCGTTCGGCCTATGTGTGGGCGCCCATGCAATCCATCTTCAACAACCGCCTGACGGATGTATTTGCAACCCAGACCCGCCTGATCCAGGTGCAGCGTAACGGCGATTTGCAGATTGCCGGTGAGATTACGGGATACGAGCAGTATAACAAGGCAATCTCGGCCGACGGTATGTCTTCACAGGTGCAGCTCAAGATGACGGTCAATGTGCGCTTTGTCAACAACAAGAACCATACGCAGGACTTTGAACGCCAGTTCTCCGCAACAGCGGAATATGATGCTACCCAGCAGCTTAATGCCGTGCAGGAGGAGCTGGTCACTCAGATGGTGAAGGACATTGTGGACCAGATATTCAATGCCACGGTGGCCAACTGGTAAGGAGTATTTTTTATGATTTAGATATGTCTTTATGGACAACATGACTATCTGGGATTATATCCGGCACCCCGAAAAATTGGATGCTGCATCCCTCGAATATCTTGAGGGACTGGTTGCGCGCTATCCGTTCTTTGCCGTGGCAGAGTTTTTGTATGTACGTAATCTGAAGAATCTGCATCACCGTTCTTTCGAGGCTTCCCTGAGTCGGGCGGCTTTGAATGTGCCCTGTCGTGACAGGCTGTTTGCTTTTCTGGAACCCGATGCCTGTGTGCTGAAACACGAACAGAGAAGTCCCGTAGCGGCCGTGACCGAACCGGCCAGCCGGGCGGACAATCTGATCGATTCTTTCCTGAACGTGAGTACACCGGCAGAGCGGCCGTCGCGTTCCCGCGGGCGTATGGTCGATGCCCGTACGGACTATATCGGATATCTGCTGCAAACCGAGGGAGAGCAGCTTGAGGAAAATGCGTCGGCGGATGCCTCCGAATCGGTGCCGCGCCTGAATCATCAGGATCTGATTGACGACTTTATCGGTCAGGGGGACAAGCGTATCGTGCTGTCGCAGGAAGAGACACAGCCGCATCCCGAAATCGAGGAACAGAGCAACGGAGAAAGCGACTGTTTTACGGAAACATTGGCTAAAATTTATATCAAACAGGGCAGATATGAAAAAGCTATTGAAATTATACGTAAATTAAGTTTGAAAAATCCAAAAAAAAATCGTTACTTTGCAGACCAGATACGTTTCTTAGAGAAACTGATTATTAATAACAAAAACAAATAACTAAATCAATGTACACAATTCTTTTAATTTTAACGGTCGTTATTTCCATTTTGATGTGCTTGATCGTTCTGATTCAGGAGTCTAAAGGAGGAGGTTTGGCTTCAAGCTTCTCATCTTCAAACCAGATCATGGGTGTGAGAAAAACTACCGACGTCGTTGAGAAAACCACTTGGGCTTTGGCCATCGCTTTGGTTGTATTCAGCGTACTGACTGTTTTCTTCATCCCGAAGACTACTGCAACTGATTCTGTAATCATGAATCAGGCTAAGGAGCAGAGCGCAACAAATGCAAACAACATTCAGGGATTCGGCGCCAGCCAGCAGCCGGCTCAGCAGGGTGCTGCAGCTACACAGCCTGCAAGCCAGCCAGCTCAGCCAGCCAGTCAGCCGGCTCAGTAATCCTTTTGAGGGTATTTGTTGCCCGTTTCCTTCAAGTCTGACTAAAATATAAGGCTTGTTTAAAAAAGGTTATAAAAGAAGACATCTGCTCTGCGGATGTCTTTTTTTATTTATCTTTGCTCTATAACCTATTATAATATAATTAGAGTATGAAGAAAATGATTTTGGGCGTAGCCCTCGTTTTAGGTTTAGGTCTGTCGTATTCTTCTGTAGCTTACGCTTCAGCTCCAGCAGCCGAAGTAACACAGGGAGATTTGAAGAAAGGAGATGCTTCTCCTTCATTCTCTTATAAGGATATCAATGGTAAGACTGTAACCTTGGAAAGTTTAAAGGGAAAGATTGTTTATATTGATGTTTGGGCCACTTGGTGCCCTCCTTGCCGCGCAGAACTTCCTGCCCTGAAGGAACTGGAAAAGAAGTATGGCGAGAAGATGCATTTCGTAAGTATTTCTTGCGATCAGGATAAGTCAAAATGGGAAGCTATGGTGAAGGACAAGGATCTGAAAGGTATCCAGCTTCACATCGGAGCCGATCGTTCTTTTATGCAGGCTTATGCAATCAGTGGCATTCCTCGTTTCATTTTGCTGGATGAGGCCGGTAAGATCATTGAAAGTGATATGACCCGTCCGTCAAATCCTGAGACGGCCAAAACATTGGAAGGCTTGTTGAATAAATAAGATTATCTTAAGAAATTCCCTTTGGATAGGGCGGAGGCATGAAGTTTTCTTCATGCCTTTCTTTTTGGCATATCGGTATAACAAAAAAAAGAGACAAGATAACTTGTCTCTTTTTGTACTGTGGTGGGGTGGCAGATGGGACTCGAACCCACGACATTCAGAACCACAATCTGACGCTCTAACCAACTGAACTACAGCCACCAT
>ERZ791667.67-NODE-67-length-81189-cov-9.89011_pt1 | contig 81189 bp, 62 predicted proteins | sample MGYA00509959_ERZ791667 | MGnify/ENA primary metagenome ERZ791667 (study PRJEB30046, sample SAMN00715196) | human gut metagenome | study: EMG produced TPA metagenomics assembly of the A metagenome-wide association study of gut microbiota in type 2... | reverse complement strand
TGAGGAGCGTTTGTTTCTCGTTTGCGGTTGCAAAGGTAGATACTTTTTTCTTTCCCACCAAATATTTTCCAAAGAATTTTTCAAGGGGAAATCTTTGCAAAGATAGAAAAACATACCGAATCTACCAAATAACATGCTGTAAAACATACTTTTAACAAATCGATTCGCAGGAGAAAAAAATCTTCAAAAAAAATTGTTTTTTATGCGCCTTTTTGCAGTTACGGGACAAAATATGCGCTTTTTCTGTCCTTAAGAGACATTTTTCTGCATCCTCACAAGTATGAAATCTTAAAATCAAAATTCATAATCCGCCTATAAGTTCTCATTTTACTAACGAATTTAACCTTTTCTTCTTTTTTAGGAGCCTGATGGCCTAAAAACAAGCCACCAATTCCTTAAAGCAACTCTGAAGAATCATCCCAGAGAAGAAGATCAACTCCAATTTGTTTCAAAGTATTCCCTGCAACCACTACAGAGAGCATGATGCCCCACAGTCGGCAATCTCATAATCATACCCCGGGTGGCGCTCCAGCCAAACCTGAGCATAAGCACATGTTGCCCTGATCTTATATCCTTGGGCACGGGCATAATCACACGCAGTCTGCACCAATTGTGCTGCGATTCCTCTTCCGGAAACAGCCTTTGGGACTATAGTATGCTGCAAATCCAACATTTTTTCTCCTATCATTTCATAAGAGACATAAGACTTTACTCCTTCTGTCAGCAAATAAAACTCCCGGTTTTTCTCATCATGTATCACATTTGTTTCCATCATTCCTCCTTTTATTATTCAAACGGATGGTAAGATAAGCATTTTTCTTCTGTTCAAAGAAACTTTCGCAAGATTCTTTATTTCCCCAAAAGCATATTATAAAAGTCCTCCCCCAAAAAAGAGTCATATCCAGAATCAAGAAAGATACAAAAGGCCATTTTCAGGACGATGGAATAAAACAAAAGAAGAGGGTGTGTAAAAACTTATTTTTTGAAAATATGAACTTATAATTTGAAATTTGAGCATCCTAAAAGACTAAAGAAAGGGCCGTATCATTACTCAATACAGAGTTTGATACGACCCTTTTAAATATTATAGTTATAATCTGTAACTTTGAAGAGTAGTCATTTTAGTTTTGACACACCCTCTTCCTATTACTTATCCACTATAGTGGAGGGAGTTCCCTTGTCTTCAAACTTAAATCCGTTCGATTTATTTTTGCAGTTTGTGCACACGCACCTGCTTTTCAGCTTTCACTGTAACCAAGTAAGTGCCCAAAGGCTGTCCCTTTAAAGAAAGGCTCAACTGACCGTTATCGTTTGTATTGATTTCCTTTGCCAAAACAACACCGCCCAGATTTGTAATCTGCACAAGGGCATTTTCCGGCAATCCGTTACATACAACGGCATCGGCAGCACGATTATAAACAATCTGTGCCTGATTTACATCTGCAGCCACCTCTTCACAGATTCCGGTAGGAACTTTGAAGCCTCTTAAAGAGAAACGCAACTTGTTCGTATAAGAACCTGATGACGGACAGAAATATTTCTCAATAGTACCCGGGCCACAGCTTGCATTACCCAAGCCACGCTGCATGTAATCGAAATGAGCATAGCTTTCGGCTCTCTTAGTCAGATTCCACGGATGCCACGGTGTGTATTCTCCCTTAGAGAACTGGTTATCCTCATAATGCAGGATAGAGAATGCCACCTGACCCTCTGTCTGGATCTGCAATGTGTCCTTAGTGCCGTTAACCAGCAGCAGCTCGCGCAATGCCATACGGTTACCCATACTTTGCGGACGTGAATAATTCTCGAACATATCGGAAATGGTTGTCGTATAGCGTCCCAGATAAGACCCGCTCTGACGGTCGATATAATTCTCCCACGGCCCCTTGGCATAATACTCAATTCCTTCCCAGTTGCTATCGAACTGCATATACATACCGATACGACGCAAGTCGGCTTTAGCCGGACGATAAGTTGTCTCCATATCAACGACACCGGCAGCATATACCGTATAGACCACGGTATAAGGACAAGTATTTCCATTCACGGTTACTTCAACCGCGCAAGACTGCTTGTCATCGGCCAACGTATAGTTTACGTTTACTCCGGTTGCCCCGGTAGACAGGTCATTGTTGCGGTCATTCTCGATATAAAGGAAGTTAGAATATTGCGGACCACCGTTAGCAGCAATCACATCCACACCTCCTACTCTCCAGGTCTTCACCACTCCGGTTGTCTTGTTAATTATAAACTGAATATTCTCATTCTTCACATTCAGGTCAGAACCCATAGAGAAGCAGAGCAGATCCGAGGTAGCAGGCAAAACCGGCTGCGGCAAAGTTTCCGGACGCTCCTGCAGTACATACTGGTTGCTGGCCATCATATAGCCGGCATCGGCCCAAGCTGTTTTCTCTTTCAGATTCACCTGGAATGTAATGGCATATTCGGCACCCTCTTCAAACTTGGTATCGAATGGCGTCTGCACCTGAGCGGTAGCATCCGGAGCCACAGAAGGAAGTTCCACTTCTTTCTGCTCTACCACAATACCATCCTTCAGAATATCATAAGAAAGAACGAACTTGTTCAAGTCTGTAAAGTCGTACTTATTCTCCAAAGTAAGCGTCTGGGTTGCAGCATCAAAGTTCTTGAACTTAACATACTGATATACACGCTTCACCTCTGTCAGTTTTGCGGTCCATGCTCTGTCGGCAGTAACCAGACCATTGTTCACGAAGTTGCCCTGATGAGGACCCGGATAGTCATAACCGGACATATAATAGTTGAAACCATTCTTGGTCAGCTCACCGTCCTTGATAGACTGTGCATCGTAAATAGACTGATCCACCCAGTCCCAGATACAGCCACCGATTCCATAACGGCTACCTTCGATGATGTCCCAATATTCCTGCAGATTACCCACGGCATTACCCATAGCATGTGCATACTCACACATGAAATAAGGCTTGCCATCTGAATTTACAGTCGCATTTTGTGTTACCTCCGACAAAGAAGGATACATCACAGAGTAAATTTCCGTGTTGTCACGACCGCGACCGCTAAAGCGTGTAGCTCCCTCATAATGGATGATACGGTTATCCAATGCCTTCATGGCAGCGAATGCCTTGGCAAAGTTTCTGCCATTCTGAGACTCGTTACCCATAGACCAGAAAATCACTGAAGGGTGATTGCGGTCACGGTATACCATACGGGTGGTACGGTCTACATACTGTCCCTCCCAAGTTGGATCTTCGGTAATGGTTCCGTCGCCATAGAAATGATCATCCCAGTTCTTATGACACTCCAGATCAGCCTCATCCATCACATACAGACCATAATAGTCGAACATGGCATTCATCTTGGCCTGACGCGGATAATGACTGGTGCGCACGGTATTCATATTGGCCTGCTTCATCATGGTAATATCCTTCAGCATGGTCGGCACATCGATAGAACGTCCATATAAAGGATGGGTATCCTGATTGTTCACGCCCTTGAAATAGATCTGCTGGCCATTGATATATACCAATGCATTCTTGATTTCAATATGACGGAAACCGTATTTGGTAGAGAATACAGACTCTTCTACTCCGTTTTCATCCTTCTGACTTACCTCTACGGTATAAAGGTTCGGAGTTTCGGCAGTCCACGGCAACAGATTGCTCAATCCGGCAAACTCCAGATTTATGACCTGCTCTTCTGTATCCGCAGAGAAGTTCACCGCCTTGTTCTGTGTAGCAACCACGGAACCGTCCGGGGCAATCAAATCCACCTGCAAAGTCTTGGTGCCCGATGCCTTATCACGATTGTTCAGAGTCAGAGCCACATTCATCTTACCGGCTTTGTACTGTGCACCGGCATCCAGTTCACTGGTAATATAGTGGTCGCGTACATAAGTTTTCGGAGTTGCGAAAAGATATACATCACGGTGGATACCGCTCATGTGGAACATATCCTGTCCTTCCAGATAAGAACCGTCAGACCAACGGAATACCTGAACGGAGATGTTATTCTCACCAGGACGCACAAACTTAGTCAAATCAAATTCAGCCGCATTGTTTGCACCCTGAGTATAACCCACATACTGACCGTTCACCCATACAAAAGCGGCACTGTAAATACCGTCGAAATGAACGAAGACACGTTTGTCGGCCCAATCTTCCGGCAAGTTAAAGGTGCGGCGATAGGAACCAACCGGATTCTTTCCTACTCCATTAATACTGGTACTTACATAAGGAGGATTATCCGGGAAGGCATACTGCACGTTGATATACATCGGTTTGTCGTAGCCCTTCATTTCCCAGCATGAAGGAACAGAAATCGTATCCCATTCCGACACGTCAGCCTTGTCTCCGTAGAAAGTGTCCTCACCCGGTCTTTCTTCAGGAGCACCGACGAAGTTAAATTTCCACACACCGTTCAGGCTTAACACACGGCTGCTCTTCGGAGTTGTCCATGGAGTCTGATAAAACTCATCGGCGCGCATCTCGGCAGCAGAAGCATACGGCATGTAAGTAGCATGTCCCGGCTCCTTGTTTTCTTCATAAACAGACTGGTCTTCCCAATAGTTAGAAGGAGACTTTTCAGTAAACTGTAATGTAAAATAAGTAGCCTCATCGGCAGCATCCGTAGTCAGTTCCATATTTCCGGACTCCACTCCCTTGAGATAATAAACTGTTTTATCTGAAGCCTTTGCAGACAACTGATAATATCCGTCGTGCCCTTCAACCTTAGAGAAAGTCAGATTCTGGTTGACATTATTGGTAGAAACCGTCCAAAGCAAAGGATATTTCTTGCCATCGGTTGAAAAGTCTATAGCCAATCCCCCGAAAGTAGGATTCATGACTATCAAACCGGTATTTCCGGAAAGCAGTTTCCACACCTGTTCATAACTTCCTTTTTCGTAAGGCTCGGAAATCACACGTGCATTCGTCGAACTGCTTCCGCCATTGCTGACCACCTGTCCGGTCTTTACATTAGTGATGATATAATATTTTCCGGCAAGCGGAATGGCAGGTGCTTCCTTGTCCAAAGCCTTAAAAGTAAAATAAGTATCTTCAGCCTGGCTTCCGGCCTGCATCCGCAACTGCCATTTTCCGTTCGATTCAAACGGGACCGCCATCTGACTGGTATTTCCGGAATTGAGCAGCTGATACACACCATTTTCTTCGTCTACGGCAGCAATCTGAATCGCCTGATTGTCATTAGTCAGATTCACATCCCACTGAAGCAGATAGTTTTTGGAAGTCAAAGCCATGTCAATCGCCTTGTTATAATTCGGATTGACAAAAACATATATTTTCTGTTTGGCATCACGCTCTACCAACATCCACTCCTGCCCCAAACTGTTCTCGTCCTCCTTTTCCAGAATAATCGGAGCATCATTCTCCGCCTTGTTTCCATTGGAAACAGCCAGATTTTTCGCCTTGTTCAACACACGGTACATCTTTCCATCCTCTAATCCTTGCGCCTGCATTCCGCCACTCCACGTGCCGAGCAGGAAAAGGAAAAGAAGAGAAAAGACCGATCTCGATAAGTCTTTTTTTCTCATAAATAACGTCCCTTTGATTTTGTTTTCGATTGTTTTTTAGGTATTAAATCTCAAAATGATTCTTGCAAATATAGTCATTGAGTAAATAAAAATGGGCTCAAATCTGAAAAAAAAACAATTATTTTCATTTTGACAGATTTCTTCTCATTTCATTTGCCACATATTTTCATGCAAAAAGAAAACATTTAAGGCTGATTATTTATACCTTTGCAAGCAACAAGTCTGATTACACCGTCAAAAAACGAACACTTTATGAAAATACTAGTTACCGGAGCCGCTGGTTTTATCGGATCAAAATTAAGCTATATGCTGGCCCAGAGAGGCAATGAGGTTATTGGAATAGACAATATAAACGACTATTACGACGTGCGTATGAAATACGGCCGCCTGAAAGAATGCGGCATCACAGCGCCGGACAACTACTTTGAATGGCATAAAGTGTATTCAAGCAGCCGCTTTGAACATCTTCAGTTCATCCGTATGGGAATTGAAGACCGCCCGCAAATGGAGGCTCTGTTCCGCGAGCACTCTTTTGACAAGGTGGTCAATCTTGCCGCCCAGGCCGGCGTACGCTATTCGATTGTAAATCCTTATGCTTATCTGGAAAGCAACCTGCAAGGTTTTCTGGTGTTGCTGGAATGCTGCCGCAATTTTCAGGTTCCTCATCTGATCTTTGCCTCCAGCAGTTCTGTCTATGGCCTGAACCAGAAGGTTCCTTATCAGGAAGAGGATCAGGTGGACAATCCGGTAAGCCTTTATGCGGCAACCAAGAAGAGCAACGAGCTTATGGCACATTGTTACAGCAAACTGTATGGCTTTGCCGTAACGGGGCTGCGCTATTTCACTGTCTATGGTCCGTGGGGACGCCCGGATATGGCTCCCATGCTCTTTACCAAGGCCATCCGTGCCGGCGAACCCATCAAGATTTTCAATCAGGGCAATCTGAGCCGCGACTTCACTTATATCGATGACATTGTTGAAGGCACCATTCGCGTAATAGACTGTCCGCCGGTTGCCGAGGAATGTCCCAACCAGATTGCTTACAAGATTTACAACATCGGCTGTTCACAACCGGTGCAGCTTATGGACTTCATTCACGAACTGGAAAAGAACCTGCAATGTGAAGCCGTCAAAGAATATCTGCCCATGCAGCCGGGCGATGTGTATCAGACTTATGCCGATACCCATAAACTGAAAACGGACACCGGATATCAGCCTCAGGTTTCGCTTCAGGAAGGCATCCGCCGATTCGTCAACTGGTACTTGAGCGAAGACAATCCTTTAAAATAAGAAGTAAATGGTTTCAGCGGGCACTTTTCAATAGATAAAAAGTGCCGCTGCAACAAAAATTCCGTAACCAGGGCAGCCGTGCTATCAGTGAAGGCAATGCCACAGGATGCAGCCCGAATTTGATCTGATAGTGCGGATTAATCAAAAACAAAGTGCGTTGCTGCACCCGAAAGCCACTCTCCTGCACCACATGCTGAAAGTGTTCTATCGTGCACCGAGTGTCGCGGATGGCCAACAGTTCCCGCACCGTTTCATCGGTCTCTCCGGCCTTATAGAGCAGTTTCTGATAAACCGATGCCGGCAACAGATGTATCCAGGGACAAAGAGACAAACGGCTGCGCGCAATCTGCTGATGCCCGCCAAAAGGCATCTGCCAAGCCGGAAAGCCCACAAAAGCCACTCCTCCAGGAGCCAACAGATCGTGCATCTTCCGTAAAAGCCCTTTCTTGTCCGCCACATGCTCGATGACATCGTGCAGCAAAATCAGATCGAAACGCTCTTCTCCCCAATCATAGGTCACGGCATCTCCAACCCACAAATGAGGTCTTAAACCGCGTTTCCGAAAAAACTGCTCGGCCTGTCTGATTCTCTGTCGGCAAAGGTCCATACCATAGACCTCGCAACCGGCTTGGGCAAAAGGCAACAGATTTCCCCCTTCGCCACAACCTATTTCCAACACTTTACGGGGCTTTATTATTCCATATTGCTGCAAATAAGGCCAATAATACTGTGAAGCCGTCCGGCTTTGCTCCTCAAAATACATTTCTCTGTCTGTATGTCTTTTCTGCATCTTTCTATTCTGTTTGCGTGAAACATGAATAAATGATGCAGCAAAGCAGCAAAACACTGCTTCGAAAATTCTTTTTAATAAGTCCATCGGATGCCAACCGGCACACTGAACTCAAAAGGACGGTCGGTATGAATGGTTTTCACTCCCCCACCGGTCGGCAGATAATAATTCACCTGAGGCCCCAGATGCAGACTGAAATGCCGGTTCAACGGCACCTCTATCCCGACACCGCCAAACACCGAACCCTGCACTCGAGGACGAATTTCATTGGTTTCCGAATAGAACGACCGTCCCTCAAAGACATAATCCGTGCGCGATGACCAGAATACGGGAATATCCAAAGCAGCTCCCACGGTGGCCTGCAAACTGAAACGACGTCCTTGCCACCAGGTCCATCCCAGCCCGGATGACAATCCTACATAATGCACTGTTTGCCGCGTAAGCAAAAGGGAATCCGTTCCAAGTTTGAACCGGGCACCGAGTTTCTTGTACTGAATGCCCATATCTACCTGCCACCGCTCGTTCCACCGGTAGCTTGCCACAAGTTTAAAGACAAAAGGCTGGTCATAATATGCGGTTTCCCGAATTTGCTGACCTTTATTCTGATTCGCAATATCAATCAGATTCAGCACTTTCTCGGGATCTTCAAAAGAAGGAAAATAGGTTGTCAGATATTCATAATACTCATCCCATGAAGTTGTCATATCCGGTACCAGCACCGCACCGCCGGAACCGACAGTCCGTTTCAGGATCGGCATGGCCTTAGGAGCAACGGTCTCCAGTCCGCGGTTCTGACTGTATGCCAAAGATACCGCCCACCGGTTTCTGCGCTGTACCTTCTTTTTCCAGGATTCTGCCATAGGAAGACGCCCGTTTGGATACCTCACCGGAAATCTTTCCGATTTGCCTTCATCGTTTTTCCGTTCGTGCTGCGGTTCTTCCTGATGCCGGTCGAATGCTGGAATCTCCCGACGAAGCGTATCCGAACAGACTGTGGTATCTGACTCCGACGAGCGGACAGCTGCTGTTCCATGAGAACCAGGGATATTTTGAGAGTCTGCAGAACGGAGAGCCGGAACAGAATACAGCCCCGGTTCCTGAGGAATTGCAGGAACATGCTTGACAGATTCATATCCCTCCGGATTCTGCGCCAGCCAGAGCCAGAACAACAAGGCGGAAGTTCCTATACCGTATTCTTTCAGAAGCTTGCGAAACAAGGCTCGTGCCCGCGCCAGCTGCGAAGAAGAGGTGTGCGGACGAATGCCCAGAATCTGCGCGATTTCTCCATGACTCATTCCCTGAAAATAGGCCAGACGGAACACCCTTCGGTAACCTTCAGGTAAACGTCCGGACAGACGATACAATTCTTTCAGAGTAAGAGGAGCGCCAACATCTGCCCCACCCGGTTTCCTTTCGGGCAGCTCACCGGGAAAAGATATATGCCGGGCATACCAGCTACGCAAATATTGCAGGGCAACCCGCCGTAAAGTCAGACTCATCCAAGGCTCCAGCCGGGAAGCATCTTTCAGTTCTCCGATATGTTCCAGAATCAAGATAAAGGTATCGTGCACCAGGTCTTCGGCCAAAGCCTCATCCCCCACAAGCGGCAGCACGCTCCGTTTCATCCGAGGGGCATAACGAACATAGAGATCCGATTGGGCCTTCGGATCTCCATGACGACAACCTTCAATGCATTCTTGCAACTCCTTTTCCATGCTATTTTTCAAAAACAAATATCAGAAAGATGCATCAAAAAGCAGAAAGACTGCGCAATAATAAAGGTTTAACTTATTTTTACATTAATATTAACGTGAGCCTGACATAAAATCAGAAATTTCTTCAATCATATCAAACCCACGTTAAATGAAACAAACGGTCAAAATCTGTTGGGGCGGCTGCCGACCAACGACTCATCTACTGCAATCGGAACATTACCGGTAAAGCAAATTGCAGATCAACATTCTGCCCGTTGCGCTTCCCCGGTATCCAATCGGGCATGGAACGGACAACACGCAAAGCTTCCTCAGTAAGCAACGGATCTGGAGAACGGACAACTTCCACATTCTTGATTTTTCCTTCTTTCGTTACAACGAATACAACAGGAACTATTCCTTTAATTCCCTTTTCAATGGCTTCTTTCGGATATTTGATGTTATCTCTCAGCCATTCCATACATGCAGCATCACCTCCCGGGAAAGACGGATCCTGATCCTCAAGGTTCTCATGAGCATCCTTTCCAGAAGATTTCTTCACCGGTTCTTTGACAGGTGTTGTAGTGGTAACACGCTGCTGCTCTTCTTGGAAAGAAGCTACGGAGTCACGGGACTGCTCCTTAACAGCCACTTCTTGAGGTTTTGCTGATTGAGCCTCTACCGGCTGAGTTTCCATCGGCTGGGACTCTTGTACGGACGGCTTCTTTCCGTCGGTGCAAGCAAACAAAGACAATACGAATCCGCCAAGCGGCAGGACATACAGACTCTTAGCCTGCGTCCAGAATCTTGATTTACGTTTCATCATCATCGTAATACGTTTTTTAAGTGAATAATTATTGAAGCTGTGGACCATATTGTAGAGCTTTGGTCCGACAGATTTTCTGATTAACAATAACTGGTAGGTGCATGCGTCAAAGCCGGAAGAAAGTACATAGCGGTCGGCTTCATACTCATGAACCAGCCTCAAATCTTTCTTCAACCACCATGCCGCCGGATTGAACCATTGAAAGCAAAGGAACAATTCAACGAGCACTAAATCCAAGGAATGCCCCAATAGGACATGCGCTCTTTCGTGAGCCAGAATACAACTAGTCAAAGCCCCGTCATCTGCCGACGAAAGCACCACACGCCCTAACCAGCTGAATGGGCCGATCTGATCCGGATACCGGTAATATATTTGCCCGTCAGTGGTCTGTTCCCGACGGCATCGTTTCAACAACCGGCGTAAATAAACAAAAACAAATAGATTCTTCAGCAGCAACAGCACAACACCTGTCAAATAGATTCCGAAAAGCACAGTACTCAGAGTCATACCGTTGTGATTCGATAATGCCGTAGCTTTCTGCTCAACAACCAGTTCTTGCAGTGAGCCGGTCAGCTCTGTCAAAGGAAGAGCTCTATTCTGTTCGGTAGTAGCAAACCATTCCGATACATCGAACAGCGGAAGCAATAAAGACAAGATCAACGACATCAATAACACAATCCGGTTCAAACGGTGAAAAGTCTCTCCCCGTAAAAACAATCGGTAGAACAGTTCATAAAGCAGAATGCAAACCGATGATTTGATCAGATAAACAAAGAAGGTTTCCATAAGTCAGATTTTAGAGTATGAAAAGCAGAAAACACATGAAACTCATCGGATGTCTGTGATTTTTAACAACGATCTTTATGTTGCCAGAAAATCTATTCGTACCTTTGTTCCATGCATCATCGTAATACGTTTTATTTATAACAGATGCATCCGCTGCCGGCAAAAGAGTAGAGCCTTGAGCCGGCAGTTTTTATATGGATGATTTTCCTTTTTTCACTTGACGGATCAGATCATTCAATTCATCAATTGAAATCTCCTCTTCCTCAACCAAAGAAGAAACAGCACCGAGCACAGATTTATTGAAATATTTATCAATCACAGCACGAAGCGTCCCTTTCTTGAACTCATCCTCCGATATCACCGGATAATACTCATATGTGTTCCCATATGCTTTATGGGCCAGAAAACCTTTCTCCTCCAGTCCGCGGACAATCGTAGACAGGGTATTGAAATGTGGTTTGGGTTCGGAATAAAACGGAAGCAGTTGCTTCACAAACATGGGACCTTCCTTCCAAAAGAAGCCCATGATTTCTTCTTCTTTAGCAGTCAGTCGTTTCATGATATTCAAGTTGTTTTCGGCAAATAACGAGATTTTATAGTTCATAAACTAATTCTTTACGTTAATAATTTCTAAACACCTGAACTTTTATTGGAACATCACCGAATATCTTGACATGAACTTGATATAGGCAAGAAGATATTTACCTGAAAAAAAGAAAACCGCCATTGATGTAAATTTATCAATGACGGTGTAACTCAATATTTTCTGATCTTATATCGGACTCATATTCTTTTAAATAAGATCAGAACTGGAAGTAAATGAAAGGCTGTATATCGCTTGACTTAATCTGTATCACGCAATAAATCAGGGCAACCAGAAGCAAAGCCTGACCAATCAACGGCAAACGGATCATGCCACGCTCGGCCCACTGTTGCCAGCGGTCGGGACAGAAATGAAGCAGATACCCCAAAAGCATGAGTATGAACACGCCTTTATATCCCTGAATCATCTGTACAAAGACTTCCGGATGGAAGGCAGTAAAAATACGCCCGATCATGACCCAGGAGTTCTCGAAACTCTGGTTGCGGAAGAAAATCCAGCAGAAGCAGACAAAATGGAACGTGAGGAACACGGCCATCGCCTTTTTCCATCCATGACTTTCTTCTCCCTTTTTGCGTCCCAGCAGCGAACGGAATCCCTTGTGCAGCGCCAAAGCCACACCGTGCAGACCGCCCCACATCACAAAATTCCAGCTGGCTCCGTGCCACAGGCCACCCAGCAACATGGTCATAAACAGATTGAAATAGGTTCGGACCTTTCCTTTCCGGTTTCCGCCCATAGAGATATAAAGATAGTCGCGCAACCAGGTGGACAGACTGATGTGCCAGCGATGCCAGAACTCGGTGACACTCCAGGCCTTGTACGGAGAGTTGAAGTTCTGCGGGAAATGGAAGCCCAGCAGCAGAGCCAGTCCGATGGCCATATCGCTATAACCGGAGAAATCGCAATAGATTTGCAAGGCATAACCATACACACCGAAAAGATTCTCCACACCGGAATAGAGCGACGGATTGTCAAAGATACGCTCCACGAAATTGACACTGATATAGTCAGAAATAATGGCTTTCTTGAAAAGTCCCGCAAAAATCAGGAACACTCCCTGCCCGAACATTACGGAATCCACCGCCAGTGGCTTACGGATCTGCGGAATAAAGTCGCGGGCACGCACAATAGGACCGGCCACCAGCTGCGGGAAGAACGATACATAAAAAGCGTAATCCAACAGGTTGTGCAGCGGTTTCAGCTCGCGACGGTACACGTCGATGGTGTAGGACATGCTCTGAAAGGTAAAGAAAGAAATACCCACGGGCAGGAAGATGTCCCAGGTAATCCAGTTCTTTCCGGACAGAGAGGCCCAGATATCGGAAAAGAAATGCGCGTACTTGAAATAGGCCAGCAGTCCCAGGTCGATGAGCAGACTCAGGAACATGAAAAAACGTGCCGACCAGGGCTTGCGACCTGTTTCGGCATATCGGGTTGAACGGTTAAAAGACCAGTCCACGGCCAAAGCCAGCAGAAAATCGGACACGGTGACCACCGCCAGCAGGAAAAAATAGAAACCGCTGCTCTTATAATAGAAATAATAAGAGAACAGAGTTATGAAAAGCAAGCGTGCTGTCACTTTCTTGTCCAGCGCCGTATAAACCAGCGCCACCCCTAAAAACAAGAAAAGAAACAGCGAAGTGCTGAATATCATCGGCGAAGCCGGATCGTACAGCAGATTTGCCCGAAGCCCGTCGAGAAAATCAAAGAGTATTTGTTTCATAAGAATAATAAGCCTTTAGGATGGCTTCCGCCAGAAGCTTTCCTTGTAAGATATACCCCTCTGGGGTGTAATGAATATAGTCTGAACGCTGCAAGCCGGCGCTGCGCCAGTTACGGCAGGCATAGTCGGCTCCGCCCACTACGTGATACAGGTCCCACACCGGAATGCCGTGCTCGGCACCGTAGGCCACCTGTGTCAGGGCCACCTGCTCCACCTGTTCGTTCAGGATATGACGGGTCACATAAGTTTTTCTTCCGTTCTTCAGCGTGGTCTTCACCCGTTTGCGCCAGTAAGATCCCGGCGGTGTGGTCAGCAGGAAATCCGCTTCGGGAAAGCGCTCTCTCAGAGTGGCCAGCAGGGCATCCATTTCCTGAATCTGCCATTCTTCGGTATAATTGCGTCCATGAGCCTCATTCGTTCCGAAGGAAAGAATGATCAGGTCCGGATTCAGATCATCGAACTTGCTCAGGGTCTGTTCGTTATTAAACTGGGCATACGTGGCTCCGTTGATGCCGTAGGCATGGTACACCAAACCGGCCTTGCCGGTTTCGCGGGCCAGAGCCGAAGTCTTATAGGTGATTTTATCATCATAGACAGCCGAGTCGCCCCAAGCCTGCTCCAGGCACTGGCGGGTTTCTACGGTAAAGACATGCCCCCGCACGTGTGAATCGCCCAGATGCAGGACACGTACCGGACGGTCGGCCTTTTTGATTTTCTCAAAGAAAGGGGTCAGCAAATCAGAACCGAGAATCTGATTTACCTGCGTCTGACGAAATGTTGGCGGCATGGAGGCGGTCATTTCCGGCACCTGTCTGGCCATAAGCGTCAGTTGCATTCCCAAAAACAATCCTAATATCCCTAAAAAACATCTTTTAATCCTCATATTGATTTTCTTTTGTATAATTCTTCACGGCATTCACCAATGCCTCATACAGTTTTTCTGCCAATACTTTTCCTCCCCGGAAATTCAGATGGGTATAATCCTTGTTGGCCAGTGCCGGCTTCTGCTCGGCCATACGCTTGATGCTGGCCGTACCTCCCATCGCCTCGAACAGATTCCAGAAAGCCACTCCATTACGGACAGCTGCCTGCTGCTGCTCGTTCACCAGATAACGGATTCCGCCGATTGTGGTAATCTTTCCGTCCTTATCGCGGCTGTTCCGGTCGCTCACGCTCACCACCAGAATCGGTGTACCCGGCTGCAAAGCCTGGAACTTTCGGATCATGCGGTCCAGAATGCGGCCGTAATTATCCGCAGCCTTCTTGCCGCTGCCCGGTCCTACCACATTCAGTCCGTAGTGCAATACGATCAGATCGTAGGGGCGATAGTCAAAGAACTGTTTCAGGTTCTCATCGGGGATAGACAGCAAGACTCCTCCGCCGCTACCGCGCAAAGAGAAGTTGTCCACCACCACGCCCTGCTCGTTATCCATTGTGGCTCCATAGAGCACCACACGACGGCGCGCCAGCGAATCGGCATAGAAGGACCATTTTACCTGACTGATGGCTCCAGTAGTTGTCAGACACTGAATGCGGTCGGCTCCTTTCAAATCAAAGGTCTGTTGCTGACCGTCGTTTACCTCGGCCGTAACCTGCAACGGAACTTCGGTCTTCAGGAACAGCTGCGACTTCTGGGCCTTTTGTGTATTCTTGCCGTATCCCGTACCTTTCAGCGTCAGGCTCACCTGCCCGCCCAACGGAAAGAAATAACGGCAGTTGATGCCCAGAAAAGCATTCTTATGCACGGAATCCATCACGCTGTGCGACTCCACATTCTGCGAATAGGCACGCACTGTCTGCCGGAATCCGGCTGTCTGCGATGCCATATCGACAAAACCCACCCCGGCACCGCCGAAACGGGACTGGAGCAGATCACGCAGATCGGCCGTAAAGATATCTCCTTCGATAAAGGAGTCGCCGAAATAGGCAATGCGAACCGGTTTTTTCCGGGTATTCAGTTCCATCAGACGACGATAAAACACATCCATGCTTCTCTTCTCGTCTGTGGCATAGTCTTCAATGCAGACCATCCCCTTGGGACAGTCGTTCGTTTTCCGATGCGCCGGATGCGGGCGCTGCTGCTTCATGGCCTCAGCCAGCTCCTTTTCCGATACATCGGGGGTGTCCGGAAAAAGGTCTGAAAGCAAGTCCACACGACGCAGCTCCATGCCAAAGATTTCCATCCGTGGCAGAAAATGTAACCCCATCAATGCGGCAACAATCATGAGGCACAGAATCCATGTTCTCTTGTAGTATTCCATAAATCGGCTGCAAAAGTACTCATTTTTAAGCAATAAGGCAAAGTCTTCAAGAACATGTTTTCATATATTGACTTAAATCAAGCCGATATAACAAAAAATGACAAGAAAAAATCATCTCGATGAAAATGAGAAAGCATCTCGATGGTTTTTGAAAAACATCACAATGATTTTTAAAGGACATCACGGGACCGGAAAAAACAAAGAGTCACAACAAATCCCCGGTGGGATTTGCCATGACTCTTGTCGCTACAGCTAGAAAATATCAGATGCACTGTTCCACGTTCCAGACAAAGGCACGCAGACCGAGCATCTCGGTTTCCTGATCCATTTCGTGCAGCTTGTCCAGCAGAGGCTGCACCTTATGGTCGTCCACCACCGTCATGATGGCCGAGCACATGGAAGGCCAGGCATGCGAACCATAGTGTGGTTCTCCAGTTTTCGAACCACGGCCCTGCACCTGCTCCCAGCGGGTAAACCCACGGCAGTTCATGCGGTCCAGCAGTTCCACGATCCGCTCATTATAGGCCTGATCGAAAGTTATCATAATTGACTTCATATCGCATTCTTATTTTTCCGGTTCATGCTCGTGTGTGTGATGTATCTTTCCCGAAGCCTTGACACGAGTCATCTTATCTTTATGTTTCAAATAGTAATCGTTCAGTGCACGCTGTTTCTTCAGCTTACGGCGCTTGAAGAACACTCCGTTACCGGCAAACATACAGTAGGCCACCGGCACCAGAATCAGAGTCAGCACGGTAGATACCGTCAGACCACCAATCACGGCCACACCCAGCGGACGCCACATCTCGGCACCGACACCCTGGCCCACCGCCATAGGCACCATACCCAGAATGGTAGTCAGCGTGGTCATCAGTACCGGGCGCAGACGGCTTCGTCCGGCCGTAATTACCGAGCGAATAATACCCATGCCGCGCTCCCGACAAAGCAGGATATAGTCAATGAGCACAATACCGTTCTTTACTACGATACCGATCAGCATGATTCCTCCCAACATGGACATCACGCTCAACGGAGTGTCGGAAAGGAACAAAGCCAGAATCACACCGCTGAAGGCAAACGGAATGGAGAACATGATGATGAACGGATAGGTCATGGACTCAAACTGAGCCGCCATCACAATGAACACCAGAATCAGGATCAGCACGGCCAGCGTACCCAAATCCTTGTTGGAATCCTGCTGGTCTTCATACGAACCGGCCACCTTCACCATAATGCCCTGCGGCAAATCCATCTTTTCGATAATGGCATTACCGGCAGCCACACCCTCACTCAGGGCAATGCCCGAAAGCACGGCATCTACGGTTACAATACGCTCACGGTCCTTACGCTCAATCGTTGGCGGAGAGAAGCGCTCTACTACCGTACCGACATCCTTCACGCGGACACCCTGTCCGGCTGCATTATAGATCATCACGTTTTCCAAAGCTTCGATACTCTGGCGCTGGTCGGGCTCGTAACGTACCTTAATGTCGTACTCATCGCCATCCTCACGATAGTAGGAAGCTGTGGCACCGTTGATACGGTTACGCAAATAAGTGGCGGCTGTTGTCAGATTCAGTCCGTGCAACGCCAGTTTCTCACGGTCGAAATCCACCTGATACTCCGGCTGATAGTCGCTTCGGCTGATATTCACCTGACCGACACCCTGCACCTTTTCAAGTTGTTCCTTGAGCTGCTGGGCCACGCGGTCGGTCGCATCGAAATCATAACCATAAATCTCAAATGATGCCATAGACTGTCCGCCCATACCTCCGTGTCCGCCACCAAGCATTACGTCGGTTTTCACAAATTCCGGATATTGGGCCAGATCGGCACGCATTTCATCACAGATCTGCGCCAGTCCCTTGTCACGTTCGTTCGAAGGTACCATGGAGATATTGAACTCAATGATGTGCGGACCGTTATCCGACAAAGAACTGTAAGTATCATCATCGCTGGCCTGACCGACCTTGAAGTTGATGGCCTCCATATCTTTGCCATAGCGTTTCTGCCACTTGTCTGTCAGTTCGAGAGAAAGGCGCTCGGCCTCTTCCACACGGGTACCGACCGGCAACTCCAACTTGATGCCGACACGACCGCTATCATTGGCCGGGAAGAACTCGGACTGAATTCCGCTGCAGCATCCCAAACTGAGGACAAACAGACCAATACAACCGAAAAGGATGGTCTTGCGATGGCGCACACCCCAGTCCAGACGGGCGGCATACCACAAATCCAGACGGTCGAGCGCTTTCTGTATCGGAGTGAAAAGCATCAGGAACAGCTTGCTCTGCTTCTTCTGCAAACGCAACAGCTGTGAACACATCATCGGCGTGAAGGTCAGCGCCGAAATCGTAGAGATGGTCATAATCACACACATCATCCAACCCAACTGCTTGAACAGCACTCCGGACATACCGGTCACCATGGTCAGCGGGAAGAATACGGCAATCATGGTCAGTGTAGAAGCCACTACGGAAATGGCCACCTCGTTGGTACCATGCACCGCAGCCTGTTTCGGATCTGAGCCGCGCTCAATATGGGTGGTGACATTCTCCAGCACCACAATGGCATCGTCCACCACATTACCAATCGCGATACTCAGACACGACAGAGAAATCATGTTCAACGAACCGTCGGCCACAAACAGATAAATGAATGAGGCAATCAACGACATCGGGATGGTGATACAGATAATCACCGTGGCACGCCAACGCCCCAGGAAGACAAACACCACCAGCACCACAAAGAGGATGGCATAAAGGATGGTTTCAACCAGAGAGTCGATGGTGTTCAGGATGTTGTCCGAGGTATCGGTAATCACACCCAGTTTCACATCGGTAGGAAGCTGTTTCTGCAAGGTGGGCAGCATCTTTTTGACATCCTGTGCAATCTGCACGGAGTTGGCACCGGTCTGCTTCTGAACCACAATCATGGCTCCCTGCTTTCCGCCGTTATAGGCTTTCTGGGCACGCTCCTGCACTCCGTCCACAATGCGCGCAATGTCGCGCAGATAAACGGGGGCTCCGTTGTGTGTTCCCACAATGATATTCAGCATCTGCTGCGGGTCCTTGAACTCACCTTCCACACGCAGGGCGTAGGTGTTGTTTCCCACATCAAACGATCCTCCAGGCACATTCTTGTTTTCCTGAGCGATAATCTGGGTGACCGTCTCCACCGGAATGCCATAGGCTTCCATCTTGCGGGCATCCATATAGATGTTGATTTCACGCTCCGGCGCACCGGAAATGGATACGGTTCCCACACCGTCAATACGGGCCAGCGGATTGGCCACATTGTCATCCAGAATCTTATACAGCGCATTCTGGCTCTCATCGGCCTGAACGGACAGGATGACAATAGGAATCATATCGGTGGAGAACTTGAAGATAATCGGGGTGTTCGACTCGTCCGGAAGCATGGAGCTGACCATGTCCAGTTTATCGCGCACATCGTTGGTAATCACCTCAATGTCATTTCCATATTCAAACTCCAGAGTAATCACCGAGGTGTTTTCACGCGACTGCGAAGTGATGTGCTTCAGATGCTCCACAGAGTTCAGGGTATTCTCCAGGGGGCGGGTCACATTGTTCTCGATATCCGAAGCCGAAGCACCGGGATAGGTGGTAATCACCATAATGGTGTTGGTGTCAATATCCGGATAAAGGTCTACCGGAAGTTTGGACAGCGAGAACAGACCCAGGATCATCACGGCCACAAAACAGAGTGTGGTCATAATCGGTTTCTTTACCGCTCCTTCATATAAACTCATAACAATTGGTTTTCAGTGTTAATCAAATTCGGCAAAATCATTTTACCAGTTCCACGGCGGCACCGTCGGCCAGCTTGTTCTGTCCGGCAATGACAACCTGCTGACCGGCCTCTACTCCGCTCAGGATTTCATATTCCGTACCCAGACGACGACCGATCTCCACTTTCTTGCGGCTCACTGTTCCATTCTTCTCATAGACATAGACATAATGATCGCCGGCTCCCATCTGCTTGACTACAGCCTGATCGGGCACCAGAGTGTGGCGCTCCACACCGAAAGTCAATGTGGCACGGGCAAACATTCCGGGACGCACGCGGCTGTCCTGATTGCTCAAAGTAATCTCCACGGGGAAAGTATGGGTGTTCGGATCAATCGTCGGATAAACGATGCTTACCTTTCCGGGGAATTCCTCTTCACCATAGGTATCGACACGCACGGCTACCGACATGCCTTTCTTCACCTGCGGATAGTAGGTCTCGGAAACATGAATCAGCATCTTTACCGGCGACAGTGTTTCGATGGTCAGAATCGGATTGGCTCCGGCCATATCCCCGTTATCGTAGTTGCGGGCAGTGACCACACCGCTCACCGGACTGGTCAGGCGGGTATTTTCCTGCATGTTGCGATAGGCTGTTTCGTTAATGTCCAGCTGCATCTTGGCATTGTCCCACTCGGCCTTGCTGGCTCCGCCCACCTTATACAACTGATCGGTACGGTTAAATTCCACCTTCTGGTTCTCAATCTGCAACTTCAGTTGCTGCAAAGACGACTCGTCCATCTGCACCAAAAGCTGTCCGCGACGCACCACATCGCCTACATCTACCAGAATATTCTTGATACGCAGTGCCGCATTCGAAGAGATATTGTTCTTCACATCACTCTCCACGGTGGCCGTATATTCCTCGATCTGTTCTACATCACGCTCAGAAGACATGGCAATCTTTACCTTCGGCTTCTCCTCAGCCTCCTGCTGCTGTTCTTTGTTTTCCTTGTTTCCGGAGCAGGCCGGCAGACAACACAAGGCCAGCAGGAACGCTCCCATTTGCACTAATTTTCTCATATTCTCTATTCTTTGTTTTTATTCTTTTTATTGGTCATTGCCGATCAGACAATCCAAATCGGCACGTGCGGTAAGATAATCATAGATGGCCTGATTGTAGGTCAGCTCTGCCTGAGTCAAGGCCACTTCACTGCTGTTCAGTTCCAGAATCGTGCCGCGGCCCACATCATATCGTTTCTGGGCGATAAGAAGTCCCTTTTCGGCCTGTGCCACAGACTCCTTGTTGCTGGCCATCTGTTCGTTGCTGGCCTGCATATTGTCCAGATAAGTCTGCACCTGCATATTCAACTGACGCTCCGTATTCAGGCGGTTCTCGGCCAGTTGCTGCATCTGGATGCGTGTGGTCTTCATCTTCGTAAAATTATCTGCATGGAACAGCGGAATGCTCAGCGTGAGCGCCAAAGTGGAACTCGGCGTCCAGTTGTAGTTCCAGAACTGGAAATTCTGATTAAACAGAGCCTGATACTGGTACTGGTAATTCAAAGCCAGTGTCGGAATAAAGGCTGACTTCTGAATGCGCAGACTGTGATCCAGCAGTTTTTCGTTGAACGTAAACTGACGCAAAGTGGTGTTCTGCTCCAGAGAAACCTGCTCCAGCGGGTCGTGTTCATGCACCGCCTGCTCGTAATTTTTCAGGTTATCCTGAATCTGGATTTCCAGTTCGGGATCGCCGATGCCGAGCAGTACCTTCATCTGGGTCTTGGCCAGATTCACGGCGTTGGCGGCCGCCACGACATTCGGCTTGATGTTGCGCATCTGCACCTCGGCCGAAATCTTGTCGTACTCGCTGACACTGCCCTGCTCAAACTTGGCCTTGACCACATTATAGTTCTCCTCGCTATAATTATAGCTTTTCTGCAACACAGCGTAACTGTCCTGCGCCAGCATGAGCTGATAATAAGCCTTGGTCACCTGATTGATCAGATCCAGACGTGACGCCCGGCTCTTTTCTGCCGCCAAAGCAATATCGTCCTTGGTCATCTTCATGGTACGATAGACAGCAGGCGCATAAACCGGCAGACTGATATTCAGGGCTCCATTCCAGGTGTTTGATGCATCGTTACCCATCTTCACCTGGTTACCGCCGATATTCATGGTGGCCGTCTTGATGGTGTAGGTGATAGTACCATTCAAATCCACAGTCGGCAACAGACTTTGCCAGGCCTCCTTTGCCGAGACCTTTTTCAGCTCGATGTCCTGATCGGCCACCTTGATGGTCGGGTTGTCGCTCAGAGCAATCTTCAAAGCCTCATCCAGTGTAAGCTGCAATACTTCTCCGGCATACGCACGGTGCACCCGGGCCCCGAAGCATAAAGCCAACAACAGCAATACTCCTTTTCTTAAACTCATCTTCATCATTCTATATTATGGTTACATTATATATATAGTCTAGAATTCCATTTCCTCCTTCATGTAAGTGTCAATAATCCGGCCTCCCTCTTCGGTGGAAATGCCACGAAGCCATACCAGCAAAATCAGGCGAAACACTTCCTGTGGGGTATATTTGCGCCAGACTCCTTCTTCGTAAAGCAGACGCAACTGGGCCGTAAGGAACTCTTCAAACAATTCAAAGCGGATGTCGCCGCGCATCAGTCCCTGCTCCACCCCTAGTTTCAAGGCAGCTATAAACTCACGCGAAGAATTCTTGTTATAAAGTTGCACGTATTCCGTCACACGCCGGTAACGCATGATATCCCGGGTAAAACCCGGATAAGTGTTGCGACAGGCTGCCAGCTTCTGGTTGAAAGAAAAAAGTATCAGTTCCAGCACATTGTGCGTGCCACTCTCAGCATACTCCATCAAGGTTTTCTGTTCTTGCGCCCAATGATATTTCAGGCATTCAATAAGCAATTGTTCCTTATCGCCGAACTGTTCGTATAAGGTACGTTTTGAAATACCGGCATGAGCAGCAATCTCATCCATGGTAACCGAGCGGACTCCCTTTTCTCTGAAGCGATGCAATACCCAGGCTAAGATAGCTTCTTTTTGTTCTTTTTCCACAAGATTCTGATTTTAGATAGATCACATTTCAGAGGTCTTCCTTTACAGAAAACTTCTGATACTGATACAAAAGTATAAAAGAAAACTTTACGAGGCTAAAAAGTTTTCTAGCAATCCCTCTTAGTTAATATTAATTAAGGAGAAAGCCTTATTTGCGACTCGAAAAACCAAGATAATGTTATGCATCAAGAGGTTGATCAGATGTCCAAAATGGCTTTTTGGTGATAAAAAAAGGGTAATTTGGCGAAAAAAACGTTCTTTTTTTGGCTTTTTCCATGATTTTATAGCATCTTTGTAAAATAAACATACGTGTTATGCAAAACAGACTTCTAACTTTAAGCCTGATTTTTTTATTGGGCGGCGGCATTCTGTTCGCACAAACCAAAGGCAGGGCATCTTATTATTCGGATAAGCTGCACGGCAATTTTATGAGTAACGGGGAACGCTATAACAAAGACAGCATGACCTGTGCACACTTAAAATACCCCTTAGGGACACTGCTGAAAGTACGCAACCTAAGCAATGGCAGAGAGGTCATTGTCAAGGTAACCGACCGCGGGCCGCATACACGGCGTTTTGTTATTGACCTATCCAAGGCCGCGGCCAAAAAACTAGACATCATACGCTCTGGACACAGTATGGTGGAAATCACTCCCTATCACGAACGTAGAGTACCTTATCGCTGGACAGATGATGATCCGGACGACAAGGAAGTGGACATCAGCTTCATCCCGGCTGCCGGTTTCTCTACTCCATTCTGGCAGACCGACTCGGCTTTCCTAGCAAAGAAAAAACAACCGCACAAAATCAAACACTTGCAAAAGAAAGTAAATAAGATATTACACGAGGATTTAAAGAAAAACATCAAAAAATAAACACTGAAAAAACTCAAAAACACAATGGAAAAGAAAACAAGCAGGGCCTCTTTATGCGTACAGGCCGGATGGAATCCCAAGAAAGGGGAAGCACGCGTATTACCCATCTATCAGAGTACGACTTTCAAATATGAAAACAGTGACCAGATGGCCCGCCTGTTTGATTTAAAAGACAGTGGTTTCTTCTATACTCGCCTTCAAAACCCGACAACCGAGGCCGTGGCCGAAAAGATCGCCAAACTGGAAGGCGGTGTAGCTGCCATGCTGACTTCTTCGGGTCAGGCTGCCAACTTCTATGCCGTGTTCAATATCTGCGAGGCCGGCGATCACCTGATCTGCTCCAATACTGTTTACGGCGGTACCTTTAATCTCTTTGGAGTAACTCTGAAGAAACTGGGTATTGAATGTACTTTCATCGACACCAACTGGAGCGATGAGGAAATCGAGGCTGCTTTCCGTCCAAACACGAAGTGCGTCTTCGGAGAGACCATCTCTAATCCTGGAGGTAATGTCTTTGACATTGAGCGCTTTGCCAAGATGGCCCACAAGCATGGTGTACCTCTGATCGTAGACAATACGTTTGCCACTCCTATTAATTGCCGTCCTTTTGAATGGGGCGCTGACATCGTAACCCACTCTACCAGCAAATATATGGACGGACATGCCGTATCTCTGGGCGGTGCTGTTGTAGACAGCGGAAACTTTGACTGGGAAAAATATCACGATAAGTTCCCGGGACTCTGCGAGCCGGATGAGAGCTACCACGGACTGACTTATACCAAAGCATTCGGCAAGATGGCTTTCATTACCAAAGCTACCGTACAGCTGATGCGCGACTTAGGCTCTACTCCTAGCCCGATGAACGCCTTCCTGCTGAATCTGGGATTGGAAACTCTTCACCTGCGTATGCCTCAGCACTGCAAAAATGCACAGACTGTAGCCGAGTACCTGCAAAAGAACGAGCGCGTGGCTTGGGTAAACTATTGCGGACTGGAAGGAAACGCTTATCACGAACTGGCCAAGAAATATCTGCCAAACGGTTCATCTGGCGTTATTGCCTTTGGTTTGAAAGGAAGCAAAGAGGATGCCATCCGCTTTATGGACAGCCTGAAGATGATCAGCATCGTAACCCACGTTGCCGACGCACGTACCTGCGTACTGCATCCGGCCAGCCATACTCACCGTCAGCTGAGCGACGAGCAGTTGAAAGAAGCCGGTATTGCTCCTGATTTAATCCGTCTGTCAGTAGGTATCGAAGATGTAAACGACATCATCGCAGACATCGAGCAGGCTTTGGAAGCATCCAAGTAAGCGACATACCAGATACGGAATGTTCTCAGATATCATACATAAGAATCGGCAGGGCCAGCAGGCCCTGCCGATTTTGTTTTTCCAGACAACACACAAAAAGCCCTCCGGCATGAAACCGGAGGGCACGCAAAACTTGATTAAATCAGAATAGATTGAAATTATTTGATACGTTGGTATCCATAAACAGGCAACTGCTGCAATTCCTCTTCAATGCGAAGCAGTTGGTTATACTTGGCCATACGGTCGGAACGGCTCAAGGAACCGGTCTTGATCTGACCGCTGTTTGTAGCTACGGCAATATCGGCAATCGTAGCATCTTCTGTCTCACCGGAACGGTGTGAAGTCACCGTGGTATAACCGTGACGATGGGCCATTTCAATGGCATCCAGCGTCTCACTCAACGAACCGATCTGATTTACTTTGATCAGAATCGAGTTGGCACAACCCTGAGCAATACCTTTGGCCAGGAAGTCTACATTAGTTACGAACAAATCGTCGCCCACCAGCTGACAGCGTGAACCGATACGGTCGGTCAACTTTTTCCAGCCATCCCAGTCATTTTCGCTCATACCGTCCTCAATGGAATCAATCGGATATTTGGTAATGAGCTCTTCCAGATAGTCCACCTGCTCGTCGGAAGTACGCTTGCGTCCCTTCTCACCCTCAAATTTGGTGTAATCGTAAATGCCATCGTGATAGAACTCCGAAGAGGCACAGTCCATTCCGATCTTCACATCCTTACCCGGAACATATCCGGCCAGTTCAATGGCAGCGAGAATTGAATCCAGGGCATCTTCCGTACCATTCAGTGCCGGAGCAAAACCGCCCTCATCCCCCACAGCCGTACTCAGGCCGCGGTCGTGAAGAACTTTCTTCAAGGCATGAAAGACCTCAGCCCCCATACGCAATCCTTCGCGGAAAGAAGGCGCACCCACCGGTCGGATCATAAATTCCTGAAAAGCAATCGGCGCATCCGAGTGCGAACCGCCATTAATGATATTCATCATCGGTACCGGCATGACATAAGTATTCACGCCACCGATGTAACGGTACAACGGAATGTTCAGATAGGCTGCCGCAGCATGAGCCACAGCCAATGAAACGCCGAGAATGGCGTTGGCGCCCAGATTTGATTTTGTCTTGGTTCCGTCCAGTTCGAGCATCTTATGATCGATGGCACGCTGCTCCAAGACCGACCATCCAACCAAAGCCGGAGCGATAATCCGGTTAATATTCTCCACGGCCTTCAGCACGCCTTTACCTCCGTAACGGCCTTTGTCGCCGTCACGCAACTCCAGAGCTTCATGCTCACCGGTAGAAGCACCCGAAGGCACTGATGCACGTCCGTGCACACCACTCTCCAGAATCACTTCGACCTCTACCGTCGGATTACCTCTTGAGTCCAGAATCTCTCTTCCTTTTATTTCCTTAATTTTCATCTTGTCATTCATTTTTAAAAGTGTTTCTAACTTTATTTTCCAAAGGCAAATATAGAGCGAATCTCTGACGCTGTCAATACCCGAAAACGGGTATTCTGCAATACCTGAAAAACTGAGAACTGACTTTTTCTGAATTATTTTTGTAATTTCCATTCCTCACTTTCCATGAAATGAAAAAACAAGAACAAAAAAACGAGAAAAAACATCTTATTTTCCTTAATAACCACTAACTTTATAAAGACTAATGAATCAATCATCAGAAATATAAAAGAAAAGAAATATGCCAAAGGATTTGAATTCTAAGAACAGCAAGACTTATTTGCCCAGAGACATCAGTTGGATGTATTTTAATCACCGTATTCTGCAGGAAGCACAAAAGGAGCAGGTACCTCTGCTGGAACGACTGAGCTTTCTGGGAATATACTCAAATAACTTAGATGAGTTCTTCCGCGTGCGTGTCGCCTCTCAAAACCGTGTGGCCGAATGCGAGGATAAAGAAGCCAAGACCGACCGCGAGGAAGCTATTTACATTCTGAAAGAAATCAACAAACTGAATGCAGCCTATTCGAAAGAATTCGAAAAGACCATCAAGAGCATCAACCAGAAACTGAGAGAAGAAAACATTTATCTGTTGCAGGAAGATGAACTGGATGAAGAACAGCGTGCTTTCATCAAAGACTTTTATTATCAGAAACTGTGCGGCTATGTGCTGCCCACCTGGTTTCCAGCCACCAAACAGCTCAAGTCAAGTACTGACGAAAGCATTTATCTGGCCGTAAAGATGCGCCGCAAGGATCTAAGCAGCAAAAAGGCGGAATATGCCTTTCTGGAACTCCCTGTATCGATCAGCGGACGCTTTGTGCGCCTCAACGACAAAGACGGAAAGTGCTATCTGACTTATCTGGATGATGTCATCCGATGCTGCCTGCCGCTTATTTTCAGCGGTCAGAACTATACAGACTTCGAGGCTTATTCCTTCAAGTTTACCCGTGATGCGGAAATGGAAATCGACAATGACTTGCGCAACGGTATGCTGCAAAAGATCTCCAAGGGAGTAAAGAGCCGCAAAAAGGGTGCGCCGATGCGTATCGTCTATGATGCCGCCATGCCGAAAGTACTCCTGAAGCATATTATGAATACGCTTTATGTAGACAAACTGGATACGGTGCTCGCCGGAGGACGCTATCAGAATCATAAGGACCTGATGAAATTCCCCGACTGCGGCCGCAAGGACCTGAAGTATCCGGCATGGCCGCCTATCCTGAAAAAGGAACTGGCCAGCCCGGAAGAAAGCATTCTGGAACTGATCCGCCAAAAGGACCGTTACATTCACGTGCCCTATCACAGCTTTGATTCCTACCTGCGTGTGCTGCAGGAAGCAGCCATCAACCGCGAGGTGAAGAGCATCAAGACCACACTGTACCGACTGGCCAAAGACTCCAAAGTAATCGAAGCCCTGATTGCCGCCGCACACAACGGCAAGAAAGTTACCGTAATCATCGAATTGCTGGCCCGCTTCGACGAAGCCTCAAACATCGTTTGGTCCAAGAAAATGCAGGATGCCGGCATTGAAGTGATTTTCGGTGTAGAGGGTCTGAAGGTCCATTCCAAGATTACCCTGATTCACATGAAGAGCGGTGCCGATCTGGCTTGTATCAGTAGCGGTAACTTCCACGAAGGGAACGCACGCATGTATACTGACTTCATGCTGATGACGGCATCCCGTCCTATTGTTAAAGATGTTGAAAATGTTTTCAATTTTATTGAGAAGCCATATACAATGATTAAATTCAAGGAATTATTGGTTTCTCCTAACGAAATGAAACAGAAATTCATTCGTCTGATCAACGAGGAAATCAAAAACAAAAAGGCCGGTAAAGAAGCTTACATCAAAGTAAAAATAAATCACATCACCGACGAGCTGATGGTGAAAAAGCTTTATGAAGCTGCCGAAGCCGGCGTGCAGGTGGACTTGCTGGTTCGCGGCAATTGCTCCCTGAAACCGAATCTGAAGAGCCTGAACGGAAACATGAAGGTGGTAGGTATCATTGACCGCTATTTGGAGCATGCCCGTATCTTTATCTTTGCGGCAGGCGGCCTGAACAAGACCTTCCTCGGCTCGGCCGACTGGATGCCACGTAATCTGGATCACCGCGTTGAGGTGATTACTCCGGTTTATGACGAGGACATCAAGGCCAACTTACGGAAAGTGGTTGAATACGGACTGAAGGACACTCTTCAAGGAAGAATCGTTGACGGGTTGGGAACCAATCTTGAAAATACCGGTGACGAGGCGTTCCGCTCTCAGGAAACCTTATACCGGGAATATCTTGAGGAAAACCAAAACGAAAAATAATATCAGAATGGAAAACAAGAATTATGCAGCGATTGACATCGGTTCAAATGCCGTGCGACTGCTGATCAAGAAAGTAACTACTCAAGACAATGGCGAGGCCAAGTTTGCCAAGAACATTCTGTTACGTGTGCCGCTGCGACTGGGTTTTGACGTGTTCGAGAAAGGCGAAATCAGTCCGGCCAAAGAAGAACGGATGTGCCGCCTGATGAAAGCTTACAGCCACCTGATGAAAATCTATGATGTAAACGGCTACCGTGCCTGTGCCACTTCGGCCATGCGCGACGCCCGCAACGGAAAGGATATCATCAAAAAGATAAAGAAATCCACCGGCATCAAAATCGAGATTATCGACGGAAAGGAAGAGGCACAGATTATCTACAACAACCATGTGGAATGTATGGAAGACCGTAACGGTAACTATATGTATGTCGATGTGGGTGGTGGTAGTACAGAAGTGAACCTGCTCATTAACGGAGAACTGAAATTCTCCAAATCCTATAATATCGGAACCGTCCGTATTCTTACCGGAGGAGTAACCGAAGCAGCCTGGGAGCTGATGCGCGACGAGATTGCCAAGGAGGCCAAAGCCTACGGAGTGGTGAATATCATCGGTTCGGGAGGTAATATCAACAAACTGTACCGACTGGTGGACAACAAAGACAAGAAAAACAAACGGATTCCGATTGCCTCTCTGAAGGAAGTCTATGACAAACTGGAGCCGATGTCTCCGGAAGAGAGAATGGAAGCCTTCAGCCTGAAGCCGGACCGCGCAGATGTAATCGTACCGGCAGGAAGAATCTTCCTGACCATAGCCGACACCTTGGGCTCCGACTTTATTTACGTTCCCGAAATCGGTCTCTCCGACGGAATCATAGACAGCCTTTATACAGCTGATAAGGAGAAAGAAGAACGCAAACAGAAAGAAAAATAAATCCATGACAACCATATCCCGTACACCGCAAAACCGGGATATGGTTATTTTTTTACGTCACCCAAGCATGCTCCATCCCCCTATTTATCGTATATTTGCAACCGTTTGGCGGAGGGGGCCACTTCTCTGCTTCATACCATAGACCTAACTTTAGAAATACCTTATACAGAAAATGAAATTGAAATCGCTTATTTTTGCGGCCCTGCTGGCAGGAAGCTATCAGGCAATGGCACAGGAAATTTCCCTGATTCCCCAACCCAAAGAGATGCAGGAAACAACCGGAAAGAAATTTGTCTTCAAATCCAAAATGAAGGTTGCAGCCGACGCTTATCCCGGCGACAGCATTGAATGGGTTTTTGAGAACTTCGAAAAGGAAATCGCACCGGCCACCGGCATTCAGTTCAAGAACAGCAAGCCGAAGAAGGCTGATATCTGTCTGATGCTGAACAAAGAGCTTGGCAACGAAGCCTACAAGCTGAACATCACCGACCGGAACATCACCATCGAGGCTGCGCGCCCGGCAGGTTTCCATTATGCCCTGACCACCCTGAAACAGCTTATGCCCGGCGAAGTGTTCAGCACTACAACCGTAACGGACATCACCGAGTGGAGCGTGCCGCAGGTAAGCATCGAGGACGAGCCGGAGTTCGGATGGCGCGGATTCATGCTCGACGAAGGCCGCCACTTCTTTGGCAAGGAAGCCGTGAAGAGAGTAATCGACATGATGGCCCTTTACAAGATGAACCGTTTCCACTGGCATCTCACCGAGGACCAGGGCTGGAGAATCGAAATCAAGAAATACCCCAAACTGACCGAAGTGGGTGCCTGGCGTAACAGCATGGGACTGGGCTGGGGCGACCACAAGCCGGACGGACAGCACTACGGCGGTTTCTATACTCAGGACGATATCCGTGAAATCGTAAAATATGCTCAGGACCGGTTCATCGAAATTGTGCCGGAGGTGGATATACCGGGACACTCACAGGCTGCCGTAGCTTCTTATCCCGAGCTGCTGGCCTGCGATCCGGAGAACAAGCACGAAGTATGGCTCTGGCAGGGAGTATCTAACGATGTGATTAATGTGGCCAAGCCCGAAGCCGTACAGTTTGCCAAAGATATCATAGACGAAATCAGCGATCTGTTCCCCTTCGGATATATTCATCTGGGTGGCGACGAGTGTCCCACAACCAAATGGGAGCAGAATGATGCGTGCAAGAAGCTGTTGGCTGAAATCGGTTCCAAGAAATTCAGAGACCTGCAGATTCATTTCTACAAACAGTTGCAGGATCATATTGCCGGTAAAGAAAGCAGCAAGCAGAAGCGCCTCATCTTCTGGAACGAGGTGCTCCACGGAAACACAGCGCCACTGGGTACCGACATCACCATCATGGCTTGGGTAGGTGCCAACGCCGCAGCCAAGGATGCCGCCCAAAGAGGTATGGAAACCATCCTGTCGCCGCAGATACCTTATTATATCAACCGCAAGCAGTCTAACCTGCCTACCGAACCGATGTCACAGGGTAACGGTTCTGAAACCGTAGAGGCCGTCTATGCTTATCAGCCTATGAACGGAGTACCGGAAAATCTACAGCCGAAATACAAAGGAGTGCAGGCCAATTTCTGGACCGAATGGGTTTGCGAAGCCGACACCGTGGAATATCTAATTCTGCCCCGACTGGCAGCTGTAGCCGAGGCCGGTTGGACTCCACAGGCAAAGAGAGACTATACCAGCTTTGAGAACCGTCTGCAGAGCCAGCAGAAAGTATACAATCTGAAGGACTGGTGCTACGGCAAGCATGTTTTCAAAAAGAAATAATCCATAAACACGGACTGAAACCATTTCTCCCTTATTCTTCCGGAAAAATTGCATTCCGGCAGAATAAGGGATTTTTCGTATCACAATATTTTAGGAAAAACAAGTGTTTTCATGATGGAGGGATATGGCTTTTTGATTAAATTTGTATCCACAAGAATCATTTATCGAATTGAAGACTTATGAAGAATTTCAGCTTTTGCAATCCCGTAAAACTGATTATGGGAAAAGGTATGATTGCTTCTCTGAAAGAAGAAATCCCGACTGACAAGAAAATCATGATTACTTTTGGCGGCGGCAGCGTCAAGAAGAACGGTGTATATGAGCAGGTAAAAGAAGCTCTGTCCGGTCATCAGACCATCGAGTTCTGGGGCATCGAGCCAAATCCAGCCATCGAAACCCTGCGTCAGGCCATCGAGCTGGGCAAGAAAGAGAAGGTAGACTTTCTGCTGGCCGTAGGTGGCGGTTCTGTTATCGACGGCACCAAGCTGATTGCCGCCGGACTAAAATACGAAGGCGACGCCTGGGATCTGGTACTTAAAGGAGCCTCTTATGACTGCGTTCCTCTCGGCACTGTGCTGACTCTGCCGGCTACCGGTTCAGAGATGAACAACGGTGCCGTTATCTCCCGCAAGGAAACCAAAGAGAAATATGCCTTCTACAGCAACTATCCGGTATTCTCCATCCTTGATCCGGAAGTAACTTTCAGCCTGCCGGCACATCAGGTGGCCTGCGGACTGGCCGACACCTTCGTTCACGTTATGGAACAGTATCTCACCAAGTGCGGACAGTCACGCATCATGGACCGCTGGGCCGAAGGTATCTTGCAGACCCTGATTGAGATTGCTCCCAAAATCAAGGAGAACCAGATGGATTACGACCTGATGGCAGACTTCATGATGTCGGCCACTATGGGCCTCAACGGATTTATCGCCATGGGTGTAGAGCAGGATTGGGCCACTCACATGATCGGTCACGAACTGACTGCCCTGCACGGCATCACTCACGGGGAGACGCTGGCAATGGTATTGCCGGGTACTATGGATGTACTGCGCGAACAGAAAGGTGACAAGATTCTCCAGTTCGGAACCCGCGTGATGGGTATCAATTCCGGTATCCGCGATGCCCGCATCACCGAGATTATCCGCAAAACCGAGGAGTTCTTCCGCTCTCTGGGCTTGCGCACCCGTCTGAGCGAAGCCGGAGTAACGATGGAGACCATCGACGAAATCGAGCGTCGCTTCAACGAGCGTAACGTTCACTTCGGTGAGGACGGGCTGGTGGACGGTGCTACTGCCCGCAAGATTCTGCTCCGCGTATTCGAATAATACCGGGAAAGCAACGGAGATATCCTCCACAAAAACTTTTGCTCTCCCGATCGTAAATAATTAACATCACGTTGATAATAAATTATCATTGGGAAGATAATAGATTACCATCGGGGAGATAAAAACAAAAAAAAGGGCCGCCGCATTTCTCTACAAAAGAGTTTGCGGCGGCCCTTGCCCTTTGTTTATCCGAACCTTGTCGTCAGATCAACACCCGACGGCGCAGCTGCGACAAGGTTACTTGAGAAATACCTAAATAAGAAGCAATATATCCTAGATTCACACGCTGAAACAATTGGGGATTCTTTTTCAACAGTTCTACATAACGCTCTTCGGCCGAATGATACAATAAAGAAATCAGTCGGTGCACACTGCCGATGTGCGCATCCTGATGCAGGCAACGCGACCAGTTGGCCACCTCCAGATTCCGCGTATATAATTCTTCGAGCCAGGCAATCGGCACGGCATAAATCAAAGAAGGTTCAAGCACCTGAACCGTTTCTGTTTCATAGCCCTCCAGAACACCATAAAAACTGGGCGAAGAGAAAGTGATGTCTCCCTCCATGCTGAACCAGGAAGTAACTTCATGCCCGTCGATGATGCTGTACGACCGCGTAATGCCCTGCTCTATCAGATAGAAATAAGGGTCTTTCGCCGCCGTAGAGGTGAGAATCTCACGCTTGGCATAACGACGCGGAACTGCATACAAAAGCAACTCCTCGATGGAGGAGTCGCTCATGTTGTTCTTCTTCAGGGAAGCGATAATATGGTCCATTCCCAATTGTTCTTTCATCAGAAAATGCTTATTTAATGCGAATCATTTCAACAGGCTGTTCCGTAACCTGATCCAGCGGATAGGCCTGGAACTTCACCTTCTGGAAATTAATGGTTTTCAAATCAATGCACCGTATGGCCGAATTCCAGGCCGTGCGGTAGTAAATGCGCAAGGCCTCCAGATCGGTTGCCGTGGTCCACTGGGTGGCACTGGGCAGTCCTTCGGGCAGATGTTCCGTACCGGAATGCTCGATTCCGATTGGAATATCAAAGTTGTTCATAATCTGGAAAGCTTGCAGCACAGCGGCGTGTGTGGTCTCCTGCAGCGGAGCCGTGGCCTGATAGAAGGCAGCCCGCACAAAGCGCGACGGCGGTGTGACATCGCCCGGCAATCCCAGTTGGGCGCTGCCCGCACCAAAGGAATTCAGGGTGAGTGTGCCCAGCTTGTTCTGCGGTGCCGTACCCGGAAGCAGGTTCACATAATTATTCAGATTTGTACACTGCCAGTCAAATCCCGGCGAGTTGGTCAGCACTCCGATTTCGTTTTCATACAGTCGGATTTCTCCTCCGTTCACAATCTCCAGCACCACCTGACGGCCGCTCTTGTCGGCAATGCGCCAGTGGACGGTAGAGGCACGCGGATCAATGGAAGTCACCCGCACGGTAGGCAAAGCCTGCTTCACTTCATCCACTGTGGCAAAGGAAGACAGCATCCACGATACCAGCTGAAAATCAGAAATCGTGATGTCGTTCTTGGCCGGATCATAAGCCGGATAACCTCCGTAACCCGGGAAATAGAACAGACCGGCCGACAGACCGCATTCGTTGATCCCCTCGGTCACAAACTCTTTCTGCTCCACACTCAGGCCCACATAGCCATAACGAGCCTTAAAACGCATGCCCTGCACTCCGTTCGGAGTGTATGACTGCTGTTCATAACCGCGCGGCACCACCACATACTGGCTGTTGAGCAAGCTTCCGCCCCACTCTATGGTGCGCGAAAGAACGGTTGCTCCCGTCTTGGTTTTCAATGTAATACCAGTACAGGCCTGCGACTCCATCGTCGGAAAGAAGGCCATCAGGGCCATCAGCCCCAGAGCTTTCAAAAAACTTTTTCTCATTTTTTCATAATTTGGGTTAGTACGTAAAATTAAGAGCATCGGCAAAGCTGATGCTCTTATGCGAATATACACATTTCGCGATTGACTCCCAAATAATTAAACCGATATTATAGAAAAAAGGAAGGTCAGCGTTCCCATCCTCCGCCCAAAGCCTTGTAGAGCTGTACCAGTGCCAGCTGCTTGCCCAAAACGGCATCGCTCATGCTCAGCTGGGCATCGAAATATCCACGCTGGGCATCCAGCACATCTAGATAACTGATGTAGCCGTTCAGATATTGCAGATTGGCCAGTTTGTTGTTGCTGTAGGCAGCTTCCTCAAGTTTCTTGCGCGAAGCGAATACCTCCTTGCTCTTATTGAAACCGATCAGGGCATTACGCACCTCCTTAAAGGCTATGATCACCTGTTTTTCGTATTGGTACACCTGCTGCTCATAAACCGCTTTCTTGGCTTTGAGCTGCGCCCGGTTGCGCCCCATGGCAAAGATAGGAGTCAGTAGATTGGCACTCAGGAAATGCGCCGGCGAACGGAAGAAATCTTTCAGTTCACCACTCTCCACTCCAAACTGGGCTGTCAGTGTCAAACGGGGAAACAGGTTCGTAAAGGCCACTCCTACATCGGCATTGGCCGCCATCAAGGCTTTCTCGGCTGCCCGCACATCAGGGCGGCGCTCCAACAGGGCCGAGGACAAGCCGGTGGGGATTTCCTCATTGGCCCATACCTCTACGATATGCTCCAGCTCCACCCGAGGGATCTGATACGGGAAATCGCCGGTGAGCAGTGCTATTTCATTCTCTTTTTCAGAGATGGAACGCTCCAGATCGGGCACCAGAGTGGCCGTACGCGCCAACTCCACCTGTGCCTGCTGATACGAGGTTTCTGAAGTCAAACCGCCCTCGAAACGGATTTTGGCCAGCCGCACACCTTCTTCACGGGCCCGCAAGGTCTGGCGCACAATCTTCAAACGGTGGTCCAACGCCACCAATTCGAAATAGGACTGGGCCATCTGTGCCACCAGACTCACCTGCAATGCCTGCTGGTTGTCCATCGCTCCCAACAGCTGCGCCCGGCTTTTCTCTACTCCCCAGCGCAGATTTCCCCAAAGGTCAAGTTCCCAGGACAACAGGAAACGGGCCATATTCTTGGGTGTGGACTTATAATGATCGCCTCCATAGTTCTTGGCATCTTTCTCGGCATAGATTTTTCCATCCAACTGCGGAAAGAGTTTGCTCAGGTCTACACGCTTCAGCGCTGCCAGCTCCTTGATCTTGGCCTGCGCCGTGAGCATATCCTTGTTCTCTTCCAGAGTTTTGCGGATCAATCCTTGCAGGATGGTGTCTCCATACACTTCCCACCACTGCATGTCGGCAAAGGACGTTGTGTCGGCAGCAGCCACCGTATCGGTCTTCAGCTCCGGCAGCTTCATTTCGGGGCGCACATATTCCTTGCCCAGCTTGCACGAAGCCAGCAGCACCGCCGCCAAACAGCAAACTATATATGTACTTATCTTATAGGACTTCATGACTTCTTGAACTTTAATGTGAGTTTATTTTTCATTTTGTTGATGTAAACAAAGAAGAAAGGTACCAGCAGAATACCAATCACCACGGCCACAATCATTCCGAAGAACACTCCGGTACCGATGGCACGACGGCTGGCCGATCCCGGTCCGGCAGCCATTACCATGGGCAGCATACCCAGGATGAAGGCCAGAGAGGTCATCAAAATCGGTCGGAAACGAAGGCTGGCAGCATGCAGGGTGGCTTCGATCAGTCCCTTTCCGGCGTCTACCTGCTCCTTGGCGAACTCTACAATCAAAATGGCGTTCTTGGCAGCCAGACCCATCAGCATCACCAGACCAATCTGGAAATAGACATCGTTTTCCAGTCCGCACAGCCATACACCCAGATAGGCTCCCAATGCCGCTACCGGCAGAGAAAGAAGCACGGCCACCGGAATGAGCCAGCTTTCATACAGCGCTGCCAGGAACAGGAACACGAAGACGAATACCAGCGTCAGCACCAGACCGGTCTGTCCGCCGGCCTGCTTCTCCTGATAGGAAAGACCGCTCCATTCCAGACCGATATTCTCGGGCAGATGCTTCCGGGCAATCTCTTCCAGAATGGCCATAGCCTGACCGGTGGAGTATCCTTTCGCCGCCTCACCGCGAATTACGGATGAAGTAAACATGTTGAAGCGCTTGATGCTTCCCGGACCAGTCGTATAGGTGGCATCGCCAAACGAGGTCAGCGGAATCATGGCGTTGTTCTCACCGCGCACAAAGAACAGATTGATGTTTTCCTTGTGCTCCCGATAAGGAGCCTCTGCCTGAATATATACCTTATAAACTCGGTTGAACATATTGAAGTCGTTCACATACAGCGAACCGGTATAAGCCTTCATGGTCGAGAATACATCTGCCAACGGCACTCCCGAGAATTTCACCTTGTCACGGTCCACATCGAAATACAACTGTGGAATCTCTGCCTGAAGTGAAGAAGACAAACCGGTCAGCTCCTTACGCTGTGACGCATAGTGCATCAGTGTGTCTACAGCCTGTACCAGTGTCTCGAACGAAGCGTCGCCACGCGCCTCCAGCTGCATTTCAAAACCTCCGGAAGCACCGAGTCCCGGAATAACAGGCGGCGTGGAAAGATAGACCTTACACTCGGGATAAGTGGAAAGTTCCCGACGGATATTGGCCATGATATCTTCGATCGTTTCGTCTTCGCGCTCCTGCCACGGTTTCAGAATCACCGTCAACTCGCTGCGGCTCTGATTGGTTCCCACACGGGGACTGCTACCGGTGACATTCTGCACATAGGCTACCGACGGCTGTTTCATGATGAAATCAATAGCCCGGTCGGTCACTTTACGGGTACGCTCCAAAGTAGCTCCTTCGGGCAACTCCAGCTCTACCTTGAAGTAACCCTGGTCCTCTACCGGCAGGAAGCTGGTCGGAATCAACTGGTGCAACACCAGAATCAATACTATGGCAGTACCGAAGGAAGCCATCACACGGCGGGGATTGCCGATAAATCCGCGGATACCCCGCTCATAGCTTCGGTTACCGATACCGAGCCAGTGGTTGATCTTACGAAATACTATATTCTTTTTCTTTCCGGGAACTGAAGGCTTCAAGATCAGCGAACACATCACCGGGCTCAGAGTCAGGGCCACCACCGTAGAGATAATTACGGAAACGGCAATGGTGATGGTAAACTGACGGTAGAGCATTCCCGTGATTCCGGAAAGGAAACTTACCGGAACAAATACGGCAACAAGCACCAATGAAGTGGCAATCAAAGCCCCGCAAAGTCCGTCCATCGCCTTCTTGGTAGCCTCATAGGCACCCAGATGTTCTTCTTCCATGATGCGTTCCACATTCTCCACCACCACAATGGCATCGTCCACCACAATACCGATGGCCAATACGAGTCCCAACAGGGTGAGCATATTCAGCGAGAAGCCGAAAATCAGCATGAAGCCGAAGGTTCCGATCAAGGAAATAGGCACAGCCACAATCGGAATCAAAGTTGCCCGCCAGCTCTGCAAAGAAAGGAACACCACGAAAATCACCAGCACCAAAGCCTCGAACAGGGTTTTATACACTTCGTGAATGGACTCCGAAATGTAAGTGGTCATATCAAACGGCACCTCATAGGAAACTCCCTCGGGGAAGTTCTTGCTCAACTCGTCCATGGTCTGCTTCACGCGGTTTGCCACTTCCATAGCATTGGCTCCCGGCAACATATAGATGCCCAGCACTGCCGCATTTCCTCCATTGATACCACTCTCGGTATTATAGGATGAAGCCTCGAGTGATACCCGTGCCACATCGCGCAAACGGATAATCGAACCGTCGGCATTGGCCCGAATCACAATATCTTCAAACTGGCTGACCGTAGACAAGCGGCCTTTGGTAGTTATCGGAATGGTGATATCCAGTCCATCCACCGGCTGCTGTCCCAGAACACCGGCAGCCGCCTCACTGTTCTGGTCTTTCAAGGCCGTCTGCAAATCCTTTACAGTCAGCCCGAAATTGGCCAGTTTGTCCGGCTGCACCCAGATCTGCATGGCATAATATCGTCCTCCCACACTGGAAACGCGTCCCACTCCGGGAATACGGCGCAGCAGGTCCTGCACATTCAGCGTGGCAAAGTTACTCAGATAAATCTCATCGAATTTCGGATCGGTCGAAGTCAGACAGATAGTCATCAGCTGACTGGCCGCCTGCTTCTCCACAGAAATACCGTTCTGTACCACCTCGGCAGGCAGACGGGATTCGGCCAGTTTCAAACGGTTCTGGATTTCTACGGCTGCCAAATCCGGATCGCTTGATACATCAAAAGTCACCGTTGCCGAGAATCCTCCCGAGTTGGAACTGCTTGACTCCATGTAAAGCATACCCGGAGTACCGTTCAGCTCCTGCTCGATGGGAGTGGCCACAGCCTGCGACACCGTCATGGCACTGGCTCCCGGATAAGAAGCGCTGATTTTTACTACAGGAGGTGTTATCTGTGGATACTGGTCCACTGGGAGCATGGTCAGTCCGATCATACCCACAATGACAATAACTATGGAAACCACCGCCGAAAATACCGGGTGGTCTATAAAGAAGTTTACTTTCATAATTGAGATTCCGGTTTAGTTCTACTTACTTGGTTTGAGAAGTTGCCGCTGCCGGCTGGGCATTCACGGCCTTGGCCGGCTGATTGGTGATCTGTACTTTCATTCCCGGAGACAACTTGTGATAACCCTCAATGACAATCTCTTCGCCCGGAGCCAGTCCGCGCTCCACGACCACCTGATTATCCTGCTCCGGCCCCAGTTCGATGAATCGCTTTTCTACCGTCTGGTTCTTGCGCACCACATAGATATAAGCACCGCCCTTTTCGATGATGACTGCCTTCATCGGAACCGAAACGGCATCCTCTCTTACATCCAGCAAAAGTTTTACTTTGGTAAACTGTCCCGGCAAAAGTGTGTTTTCGGGGTTCGGCATCTCCGCACGTACCGAGAAGGTTCCGGTGCGCGGATCTACCTGCGGTTCCGCAAAGTCAACCAGTCCTTTATACGGATACTGAGTATTGTCTGCCAAAGTAATCGTAATATAAGGCTGCCAGGAACGGTTTTCCACCTGACGTCCCAGATTTACATTGCGCTCCTTGCTCTTCAGATAATCCAAAGCCGTCATGCTGAAATCCACCAGTACGGTGTCGCTTTTCATCACTGTAGCCAGCTTGGATTTACCACCGGAACCGACCAGAGTTCCCAAATCCACCAGTCGCTCACTGATGTTACCGGAAATCGGAGAACGCACCACCGTATATCCCAATTCCATTTCGGCCTGATCCAGATCGGCCTGACTCATGCTCACCGAAGCCTTTGCACTCTCATACGCCGCTACGGCATTGTCCAGATCCAACTGACTGGCCGCATTCTGCTCATAAAGCGGACGGATACGGTTCAGGTCATGCTGCGCCTTGCGCTCCTGAGCCTTGTCCTTGTTCAGCTGGGCACGCGCCTTGTCTACCTTGGCCTTATACTGACGCTGATCAATCACGAACAGCGTCTGCCCCTTCTTCACATGCGTTCCTTCTTCAAACAACATCTGCTCCAGGAATCCTTCTACTCGGGCATGAACCTCGACAAACTGCTGGGCACGGATGCGTCCCACATACTCTCCATACACACTGACATCACGCTTGCCTACCTTCATCACCGACACGATGGCACTCTCCTCACGGATCACTTCCTTGCGGGTGAAGTAATAATAAGCAGCCACTCCGGCGGCTATCAACAGACAGATAAGAGCCAGATTTCTCTTTTTAATAAAAAAATAAGCACGCACATTACGAAACGGGATTTTCATAAGAAACAATGGTTTTGATATTAATATTCTATTTTTACCTCTTTGTGTATTGATCTACGGCAAATCTCATGCCACGGATTCGGACAGAGACAGCAAATGCCGGCTCCGGAAACACATTTCCGGGGTCAACTCCATGCCGCTCAATGCATTAGACATAACCGGCATATTTTTCAGATCCAGATTTATAAAAGGATAAGGTCAAGAAACGGGTTGTGGAAAGTGTGGACAATCTCCACAACCCGTTGGGGTCGCAAAGATACAGCATCACTCCGGTACACACAATAGATGACCGCCGGTTCTAAATGCTTACTATCATCTTTTTCAAAATTTTAAGTACCATCTCTTGTTTTATCCGTAAACAATATCTACCTTTGCCGCACAATTCAGTTTATGACTTATGAGCGCATATAACAATTACATTCACAACCTTTTGTTGAAGCATAGCCGCACTTTGGTATGCTTCATGGCGGTGTGTGCTCATTGGTTTACCGGTTTTTCTTCCTTATAAATAATATACCTTTTTATAAATTCAAGAACCGTACGGACATATCAGCTCGTGCTGTTATGCGTACGCGCGTACCATAGTATATTATTTTAAAGAAGATCATTTTATGTTCAGCATACTTTTATTCATGTTGACGGGAATAGCCTTAGGCTATCGCTTCCGTCGCGTGGTCTTGTTTCATAAGACCGAGAAAACCATCAGCATCACCATTCTGTTCCTTTTATTCTTCTTCGGATTGAATATTGGTTCCAATCAAAGTCTGATTCACAACTTCAGTTCCTTTGGCCTTCAGGCACTGTTACTGGCTGTAGCCGGTCTGGCCGGAAGCCTCATCATGTCGTGGATCACTTACCGGTTATTTTTCAGAAAGGAGGAAGAACATGAAAAATAGTATTTTTGTTCTCTTGGTTCTGAGTATGGGAGTGATTCTGGGGTTAAGTTTTCCCATTCCCGATGCTCTGCTCGACAAAAGTCTGAGTACTTACATCCTTTACGCCCTGATGCTTCAGGTCGGTATCAGTCTGGGATGCAGCGACAGTCTGAAAAAGCTGATTCGCAATTTTGATTTCCGCCTGCTGCTCATCCCTCTCTCAACAATTGTAGGCACCCTGATCTTTTCAGCGGCAGCCAGCCTGATTCTGACGAAATGGACTGCAGCCGACTGTATGGCAGTAGGAAGCGGATTTGCTTACTACTCTCTGTCCTCACTGCTCATTACGCAGCTCAAGGAAGCCAGCGTGGGAATTCAGATCGCCAGTGAATTAGGTACCATAGCCCTGCTGACCAACATTTTCCGAGAGTTGCTCTCACTGGTCGGCGCGCCCTGGTTCCGCAAATATTTCGGTAGTCTGGCACCGGTATCGGCAGCCGGCGTCAATTCCATGGATGTGGTGCTACCAACCATCACCCGCTTTTCGGGTAAGGAAATGATTCCGGTGGCCATTCTGCACGGTATCCTGCTCGACATGAGCGTTCCGTTTTTCGTAACCCTCTTCTGCCAGATGTAACTTACAAGCCTATGCAAAAAAGTTCTTTCTTTTTTCGCATAGGCTCTTTTTTTTATCAATTCGGCTCACCCGTAACGAATTCATACATAAGCTGTTCTGTTCTTCATTGAAAATAACAAAAAGGAGGATTCTCCTTAACCTAATTTATGGGTTTTTCTTCTATAAAAAGCCGGGTATCCAAATACCTTTGCAAAAATTACCAAGTTTCGAGAACTAAACCAATTAAAACAGACAAACTAAAACCTTTATGAAAAAATTATTTGTTTTAGGAGGCCTTATTGCGGCTTCCGCAATGCAAGCACAGCCTGTCGGCAAAACCATTTATTATTGGCCTAACGAGCGGGTAACGGAAATCACAAGCGGAACACAGTATTTCATTTATAATGCCGCTTACGACCTTGGCAGCACCCCCAACGACCGCGGCAGCTTTCTGTATGCCAACGGAAACAGCAACTTCGGCACATTGAATCCCAAGCAGTATGCAAATGCATTCACAACATCCAATGCGGCCTATCTGTTCCAGATTTACAAAAAGAGAGCATAAAAATAAAACATCAAATTAATTAACATCTTTAATAATGAATTTTCAAATTCAATTTAATAGAAAAATAAAAATACAAGCTAACATCTGATGAGAAAACATAGAAGACCACTCATATCTCGCTGTATTTCAATATTATAAAAACGCACCGAAATAAAAAAAGGCAAAAAAATAAAGAAACAGTTTCAATGAAAGATATTTTTTTAACATTATAATAACGGTATTTTAAAAAAGAGTCTGTATATTTGTCACCGAACTACACCCTATAAAACAAAAGTAAACTAAAAACCTAAAAGAAAACCTTTATGAAGAAACTACTACTTCTAGGAAGCCTTATCACAGCCACAGCAATGCAGGCACAAGAGACGGGCAAAACGACCTATTATTGGCCTAACGAGCGTGTCACGGAAATCACAGACGGAACACAGTATTTCATCTACAATACTGCCAACGACGGACAAGACCGCTCTTACTTTCTTTATTCAAACGGAAGTGGATTAAGAACAAACAATGTTTCGCCAAAAACATTTACCACTTCAGACGCAAGTTATCTGTTTACCGCTAAAAAACCGGAGGCTCCTATTGCCGACAGCCATTGGTATCTGAACTGTATCCACGGTATTGTAGGACACGGTGGACAGACCAACAACACAGAAACCCGCGACCTCTTCATCTCATATTGGTATGGAAATGACCAGATCCTGAAGGGAGGGGCAAAAAGCGAGGATGCAGACGGAAACTTGCAGAACCCTAATGAAGTAGACACTAAAACATGGGCCATTACCATCAAACCGGAAAAGAACCCAAACTCCAGCGATAACAGTTATGCCTGGAACGGAAACAGTTCTGGAGCAGGTCTGGGCAATGCATGGACCAGATGGGCACAGGCTCATCCATACGCCTTCTATACTATTTCTTCAAAAGAAATCAGCGATCAGGCTATAAGCAATAATCAAGAGAAGACTAACCGTACGGGACTGATCAGCGATGTAGCCTTCTCATTGCAAAAGACTTATGGTCTGGTTAAAGACGGCAACAAATACTACAGCAACTATCCGGAAACCACACCTGCCGAAAACAGTTCTTACGTCAATCTGATTGACGGCAACGACAACAGTATCTTCCATTCATCCTGGAGTGCTTCCGGTGCAGATACAGATCCCAAGCACTATCTGCGTGCCGAACTGGAAACTCCTCAGAGCAGTTTCTATCTGATTACCAAGCGCCGCACGAGCAATAACAACAACCGTCCGACCAATATTCTGGTAGAAGGAAGCAACGAAGAAAACGGTACTTACACCACTATCGCTACTTTGGAAGGTTTGCCTACAACTGATACCGAGTACTATTACTTCTCAAATAAAATCAGCAGCAGCACGGCCTACAAGTACATTCGCTTCACTCCGCAGACCATCAATACAGGAACTCGTTTCTTTACCTATTCTGAGTTCTATCTGATTGAAGCAAACTCTGAGACAGATGATGCCATCAGCAAAATCAAAGCTTTCTACAATGACAGAAGCCTCAGCATCAAGGACGAAAACTTCGAAACAAACGTTCTGAGCGGATATGCAGCAGTCAAGGAAGTTCAGGAAACTCTGAATCTGAGTCTGTACAAAGCCGAAGCACGCGCATTGCTGGAAGCAAATGCAAACAACCATGCAGTCGATCCGGCTTTAGGCCAGTATCCGACCGAAGCTTACAATACTTTCAAGACAGCTATCGAGAAATCTGACATCACAGCAGAAGAACTGGGAACAGCAGTACGCACCTTCAAGTTCTCTATCAACGCTCCTGTGTTCACCATCAACGGTGCATTTAGCGGAGACTATCAGACTACTGGCAAATCAATCTACTATAAAGCAGACAATAGCGCCAATCCATTGTGGTGGGACAAGGCAACCAACAAATATGACAAGACCATGCTTTGGAAGTTTGCCGGTTCTACCAGCACTACTGCAGAAGTAGGCCAGACTTACACTGCCATGAACTTGTCAGCCGAAGTATATTTCTGGGACGTAGAATCTTTGAATATTACTCAAACTGATCCGGAAAATCAAGACGGCATCGTTTTGGTCAAGACACAAGGCAACAATACTCCTGTTCACGCCGACCGTTCCGGAACTATTGTAAGATGGAACGCTTCTGCTCCGACCAGCGCTTCAGCATGGACCATCACTTATGTAGGCGAGAGCTACGATATCGAAAAGATTGACGACGAACAGCTGGCAGCTTATGCAGCCCTGAAGACTCTGGTTGCAGAATGCGAACCGTTTGCTGGAAAGATCGGAACCGGACTGAACCAGTTCACTTGCAACGGACACGACTTTGAAGCAGCCTTAGCCACAGCCAAGAACATCGCTGCACAAGACATTTACCAGAACAACGAGATTGACGCAAAATCTGCTCTGGCAGAATTGCAGGCAGCAAAAGCAGCTTTGACCATCAACCAGCCAGAAGGCGGCAAGTATTACAGAATCAAGAGTGTAAGCAGCAACAAATACGTTGCCTCAAACGGTGCCGCCGGCAGCAAACAGAAGATTCAGGAAGACGGAACTGATGCAAACACCGTATTCTATCTCTCTGCAGACGGACATCTCACTGGAAGCAATCTGCTGAACATGACCAACGCAGCCAGCACCGGTACTGCATTGGGTGACACTTATGCATTCCAAATACACACTCAGGGCTACTACCTGATCAAGCCATCAAGCAGCAATCCTCTGTATGACAATTCTGCTGCAAACGGCACTTTGGACTATTGGGGAAGCAATCCGGACAAGGAAGCAAAATGCGCCTGGATTTTGGAAGAAGTAAACGACGAAGCTCAGCAGCCTAAGTTGAGCAAGACTATGACAGCCGACTATGCTACTCTGGCTGCTCCGGTAGCCCTGAACATTCCGGAAGGAGTGAAAGCATACACCGTAACAGTAGATGTAGATAAGGAAAGCGCTGTTCTGGAGGAGGTAACCGAAGTTATCCCGGCCGGTGTGGCAGTTGTATTGAAGAAAGAAGGTTCTGAAAGCAGCTTCGACTTTACGTTTGCTGCCGAAGGTGCTACAGCTAACAGCAACAATCTGGTTGGTGTTTACACCTCTACAGCTATTGCCGCAGATGTCAATGCCTACATCCTGAGCAACGGAAACAGCGGTATCGGATTCTATCAGATGAATGCCGAAGACCGCACTTTGGGAGCCAACAAGGCTTATCTGGCTCTGCCGACATCTGTAAGCCACATCCGTTCTATCACCATCGGTGGTCCTACTACCGGTATTGAAGACAGCGTTGCCGAGGATGCTCAGGCCGAAGAGTACTACGACTTGCAGGGACGCCGCGTAATGAACCCGACTAAGGGAATCTACGTAACCAAGAGTGGCAAGAAAGTTGTATTCAACAAGTAAGAAAAAGATGTATTACCTTTTAAACAAATACTGATTCATGAAAAAGATGTATCAAAAACCCGCCCTCGACATTATGGGCATGGAGCAGGAAAGCATGATGGCAACAAGCAGCCTCGGCATCTATGACGACAGCATGGGCGCCAGCGATGCTTTAAGCAACGAAGAAAGTGATATCAACGTTTGGGAATAACCAACCTAGATATTGTTATGGGAAGCAGGGAGAGAAGTCTCCCTGCTTTTTTGTTTATGTCCCTCCTGCACTCAAGCGCAACAACGGAACATAAACGCCCATCATTCTCATGGGAATACACTCAGAAAGAACCTTTTTAACATAAAAAACCAACACTTGCTCAAAAAAATATCTACTTTTGCAATCTGTAACCATGAAAACTAGTCCTTAATACATATTTCTATTTAAATAATTATCATGAAAAAAGTTACCCGTTTAACCACAGCCTTGTTCCTTCTGACAGCCGGATGGAATCAGGCAACCGCCCAAACTATCACAGGGCAGGAAAAAGCTTTAAAGGCCGAAGACATTACCGCAGGCAAAGTCATTGCCTTTAAAGGAATCTCCGAAACAAACACTCAATGGATCAATTGGGGAAGCACAAGTACAAGTTCCCTCTTTGATTCCGGTATTTACACCGTAGAGGACGGAACAGCCGAAAACACCTACATCCTGAAAAGAAAAAGCGACGGCCAATATGTGGGCAAAAACGGTGACCAAATCACTTATGTCACCGATGCAACCCAAGCCACGGCATTCACAGTCAGCCAGCCTGCACTAAACGATCAGAATGCAGAAGGCGGTATCACCGGAATACATGAGATTTCACTTCCCGACATGACCGGAAATATGAATGCCGACATGACTACCGACCAGAAAACAGCCATCCTGAAAACCAGCTGGGCATACGACTATCAGGTACGCTTCACCACCGACGGCAGCTATCTGAATGTTCAGACTGCGGGTACAGGCATTCCGAAATATGCCAACGGTAAAGGCTCCTGGTCAGTCTTCATGGTTTACGATGCCAAAGACTATGTAGCACCGAAACCTATCACCCTCACCTTGAAACTTAAAAATGAAAAAGGTGCAGAACTGGAAAGCCGCCAGATCAACACTTATGTAGGTGGTTCTGTCACGGTTCCTTCTCTGGATTTCAGAAACCTTTCCAGCGTGAAGAGCGGGGCTGCAGACGTAACCGTAAACGAAAGCCAGACATTTACGGTAACCGAGGGTATGAGTGAAATCGTTTGTACCTACAAAGATGCCCTTAAATTCAAAACGACTACAATTGCCGACGGACAATTTGCTGCGGGCACCGAATGGTATCAACTGAGCATCCACAATACCGGAAACCGCGCTTACTTCAAGTATAATGCAGAAACCAAGACTGTCGTTCCGATCAAGTCTGGTGATCGCAATTTTTATGACGACACACAGTTGTGGTGCTTCACCGGAACTCTGGACGAAGGTATAAAGGTATACAACAAAGCGGCAGGCGCCTCTGTGTGCATGACCTACAATACAGAAAACGTAGCCATGAGCGAAGCCAGCGACAAAAGCGTATGGAGTTTGAAAAAAACACGTTCTACCACTGCCGGATTCGAAAACGCTTTCTGCCTGAGAAACTCTGGTACTTATATCAATTATAATGCAACCCAAAACAAAATTGCCTACTGGGGAGACAACGACGACGGTTCTGCCATCATTGCCTGGGATTTCAGTAATCATGTGAGCACTACACTGGAAACCATGCGCAACAACACCAATCTGCCAGTAGGAACCGTTGGAACTCCAAAAGCAGGATTCGACGCAGTCAATGCCGCCATTGCCGCATTCGAAGCCAATCCGTCACAGGAAACAGAAGCAGCCGTATATGCAGCCATGAACGACGATATCGTTCCATTCTCTGCCGAAAGCTACTACCGCATCATGACCAAAGGAAGAGGTAACCAGCACTATATGACAGCCGGAACAGCCATGACCGGAACCCTTCTGAGCAATACCAATGCCTCTCAGATCTGGAAATTTGCCGCAGACGGAGAAAGTTTCAAAGTAACCAGTCAGGGTGTTTACACCAAGACACCGGCAGTAAGTACCACAGTAAACACAACAGATGATGCCAGCGCCGCACAGGCATTTGTTCTGGCTCCGAGAAGCGGAAGTTATGCACAGTATGCCATCAAGCCAAATACAGAAGGAGGTTATGAACTGCATCTGGCTGCCGGCTTAGAGGTCGTAGGATGGAATGGTGGCGGAGCTTCCAGCTGGTATCTGATTCCGGCAACAACCATCGATGTAACAATCACCGATGCCGGATATGCCACAGTAAACTATCCGTTTGCCGTTCTGATGCCGGAAAACGTAAAGGCCTACACCGGAAGCCTCAGCGAGAATCAGGATGTATTGAACCTGAATGAAGTTGCCGATGGCATTGTTCCGGCTCATACACCGGTCATCCTGACAGCAGCCGAAGGTACCTACACCTTGACAATTCTGGCAGACAACAACACTCCAAGCATTGCCGGAAACGCACTGTCGGGAACACTGCTCGGCAAAACTATTGCTACAGAACAAAATGCCTATATTTTAGGACTGGGAGAGCAGGGTGCCGGCTTCTATAAGATGAATAACGAAGACCGCGCTCTGGGAGCCAATAAGGCTTATATCGCTCTGCCAGCATCTGCAAGCCACGTTCGTTCCATTACAATTGGCGGACCGACTACCGGTATTGAAGACACTGTAGCCGAGGATGCTCAGGCCGAAGAGTACTACGACTTGCAGGGACGTCGCGTAAAGAACCCAACCAAGGGTATCTACGTAACCAAGAGCGGCAAGAAGGTTCTCTTCTGCAAATAATCTATTTTATGTTTCATTTTAAACTATAAAAACCAATGAAAAAAACATATCAGAAACCGGCTCTCGACATGATGAATATGGAGCAGGAAAGCATGATGGCTACAAGCAGCCTCGGCATCTATGACGACAGTATGGGTGCCAGCGATGCACTGAGCAACGAGGAAGCTGAGTACAATGTGTGGGAATAAGCACACTGATTTCTAACAGCTAAAGAATACAACAGGGGGCGGAGCGTAAAAATGCTCTTCCCCCATTTTTTTGCGCGAAAATCACTCCTAAAAAACATCAGGATGATTTTACCATTTCATCAAAATGAATCTAAAATTTCATCACAATCATTTTAAACAGTGAATATCAAGATGTGACTATGCCTAAAATTACCTCACACATTTTTGTTTATACTTACTGATTCACTTTACATGTTAATAAGACTCTTCCAACTTTACTTTACATATTAGTTAGCAACAGGTTTAAATGCGATGCATTAGTAATAAATCAGGACAAATAATATTTAATGAACTAAACTATGAAAAACACCGCAGAGATTTGCCTAACGGCTGGAGACGCGAAGCCTCCAAAGAGTGTCATGCAACGGAGGCAACTCTCATTTGTGCCGGCATCTTCATGCCATTACTCCTATGCGGTCTTCTGGTGTTATAAAATTCTATGATCTATTTTATTAATGCCCTGGCCTGTCTGATATTTGCAGGTCTTTTCATTCTGTAAAGCCATTCCTGCTTGATGATACCTCCACGATACGAGTGGTGAATCAGATGACTCAGATCTGCTTTCCGGAACATACTTACAGCCTGTTCCAAAGTTTCAAATGTATTCTCGGCAACCAGACTCTCTGAAAGGGTCCAGCCGATAATCTCATGCGTAAATGCATCGGTCAGCAAATGAAGGTAACAGACACCTTCATCCGTATCTATATAAGTGATGTCTGCTACCCAAAGCATGTTTATTCCCGTTGGTTTATAGCCTTTTATCAGATTCTTATACCTGCGGAAACGGTGGTTTGAGTTGGTGGTATGCCTACGCTTCTGGGGAGGAAGCATCAGATGTCTGCGATGGAGCAGATCATAAAAACTGTCACGTCCCATAACTCTGGAACCATAGACATCACGCAGAATCAGAAACAGTTTGTAGACTCCGATACCTGGAGCCTGTTGGCGGATATCCCTTACCAAAGACAAGACCTTCAACTCATTCAGATTACGTTCCTCGCAAGCGCTCCGGCTGACTGAATAATAGCCTTCACGTGTCTTGCCAAACAGTCCGCTCAGACATTCTATAGATACTTTAGGATGTCTGAGCCGAAGGCTGTCTACTGCTTGGCGCCAGCTTTTTTTAACAGGTCGATTCCATATTCCTCACGACCGATCCGCAAAACCTCATTCAAGGCTTCGTTACGCAGTTCGGAGTATTCCAAAGCTTTCCGAAGGCGGGCTATTTCGGCTGCCAGCTCTTCTTCTTTGCTTTGAGGAATCCCTTCACGCTGGTGTCTGGCTAATCTTTCCTTGCGCATAAGAGATATCTTTTCCAATAGTTCAGAGGATAAAGATAACTCTTTTTCGTTCAAAACAAACTTTTTTTCCCAATAATAAAGAGAGCCCTTAGCCAGATCATACTTCTACTCGATAAAAGATCTTGACTCGACAGATTGATAATACTCACTTAAAACTCGAAGTTTAAAATCAACGCTAAACTTGCGATGAGATACATTTCTTGTTCCCATTTTAATCTTTTAATTGTTAAAACGGTGTGAAGTATTTCTGTATTAAGAAAGGCTATATTCTCTACAAAAACTTACTTTAAACAAAAAATAAATTTCTAAATTCATTTTTAACTACAGAACACAAACAAGAAAGTTCTCTTTGTATATCTTTGCGGCATTTGAAGAAGAAGGAACACATAACAATCACAAATTATAAACAAAACAAAACCAAACCATTATGAAAAGATCGTACAACAAACCGTACATGAAAACAATGCGCCTGTGCGCCGCAGAACAACTTTTAAGCAGCAGCGATAACACTCCAAACGCATTAAGCATCCATGAGGATACGGCTGGAGGCAGCGAAGCATTAAGCAATGGAATCAGCAGTCATGACCTTTGGGGCAACGACACGAACAGTATCTGGTAAATCCGTCTGAACAAAAAATAAAGACGTTTGGGCATGTTTTCTTCTTTTTTTATGTTAAAAGTAGATTACAAAAAGAATGCTTTGCTTGTTTTTGCTATTTTTGCGATACATATTTTTCTTTTTTAATACCCTATTAAGCCCATGAAATTTAAATTTTTACCCTTAATGGCGCTGGCCTGGACATGCAGCATCGGCAGCATGCAGGCGCAGCAAGTGACAGTGTCTCCCCTCCCCCAAAACATATCTTGGGGAAACAAGGCTTTTGATCAGGGATTCAGTTATACACTGACCGGAGAGCAAGATGCCGATGCGGATGCGGTGAGAGTGCTGAAGAACAAGCTCAAAACCGGAAATGGTACAAATGTAAACATTATCATCGGTGAGCGTGGCGACGCAGCCGTCAAAGCCTATGAAACCAATATCCCGAACAAAAAGGAAGGATATTATCTGAAAGTAGAAAACGACAAAGTGATTATTGCCGGTAATGATGAATCGGGAACATTCTATGGCGTGCAGACATTCCTGCAGATTGCTTCGCAGCCGGAAGTGATGCAGGCAACCGTAACCGACTATCCGGACGTCATCGACCGAGGCGTTGTTGAAGGTTTCTATGGAAATCCCTGGAGCACAACCGACCGGAAACGCCAGTTTGAGTTCTACGGCGAGAACAAGATGAATGTGTATATCTACGGTCCGAAAGACGACCCGTACCACCGTGCTCAATGGCGCGAACCGTATCCAGCTGCCGAAGCTGCCGTTCTGAAAGAACTGATCCAGTCGGCTCACGAAAACAAGGTTCAGTTCGTATGGGCCCTGCACCCGGGTAACGACATCAAATGGAACGATACCGACCGCCAGAACGTAGTCAAGAAACTGGAACTGATGTATGAGATGGGAGTACGCGCCTTCTCACTCTTCTTCGATGATATCGGCGGCGAAGGCACAGACCCGACCAATCAGGCCAATCTGATTAACTATGTAACCGAAAACTTTATCAAAGCACATCCGGAACTGCCTCCGTTGATCTTCTGCCCCACTCAGTATAACCGCAGCTGGAGCAGCGGCGATTATCTGAATATTCTGGGCAGCAAATCGGACAAGGATGCGCGCATCATGTGGACCGGAAACTCAGTGGTGGATATGATCAACAAGAGCGATATGGACTGGATCAATGCACAGATTCAGCGTAATGCTTATATCTGGCTGAACTATCCAACCAACGACTACTGTATCGACCGCATGCTGATGGGACCGACCTACGGCAATGACAAGAATATCGCCGAGCAGCTGAGCGGATTCACCGCCAACCCGAGCGAGTATGCCGAAGCTTCAAAAGTTTCACTTTATAGCATTGCCGACTACACCTGGAACATGGAAAACTATGATGAGAACGCTTCTTGGGAGCGCGCCATCAAGTATCTGATGCCGGATCATGCAGCTGCCTTCAAGGTGTTCTGCGAGAACAATATCGACTTGGGAAGCACTTATCACGGACTGCGCCGCGAAGGTGAATCCAAACGCTTTGCCGAAGCGATTAAGGTGTTCCAGGAAGCAACTGCCAACGGATTCAACAAAGAAGCCTTTGACGCCATCAAACCGATGTTCGACGAGTTTGTAAATTCTTGCAACGAACTGCTCGATCCACAGGTTCAGGAGAATGATCCTTTGGCAAAGGAGCTGGTAGCCTGGTTCCAGGTTATGAAGCTTATGGGTGAACGCGGCCAGAAAATGTGTTCTCTCTATGCCAGCATTGCCGACAACAAGCCTGAAGAATTCATCAATACTTATAAAGAAATGGTACAGCTGGAGGCTGAGCAGAAAGCCATCCGCTCACGCGACTTCGAGGGATCTATCAAAAGCCCGAATCCGACTGTAGCCGCAGAAGTGGTAGCTCCATTTATGAAGCAATACACCAATCTGCTCATTGCCGAGTATAAGAAGCACTATACTGATGGATGGGAGAACTTCCCGGCTGTATTGCTGAACGACGGCAAATACTACATCAAGTATAACGGCAAGTTCCTGACCAACGTAAGCGGTAGCAAGTATCCTACTTTCGTAGCCAACGAGGATGACATCAATCCGCAGAGACAGGAGTGGGTCATCAGCATGGACTACAGTACAAACCGTTATAAAATCGTCAATGCTCAGGACAACCGTTACCTGAACGAGAAGGGTGAATTCACCGTAAACGAAACCACCAATCCGTACGAATCTGCATGGCACAGCTATAACATCACACGTCTGAACGGCAAGTATGCCATCCAGAATGCAGGAAGTGCCGGCGACAAATACTGGACAGCCAATGCGACACGCGTCAGCACCGGAAGCGTTTCTGCCTACAATCCGGACAACTTCATCTTCGAACTGGTGCCACTCGACGAGGAGGCAATCACTTATCCGGTAATTGTCAGCGGAGGAAGCTACCACATCATCAATCCTACGGACGGAAGCTATCTGACCAACAATACCGGCAACAACAATCCGAAGTTCGAAGCCAAAAAGGAAAAAGACCCGCAGAACACACAAAGCTGGACCTTTACCCTGGTACCGGCAACCGGACGTTACAAGATTGTCAGTGCCGCCGACAACCGCAATCTGAATGAAATGGGACAGTTCGGTACGGCATACGATGACAACTGGAACACCTTCAAGATGCAGGAACTGGGCGGTCTGTTCTTTATCCAGTGCGCAGGAAGCGCCGGAAACAATTTCTGGAGCATCGAAAACAATGCCATCAGCAAAGGAAACAAGACCGAAGGCGAAAGCTACATCTTCAAGATTGACCAGGCTCCGGAAGCACCAATGGACGAAGAGGCCACCTTGGTTTTTTACAAGCAGGGTCTTGTGACGGACCCGAACCAGATAGCCGACGGTGACTATGTGGTGTTGCAGAATGTAAATACCGGTAATGCAAACAGACAGGGATACCTGTATTATCAGGATGATACCAAGTTTCTGACTTTTCTGGCCGGATACTATCAGACCGAACTGACTGACATGAAGTCGGCCTTTCCGGACAAGTATGTATTCCAGGTAGAAAAGAATGCTCAGGGACTTTCTTTCAAGAACGTAACGGCAAAGAAATACATCCCCAACAATGTAGCAAGCGGTGCTTATGCGCCTACCGAGAATGCCGACAACAGCAAGTTTACTCTGGAAGCCTCAGCTCAGGTGAGCATGGCCTGGAACATCAAGTCTGCTGCCAACGGCAAATATATCAATGGCGAACCGGGTTATCCGGTGGTATGGAGCGACGGACACCCTATTAAAATCTACAAGGTGGCAGAAAGTGCCGCTCCTGCGGATGTAGAGGGCAACGGATGGTTCCGCATCCAGACCACAGACGGACAGAGCGGTTTGCGCATGCAGCTGGGTGATGCCGACGGCGAAGAGCTGGTATGGATGAAAGGCATGACAGGAGCAGCCGGCGACGAGGCTCTGTGGAGCTTGCAGGAAAGTCCTGAAGTGGCCGGAAGATATGCTCTGGTAAACAAGAAGAATGACAAGGGATCCGTAAACTGGCAGAACGATAAAACGCACGAAGCGCTCATCAACCAGTTTGACTACAGTCAGGAGCACAAGGACTTTGGTATTTATGTAAAGACACAGACCACCGAGGTGCTCCCTTCATGGGTAATGTACCGCATAAACGGCGGCAATTCCGTCATGCGATTCCTGAACCATCAGGGAGCGTATCTGAAGGAAGCAGAAGACCCAAGCCAGACCGGCAAACTCTGGAAGATGATTCCTGCCGCCTCTCTCGAACTGACAGCCAATGGCTATGCTGTAGGTGCCTTCAGCGCGCCGGTTGCCACTATCGTTCCGCAGAATGTATGGGTTTATGCCGCTACTGCAAGCACCGATCAGGAAGTAACCCTGTCTCGTCTGGAAGGTAAGATTCTACCGGCAAACACTCCGGTGTTACTGGTTGCCAACAATGCCGGAAACTATGAAATGTCTCCGACAACCGGTACCGATCAGGTAATCACTCCGGGCACCAACTTGCTTAAAAGCACCACCAGCGGAAAGATTCTGGCACCGGTACAGAGCATGACTCTGAGCATCAGTGACGAAGAAGCCTGCATGGCTCCGGTCACAGCCGGTTCACCTCTGAAGGGCTACAGCGTTTACCTGCCTCAAAACGGCCAGTCTGTCAAGAAAGCACTCGTTTTCGACGAACTGCCTCCGGTTACCGGTATCCTCTCTCCTGAAGAAACAGCCTTTCAGGGCAACGGAAAGATTTATGACTTGAGCGGTCGCGAGGTAAGCAAACCGACAAAGGGTGTTTACATCCGCAACGGTCAGAAGTTCATCGTGAACCAATAAGAAAAGATAGGAATCACGACCTATAAAGAAAAGAAGAGCCTTACCATTTTCCATATTTCGGGAGTGATAAGGCTCTTTTTGTATGCTTATATTCATGTTTTTCGTATATTTGCGGGCAGAAACAGTAACATTTTGATTATGACAAAAGAGAATAAGCCTTCGGTATTACTCATCTATACAGGAGGAACCATCGGAATGATCGAGAATCCGGAAACGGGTGCCCTGGAAAGCTTCAAGTTCGACGAACTGCTGAAGCAGGTACCCGAACTGAAACGCTTCAATTTCCGGATTGACACCTACTCCTTCCAACCGGCAATCGACTCCTCGGATATGGAACCGGAATTGTGGGTCAAAATCGTACGGATCATCATGGAGAAATACGAAGAATACGACGGTTTCGTCATTCTGCATGGTACAGATACCATGGCCTACACGGCTTCCGCATTAAGTTTCATGCTGGAAAACCTGTCCAAACCGGTGATTCTTACCGGTTCCCAGCTGCCTATTGGCATGCTGCGCACCGACGGTAAGGAAAATCTGATTACGGCCATAGAGATTGCCGCCGCACGGCGCAACGACGGCCAGCCGATGGTACCCGAAGTATGCATCTTTTTTGAGAACGAACTGTTGCGCGGTAACCGTACCACCAAAGTGAATGCCGAAAATTTCAATGCCTTCCGGTCGTTTAATTATCCCCCTCTGGCAACGGTTGGCATTCACATCCGCTTCAACGAACACCTCATCCGGAGAAACAATCCGCAGCTCCCCATGAAGCCGCATTTCCTTTTTAATAATAATGTGGTGATGCTTTCGCTTTTTCCCGGCATCAAAGAAAGCATCGTAGCCTCTGTATTGCAGGTGCCGGGCCTGAAGGCGGTAGTGCTGCGCACCTTCGGTTCCGGAAATGCCCCACAGAAAGAGTGGCTTACACGGCATCTGAAGCAGGCTTCAGAACGTGGCATTCTCATTGTCAATATCACTCAATGCCAGCATGGAGCGGTAGAAATGCACCGTTATGGCACCGGACTGCAGTTGTTGCAGGCCGGAGTTGTAAGCGGTTATGACTGCACGCCGGAATGTGCCATCACCAAACTGATGTTCCTGCTGGGACACGACCTGCCTTTGGAAGAAATACGCAAGCTCATGGATTCTGATCTGGCCGGTGAAATCACACACGACGAATCCTAAAACAAAAACTTAAAAACAGAAAGAAGCCCGATAATTGAATGCTCAATTATCGGGCTTCTTTCTAGTACCCAGACCCGGGATCGAACCGGGATGGGTTTCCCCACTGGTGTTTGAGACCAGCGCGTCTACCTATTCCGCCATCTGGGCATCTTTTCGATTGCGAATGCAAAGGTAGTACATCTTTTTGTTATTTCCAAATAAAAATCACTTTTTTCAGAGAAAAAGTTCAGTTTCCTTTTAAAATCGGGGCTTTTTTTACTTTTTGATATAGTCTCCGGCCAGACTGCCGCCTCCACCGCAGAAGTACATCAGGTCGTAGCGTTCATCAAATTTAGAAGTAAATACATTCAGACCGTTGCCTTCGTTGGTCGGACGGATTACCATAGTGGAGCTCATTTCCGGATTCACCTGCTGCAAGTCCACTTCAATCTGATTGTTGATGATACGTCCTTTGCCGGTGAACTCACATCCTTTTCCCTTGCCTCCGGTTTGTGCAATGGTTACCAGAACTTCATTGTTTTCGCCGGCGGCAATCGTCAGTGTCTGTGCATACGCACCCTTTTCTTCACCACCTTGCGTATAGCTGCCTTCAAAGTTCTTTATGGTGAGCGGTTGTTTTTTCAGCAGTACATTCTCGCTCTTCACAATATTGTCTTCGCCGATCAGGGCAATCTGTTCGTCGGGAAGCACTTTGAAACTGAGCGTTTCCTGTACCGGAACAGAGTCATTACTGCTGGTTTTAACGACGAACGTGCTGTCCTGATAAGACCAGGTGCCGTATTCTGTTTCCGAGGTGCCGTCTGAATCCAGATACAGGCGTGTGATGGCAGCCGTGCTGTCGGGCATGAAGGTCACTTTGGTTTCTATTCCCGGACAGTCGCCGCAAGGCAGAGTACCCTGAAACAGGCACAGATAATCGGTCGGTACGACATCCTGTTCCCCGTTCTGTTTGTTCTTGTTGTTGCAGGCTGCCAGTCCTACACTCAGTAAGGCTACGGCAGCAAATTGAATTAATCCCTTTGTTTTCATTGTTTTCTTATGAGATAATAATTGGTATTTATGATGCCCTTGGTTTTGGATGCAAAAATAGAGAGATTTATCAGATAGAAAAGGGAGTGATGTGTGATTTACGTTTTTTTGTCTATTCCCGTGGCTCTTCTGAAATATTGTTTCTCAGTTACTTATGTCTGATCAAAAAGACTAGAAGGCGCAGTAGGGCGAAAGCCTGTCCAGATCTTTCTCCGTAAACTCTTCATAGAGCGACAGGTCGTTGAGGCTTTTCAGCGCTCCGTATTTCCGTCTGTGTTCCAGTATGACACGGCATTGGTAAAAATTCAGATACGGATGCCGGCGAAGTTCTGTCAAGGACGCCTTGTTGATATTTATCTTTTTCACTCCTTCTGTGCTTCGAACGACGAACCACGGGAGCAGACTGTCCGGCAGATGGTTTATTTCCAGAAGCTGGTTTACGGACACATAGCCCCCGAGCTGTTCGCGGCGGCGCACAATCATGATGGCAAATCCGTTGCCGATGCCCGGTATTCTTTTCAGCAGTGCCGTATCGGCTGTGTTGAGGTCTACCAGAGTCTTTTCCCGGAACTTGTTGCTTTGATACACCGGGAACTCTTTTCTGAGAGAATCCGGCGCTTTATGTTCCAGATAGCGGTATTCCGGAGCAATGTTTACCAGCGGGAGCAGATGATTGAGTTGTTCGCCGGTCATACCGTAAATCCGGCTCAGGTCCTCTTTCTGATGGAATCGTCCTCCCTTGGCCCGGTATTTATAGATATTGCGTACCTGCCAGGGAGAGAAGCCCAGGGCCAGCAGTTGGGTGGAGTCGGCCGTATTCGGGTCGAATGCGAAAGAAGCCTTTTTCTGGACCGGTACGGCATAATAGGTTTCCTTTCTCCGGACTTTTGTCGGCTTGTCGGTTAGGGTTTGTCGGCACAGTGTCCTGTAATACCTGCGTTCCGTTTCGGAGAGCTGCCGGCTGGTCTCCTGATGGCTTCGCGAAAGATAAAACAGGCAGCCGAAGGTTATCAGGGCCGTGCACAGGCTGAATGCAAAAAGGACCTTTCTGTCTGCGCGGGGCAGATAGAAAAGGTCCTTTATCTTGTTTTGCAATAGTCTGTATGTCCTTTTATTTAACCAGCTCATTCACAAATATAGTCATAATTGCGATTGGGGCAAAGTATTTCAAGAGGAATATATACAGTTTGAAAAGCGGCATCCGGATGGTGCCGTAGTTGGTCACCTCATCGCGCACGATTTTCCGTTCGAGATACCAGCCCGTAAAGATGGCGATCAGCATGCCGCTCAGTGGCATCAGGAACTTGGCCGAAACGAAATCGAACAGGTCGAACAGATTCATGTCAAACAAGGTTGCGCCTTTCAGTACTCCGAACGACAGGGCGCAGAGAATACCCAGCAGGGTGCACGATACCGTAACGATATAGGCACCGGTCTTGCGGGTGAGTTTGAACCGCTCGTGGATATAGGCTGTAACAACTTCGTGCAGCGAGATGGTAGAAGTCAGGGCTGCCAGAACCAGAAGCACATAGAACATCACCGAGAAGATATAGCCCAGAACCGGTGCGTTGTGGAAAGCGATGTTGAATACATTGGGCAGAGTGACGAACACCAGACTCGGGCCGGCATCCACCGAAAGTCCCGGAACGGAGTAAACAGCCGGGAAGATGATGATTCCCGCCATGACAGCCACCATCGTGTCGATGGCTCCCACACTGGCAGCAGTGCGCAGCAGGTTGGTGTCCCGTCCGAAATATGATGCGTAAGTACACAGACATCCCATTCCCAGACTCATGGAGAAGAAAGCCTGTCCCATAGCGCTCAAAACCACTTTGGTGGTGATTTTCGAGAAGTCCGGCTTCAGCAGGAAGTTCAGTCCCTCGCTGGCTCCGGGCATGGAGAAGGCGCAAATCACCAGAACACAGATGATGAACAGCAACAGCGGCATCATCACCTTGGAGAATTTTTCAATACCCTCGGTCACTCCGCGGATAATCACTACATGGGTGAGCAGCATGAAAAGGATGACATAGAGGGAGGATTTCCACGGGTTGCTGACAAAGTCATTGAAGAATCCCGTATAATCCGTGCCCTGTGAAAAACTGTTTGTAGCGGCAGCTACCGTATATTCCAGAGTCCAGCCGGCCACGACCACATAATAGCTCAGGATCAGAAAGGCGGAAAATACGCCCATGAGTCCCACCAGATGCCATTTGGTGCCGGGAGCCAGTTTCTGATAGGCTGAGGCCGTGTTGGCTTGTGAACGTCTGCCGATCAGAAATTCCGATACCATGACGGGCAAGCCCAGAAAAACGATACACAGCAGATATACCAGCAGGAAGGCGGCACCACCGTTTGAACCCAGTTCGCTGGGGAAGCGCCAGATATTGCCTAAACCGACAGCAGAACCTGCCGAGGCCAGTATGACTCCGATTTTACTCCCAAAGTTTGCTCTTTCATTAACAGACATAAAAATGTTAGTTTTTAGTTAAACATGACAATTGGTTGCAAAAGTATAGAAAATAAACGTATTTTTGAACCGAATTTGAATAAAACAGTGTATTATGATAACAAATTTACTTAAAAGTTACCCGTTGAGCGTATTGCTGGTAGTGGTAATCTGGTTTCTGTGTATGTTTACTCCCCCGCATACCGGGTTGGAGGAGGTGCGTTATATCGACAAGTGGACGCATCTGGTGATGTATGGTGGTTTCTGCTCGGTCATCTGGTGGGAATATCTGCGCCGCCACAGCAGTCTGTTCTGGGGGCGTATTGTCTTATGGGCCGTACTGGCTCCGGCGCTGATGAGCGGTATCATCGAACTGGCACAGGCTTATTGCACCACCACCCGTTCGGGCGAGTGGCTCGATTTTGCAGCAAACAGTGTGGGCGTGCTTCTGGGCAATCTGATCGGCTACGGGGTGTTGCGCCCTGTCCTGTGGAAAAGACGTCGTAAATTCAGACGCTGACCCATGCGGGCGTAGGAAAATAAAAAGTAGAAAACATTTGTTTTTACGCACTCTTTTCCGTATTTTTGAATCTGGTAAAAGGATTTTTAATTCAAAAAGTAGAAATTATGATCAGATTAAATGTATTTATTCAGGTAGAAGAAGCCAAGAAGGCAGAATTGGTAAGCGCAGCCAAGGAACTGGTTGCCGCATCAGTAAAGGATCAGGGTTGCATTGCATACGACCTGTTCCAGAGCGAAACCCGTGCAGATGTGTTGATGATTTGCGAAACATGGACTGACGAAGAAGCCCTGAAGGCTCACGAGCAGAGCGCACACTTCACCACTCTGGTGCCCCGCATGCAGGCTTTGGCTGCCATGAAGATTGAGAAATTCAATTTCTAGACAATAATTCCAAGCGAAAGAAAAAGGGTCATCCGCCGGTGTGCCGGCAGGATGACCCTTTTGTTATGAAGATATTCTTTTAGGAAATGCGCAGTTCGTGCATGCAGGCTTCCACCTCGGTGATGCTGCCCATGTGTTTGCCCAGATCGTCCGACAGCTTGATGCATTCGCGCCACTGCTGGTTGGCGTTCATGCGGCAGCGGCTCAGCTTCATGACGATATTGGCCGGAGCATAGCCGGTGTCGTTGGTCAGGTTGGTACCGATACCGAAAGAGCAGCGGATGCGTCCCTTGCAGTAGCGGAACAGCTCCAGGGCCTTGGGGAAATCCAGCGCGTTGCTGAAGATGATGGTTTTGGTGGTCGGGTCGATGCCCAATTCCTGATAACGCTTGATGAGCTGGTCTACAAACTGGAATTCGTCTCCCGAGTCACAGCGCACGCCGTCGAACAGCTTGGCCTGCTTGCGGCTGAAATTGCTCAGGAAGGATTCCGAGGTATAAGTGTCCGAGAGGGCAGTACCCAAATCACCGTCATACACATTCACCCAGTTTTCCAAAGCCATATAGTTGGCATGCTTGTAGCCGAACTGGGCTCCGTGGAACATGAACCATTCGTGCGGATGCGTTCCCATGGGGCGCATGTTGTATTTCATGGCCAAATAGCAGTTCGAAGTGCCCGTACAGTAGCGGGCCTGCTTCTTGAGCTCCTTGATGACCGTTTCGTGCACTTCCTTGGAGAAGCGGCGGCGGGTGCCGAATTCCGAGAACGGCAGGGCATTGTCGTTGGACAAGGTGATCTTGGGAGCCAGTTTTTCCTTGACCATTTCCAGATCGACCGATTTATGTTCGAATTTGTTTTTCACTTCAGAGATGATGGCCAGCAGAGGCACCTCATAGAGGGTGACCTTATACAGCAGGTCGGTCACTTCGAGATGCAGATGCCCTTCGGCATCCAGCTCCATGCAGATCTTTTCCGGATTGAAGCGGAAGGAAGCGAGCCATTCCCAGTAAACCGGGGGCAGAAAACGGCAGTGGTGCGTCATGAACTCCTGCTCTTCGCTGGTGAGCTTTACCTCGCGGAGTTTTTCGATTTCTTTTTTAACGGCCTTGAGAAAATCCTCGGAATAGACGGTCTGGTCCCGGTCCTGAAAGGTGAATGTGCCTTCGGCATATGGAAACAGCTTGATATAGGCATACGAAGTGGTGAACTTGTATAAGTCCGTATCTAAAATGTTTTGTATAATCATATTTGCTGCGTTGTGTTTCTAATTTCTTTTTGACTACGTAAAGATAATCTTTGTCCTTGTAAATCTCTTCTTTTCATAGAACTTTTTTTATATTTGTCGTGAATAAAACTGAAAAACCGATAAAATAACACGATGATGAGGAAATTTTTTCTGTTGCTTTTGCTAAGTTTCTCCACTTGTTTTCTGTATGCCATAGACTATACGGTGCGCGGCCGTGTCATCGAACAGCAGTCGCGTCAGCCGGTTATGGACGCCTATGTCTGGCTGGCCGGAAAAGACACTCTGCGCACCATGACCGATTCTTTGGGCTGCTTTACTTTGGAGCAGGTGCCCCCGGGTATCTTTCATTTCATGGTGACCTGCATTGGTTATGAACCGGTGCGTACCTCCGAGTATCAGATCTCGGCCACTACGCCGTTTATCGAAATCGAACTGAAGGAAGATACGCGCTTTATCCAGGATGTGACGGTGCGCCCCGACCTGTTTCGCCGCAGCACGGAGAGTCCCGTCAGCATGAATGTCATTTCTACCCGTGAGATAGAGAAGAGTCCCGGAAGCAACCGCGATGTATCCCGCATAGTGCGCAACTATCCCGGTGTGTCGTTTTCTCCCATCGGTTACCGCAACGACCTGATTGTGCGCGGTGGCGGTCCTTCGGAGAACCGTTTCTTTATGGATGGCATTGAGATTCCCAATATCAACCATTTTGCCACTCTGGGTGCTTCGGGCGGACCGGTGAGCATTGTCAATGCCGACCTGATTCGTGACATCAACTTCTACACCGGAGCCTTTCCGGCAGCACGGGCCGGAGCCATGAGCTCGGTGCTCGATTTCCGTCTGCGCGACGGAGATCCGGAGAAGCAGACGTTTAAGGCTACCCTGGGTGCTTCGGAAGTGTCGCTCAGCGGAAGCGGTCACTTCACCGACCGCACCACCTATCTGTTTTCCGTGCGCCAGTCGTATCTGCAAATGCTGTTCAAGTTGCTGGGACTGCCTTTCCTGCCGAATTATATCGACGGACAGGTGAAAATCAAATCCCGCCTGAAGAACAATGACGAACTGATGTTCATGGCCCTTACCGGTGTGGACCGCATGAAGCTCAATACTGATGAGGATGGGGAGATGGCGCAATATATGCTCAGCTATCTGCCGGAAATCAATCAGGAGACCTTTACGGTGGGAGCCACTTACAAGCATTATGCCGGAAGCCATGTGCAGACCTATACGTTGAGCCATAACTATCTGAACAACCGCAATCTGAAGTTTGTCAACAACGATGATTCCCGGCCGGAGAACAAGACACTTGACCTGAAGGCCGTGGAGCAGAAAACCACGGCCAAAGTGGAAAACAGAAGTTTTGCCGGAAGCTGGACCCTGAAAGAGGGTGTGGAGCTGAACAATTATCTTTATGACAACAACACCTTCCAGCGCCTGTATCAGCAGCAGAGCCGGGAAAACCTGTATGAAACATCGCTCGACCTGCTGGCCTGGGGGCTTTATGTGTCCGGTGACTATGCTCCGGCAGACAGCAAGTTCTCGGCATCGGCGGGCATCCGCTTCGATGGTAACAACTATTCGCCGAAAATGCTGCGCCTGTGGAATCAGGTTTCGCCCCGCGCTTCCATGCGCTACGCCTTCAATCCGCACTGGTCGCTCGGTCTGTCGGCCGGATGGTATGCCCAGTTGCCCCCTTTCTCGGCTCTGGGATTCAAGAATACGGAGGGTGACTATGTCAATAAGGCACTCGATTATATGCACGTAGCCCAGTCGGCCTTGGGTGTGGAATGGCGCATGAACCAGAACTTCTCGCTCTCGGTAGAAGGATTCTATAAGTATTATACCGACATCCCTCTGTCTGTAGCCGACGGGATTCCTTTGGCCTGCAAGGGAGCCGACTACGGTTCGGTGGGTAACGAAGCGCTGGTTTCCGAGGCCCGCGGACGGGCTTATGGTGTGGAGGCACTGTTCCGGTATTCCATTCCCGAACGCCTGAATCTGACTGCTTCCTTTACCGCCTACAAAAGTGAATATCAGGCTTCGCCCGGCGAGGAGTATATCGCTTCGGCCTGGGACAACCGTTACATCCTGAATGTGGGCGGCACGTATGATTTTCCCAAACAGTGGAGTCTGGGCATGCGCTGCAGCGTAATCGGTGGTGCGCCGTACACGCCTTATGATCTGGAAAAGTCGGAACTGGTTTCGGCCTGGGATGTTTCCGGTCGCCCTTATCTGGATTACGACCGCTACAACAGTGAGCGTTATTCCAGCTTTGCACAAGTGGATCTCCGTCTGGACAAGGATTTCTATTTCAAGAAATGGCGTCTGGGTTTCTATTTCGACATACAGAATGTGTTCAACAGCAGTCTGAAACAGCCGGATGCGTGGATCAGTACCGGAGAGATTGTCAATCCGGACGCCCCGAAGGAAGAGCAACGCTACCGCCTGAAACCGATCAAGATGGAAAGTGGCAATCTGGTGCCGACACTCGGACTGACGGTGGAGTTCTGAAAAAGATTGTGATAAAATGAAAAAGTCATTGTGATGATTTTGGAAAATCATCACAATGACTTTTAAGAATAAAGAAAAGGATTACTTCTTATTCTTGTTGACCATGGCGTCGATAACCGCTACAGCCGTAAGGTTCACGATGTCGCGTACAGAGCTTTCAAAGTCTGTAAAGTGGATCGGTTTGTTCAATCCCATCTGGATCGGTCCGATAAATTCGGTTCCTTCTTCGGCCATAGTCTGCAATAGCTGATAAGCTGCATTGGCAGAAGACAGGTTCGGGAATACCAGAGTATTGACCTCCTTGCCGGTGAGACGGGTGAACGGATACTTCTGGTCGCGCAGCTTGTTGTTCATGGCGAACTTCACCTGCATCTCGCCGTCGATCGGCAATTCCGGATATTGGGCCTGCATGTATTCGATGGCCTTGTGCACGGTAGCCGGGCTTCCGATCTGGTCAGAACCGAAGTTTGAGTAAGACAGCATGGCAATGACCGGCTCATGGTTGAAGAAATGTACCTTGTCGGCAGCCAGACGGGCCACGTCAATTAGTGTTTCTGTGTCCGGATGACGGTTGATCAGCGTATCGGCCAGGAAGAAGGTTCCCTTCTTGGAGTTGATGATATGCATGGTGCCGAAGTGATTGTATTCCGGCTGGATGCCGATCACTTCCTTGGCCACCTTGATGGTATTGGAGTACTTGGTATACAGACCGGTGATGAAGGCATCTGCCTCTCCTGTTTCCACCATCATCATACCAAAGTAGTTGCGCTCGTACATCTTGTCGATCGCTTCGTCCAGCGTATATCCTGCTCTCTGGTTCTTTTCAGTCAAAATCTTGGCATAACGCTCTCTTCTCTCAGACTCACGGTCGTGACGCAGATTGACAATCTCAATGCCTTCCAGATTCAGATCCAGCTCGTTGGCCAGATTCTGGATGCGCTCTTCGTTACCCAGAATAATCGGGAAGCAGATGCCTTCGGCCTTAGCCTCTACGGCAGCCTTCAGCATGTTCGGGTGTGTACCCTCGGCAAACACTACGCGCTGCGGGCTTCTCTTGGCCAGAGCGTGCAGCTGGCGGGTCAGTTTGGATTCGTAACCCATCAGTTCTTTCAGCTTCTGCTTGTACTCATCCCAGTTGGAGATGGTCTTGCGGGCCACACCAGACTCGATGGCTGCCTTGGCAACTGCCATAGATACTTCGGTGATGAGGCGTGGGTCTACCGGTTTCGGAATGAAATATTTCGGACCGAAGGTGAGACGGTGTTCGTGGTAAGCCTCGTTTACGGCATCCGGAACCGGCTGTTTGGCCAGGTTGGCGATAGCACGTACGGCGGCCAGCTTCATCTCTTCGTTGATGGCGGTGGCACTGGTGTCCAACGCGCCGCGGAAGATATATGGGAATCCGATTACGTTGTTAATCTGGTTCGGATAGTCAGAACGTCCTGTAGCGATCAATACGTCCGGGCGTGAAGCAACGGCATCTTCGTAAGAGATTTCAGGCACCGGATTGGCCAGCGCGAAGACAATAGGCGACGGAGCCATACTGCGCACCATGTCCTGGCTCAGCACATTGCCGCGTGACAGGCCCAAGAATACGTCGGCATCCTTGATGGCCTCTTCCAGAGTATGGATATCTGTACGGCTGGTGGCAAAGTAACGCTTCTGCTCGTTCAGGTCTGTTCTGTCCTGAGAAATGACTCCCTTGCTGTCCAGCATCACGATATTCTCCAGGCGTGCACCGAGAGAGATATACAGCTTGGTGCAGGAAACAGCCGATGCACCGGCACCGTTGACCACAATCTTTACATCCTCTATTTTCTTTCCGGCCACCTCGAGGGCGTTCAGCAGTCCGGCACTGGAAATGATGGCCGTACCGTGCTGGTCGTCGTGCATCACCGGGATGTCCAGTTCCTCTTTCAGGCGACGTTCGATTTCAAAGCACTCAGGAGCCTTGATGTCTTCCAGATTGATACCTCCGAAGGTAGGAGCAATGGCCTTGACAGCCTGGATGAACTTCTCCGGATCTTTCTCGTTCACTTCGATGTCGAACACATCGATTCCGGCATAGATCTTGAAGAGCAGTCCTTTTCCTTCCATCACCGGTTTGCCGGCCAGAGCACCGATATCGCCCAGTCCGAGCACGGCTGTACCGTTGGAAATAACGGCCACGAGGTTTCCTTTGGCGGTGTACTTATAGGCGTCTTGCGGATTCTTTTCAATTTCCAGACAAGGTTCTGCCACGCCCGGAGAATAGGCCAGCGAGAGATCCTGTTGTGTGCTATAAGGCTTTGTCGGTACCACTTCTATTTTTCCGGGTTTTCCCTGGCAGTGGTAGTTCAGAGCCATTTCTTTTGTAATTTTAGTCATTGTGTATGTATTTTAATCTTGATGTTTAGTTCTCTGCAAAGATATAAATAAAATCTGTTCATCGGCTATGGAATATTATAAAAACCCCGTGGTCTGCTGATTTTGTTTATTTGTTTCGGAAAACCTTGACAGGTTTCATGAATTTTCTGTATGTTTGTATTTAGAATCAAACGTAAAGGAATATGTTGGTAAAGATTTATCCGGAGAACCCGAATCCGCGTGAGGTGGACCGGGTGGTAAAAGTGTTGCGTGATGGCGGACTGATCATTTATCCTACGGATACGGTCTATGCTATCGGTTGTGATGCATTGAATGTGCGTGCCGTGGAGCGCATCTGTAAGATGAAAGGCGTAAATCCCCAGAAGAGTAACCTGTCCATTATCTGTTCCGATTTCTCGAATCTGAGCGAATATGCACGGGTGAGCAATGCTGCCTACAAACTGATGAAACGCAATCTGCCCGGGCCGTTTACTTTTATTCTGCCCACCAGCAGCCGTCTGCCCAAAATCTATAAGGACCGTAAGGAGGTGGGAGTGCGTGTGCCCGACAATAACATCATCCTGACTCTGGTCCGCGAGTTGGGTAACCCCATTCTGACCATGTCGGTACACGATGATGACGAGGTTGTGGAGTATTCTACCGATCCGGAACTGATACATGAGAAGTACCAGCAGGAAGTGGATCTGGTGATTGACGGTGGTTATGGGGCACTGGAGCCTTCAACGGTGGTCAGCTGCCTGGATGATGATTTTGAGATTGTGCGTCAGGGCAAGGGAGAATTGCTCTGAGCCTGGCGTCCGAAAATAGGAAACCCTCCTTCGAGGCCGTTGTCGGTTCGAAGGAGGGTTTATTTTGTCAATGTTTAGGAGAACTCTTCTCCCAGTTTCATTTGAGCGTCTGTCATCATGCGTCTCAGGGCTGCGGCATCGTTTCTGGGGCAAATCATCAGGACATTGCCTTCTTCGGCTACCACAAAGTTGTTTAGTCCGTCGATGACGGCCACACGGCCCTTAGGCAGGCACACGATATTTCCGGTACTGTTATAGAGCAGAGCCTTGCTGTCCATGAGCACATTGTCCTGCGGCTTGCAGCACTGGGCATCGTCGTGAAGAGAATTCCAGTTGCCTAGGTCGGCCCAACCGAATCCGCAGATTTGCAGGCATACATTCTCGCTTCTTTCCAGAATACCGTAGTCGAGCGACAGGTTCGGCAGGGCAGAGAAATGTTCCGGGATGCAGGCCGACAAGTCCTTTTGTGCGTCCGGAGTGCAGGCAATCAGGTCCTGAATGTATTCCGGAGCTACATCGTGAATGGAGTGGAGCATGGTTTTTACGTTCCACAGGAACAGTCCGGTGTTCCAATAGAACTCACCGCTTTCCATAAACATCCGTGCAAATTCCAGTTCTGGTTTTTCTGTGAAAGACTTCACGCGGGCAAAATGAGGTTCCTTCATGGTTTCTCCTGCCTGAATGTAACCATATCCGGTGTCGGGGCGTGTGGGCTTTACACCCATGGTGAGGAGCATGTCATGCTCGCTGACAAAGTCCAGTCCGTTGAGAATGTCCTGCTGGAACACCTCTTCTTTCAGAATCAGCTGATCGGCCGGAGTCACCACAATGCTGGCTTCGGGGTTCAGATGAGCGATATAGGCTGTGGCCCATGCCACACTGGGCAGCGTGTTTCTTCGGATCGGTTCCGTGAGAATCTGGGTCGGATTCAGCTCCGGCAGTTGCTCACATACCAGGTCTTTATAGTCAACATTGGTAGATACATAAATATTCTGTGCTGGGATGATTTTGGCAAACCGGTCGTATGTTTGTTGCAACAAGGTTCTTCCGGTGCCAAACAGGTCCAGAAACTGTTTCGGCTTATTGTGACGGCTAACCGGCCACAAGCGGCTTCCGATACCACCGGCCAGAATGACGCAATAATACTTTTCCATAATTATGTATTGTTTAATCGGTTTCTGATTATTCTATTGCTAAGGTAGGGTTTATTTGTGAGCTTTACAAGAAATGCCCCGGATAAAAAGCCAAAAATATATGAATTATAATAATTCCATTCTTCTTGTTTTTCAGACAAAAGGAAAAAAACGCGGATAAATTTTGCAGTGTATTAAAAAAGTATTATCTTTGCAATCGAAATCGAAAAGATGCCCAGATGGCGGAATAGGTAGACGCGCTGGTCTCAAACACCAGTGGGGAAACCCATCCCGGTTCGATCCCGGGTCTGGGTACACGGAAAGCTAAGTATTGAAATTCAATGCTTAGCTTTTTTCTTTTTATCCCCATCTCTCAAAAATAAAGTCCTTAGACCGTCTGTTTCCCCCCTCCGTCACAGGTTTGTAAGGCCCGAAGCAGACATTTCTGCCAGAAACTATACCAAAAAGCTATATAAACTTACATTCTGAATGATAAAATAAATAAAACTGAGCGTTTTTTTTGTTTTTCAGACTAATTAATGTTATTTTTGCAATCGACTAGGTCAATATCCTGGTCAAATATACTTGAGATTAAAGAAAGAAGCGTTATGCTTATCTTGTAAGTTGAAAACCTGAGAATCTTTCAATAGTGTACAAAGATAGCATAGTGGTTCTCACGCTATAGCGTGGGCTGCTATTGTTGCATCTGTACACAGGGTTTTCTCAGGACCTCAACTTTAGGTGCCAATTTGCAGTTCCACGCTTCGTGGTTCTTGCAAATTCCCCTTTTACAATAAAAACCGTGCACCTGAAGTTTCACATAGACCATAAGAAACGATTAGGAAAGTATAATCTGATGTATAACATCGATGTAGGAAAGCAACACAAACAAGACACGCACCTTTATTCAATCTCATTTTACAAAGAAGAAAGAGCAACTCTGTTCAGTTCACACCCTGAAGAGAGTTGCCTTTTTCTTTTATCTTCACTGACTGGCAGAAGCAGAAACACAACAAGAAAAAATGATGGGAAATACCTATCATAACTATTAACCTCACAATTCGGAAGGAAAAAAGCCCAAAAACATAAGGATAGCAAAAAAGAAGGCGCAGAAACAAGATATACTTAACAATCGAAGCTTGCCGAGGATTTTTAACCGGATAAATTTCCGCAATTGAAAGATATGCTATACTTTTGCAGCCCGAAAGTAAAAAGATGTTTTTAGACCTTATTTAAGTATTAGTTATGGTTAAGCAATGTACAATTCTGTTTGGATGTCTTGCTGCCGGTGATTTCTTAGTATGGATAACAGGAATAAAACTTCCCGGCAGCATTATCGGAATGTTGCTGCTCACGGCAATTCTCCAAATGGGATGGATAAAATTGGAATGGATTAAGGGTATTTCGGACTTTCTGGTCAGCAATCTGGGATTCTTTTTCGTCCCCCCCGGCGTAGCGCTGATGCTTTATTTTGATGTCATCGCAGCCGAATTCTGGCCGATTGTCATCGCTACGATTGTCAGTACCATATTAGTATTAGTTGTAACCGGCCACGTGCATCAATGGGTAAGAAAACATGGAATTCCTAAACGATAACTTTTTCATCATCGCACTGACTTTTGGTGTGTATTATGCAGCCAAGAAACTGCAGGCTTATACCGGATGGGTTATTTTAAATCCGATTCTGGTAGCCATTCTGGTTTTGATCGGTATCCTGAAACTTACCGGTATTTCTTATGAGAGTTACTCAAAGAGTGCCTCCATCATCGACTTCTGGCTCAAACCGGCCATCGTTGCTCTGGGAGTACCTCTTTATCTGCAACTGAAAAGCATCAAGCGCCAGCTGGTGCCCTTATTGGTTTCGCAACTGGTGGGATGCGTGGTAGGTATCGTTTCTGTGGTGCTCACCGCCAAATGGCTGGGGGCCTCAAAAGAAATTATTGTGTCATTGGCTCCGAAATCGGTAACTACCCCTATTGCCATGGAAGTTACCCAATCGCTTGGCGGTATTCCTTCGCTTACGGCTGCCATTGTCGTAATTGTAGGACTCTTTGGTGCCGTCTGCGGTTTCAAGCTGCTACAAGTGGGAAGGGTAAAAAGCCCCATCGCCCAAGGATTGAGTATGGGAACAGCCTCTCATGCAGTAGGAACTTCCAAAGCTATGGAGTACGGACGGAAATATGGTGCCTATGCCAGCCTGGGCTTAATCCTGAACGGATTGCTCACCGCCATATTGGCTCCGGTAGTATTGCATCTGATGGGAATCGTATAATAGCTTCTATTCATAAAAACCAAAATCGGGACGGTCTGTAACATACAGCAACCGTCCCGATTTTGGTTTATTCTCTGACGCGAAGGCTTACTCCAGCCAATCGCGAATCTCGTCTTTCCACTGACAATAAGGATGAACACGCATGCAGGAATTATAGAAGCGACGGTCGCCAGTGACCTCACGCCCCAAAAACGACGGACGCGCAAAAGGCTCATCGGCAGACTCCAGTTCCACCTCAGCCAATACCAGTCCTTCATTCTCGCCATAAAACTCATCTACCTCAAACACATGTCCTTCATAAGGCACCAGATAGCGGGTCTTGTCAATAATTCCCGGTTCACAAATCTTCATCAGGTCGTGCGCGTCCTGAAGAGAAATCTCCTTTTCAAATTCGTAACGCACCAGACCACCCTGATCCGACGGTCCCTTTATTGTCAGATAACCTTTCTCGTCACGGATTCTCACACGCACGGTGCGCCCTTTCATGCTTGAGATATACCCTTGCATGATACGGCTTGAAGAAGAGGCCTGCTCTTTAAATGAGCCCTTGACCAGAAACTTACGCTCTATCTCAAAATGCATTTCCTACAATTGAAAAGGCAATCAGACTCAAGATGCACAACAAAATCAGTACACCGATCAGAGACCGGATTACACGTTTGCCCTGCTGCTCCTGCAACTCTGCACGATGAGCAGCTTTCTTTCTTCTTTTCTCACTCATACGGCTATCCGTTTAAAAGGTTTATACATTCTCCTCGCCGGCAAACTCCATCAGGTATGCCTTGATGAAGCCGTCGATCTTTCCGTCCATCACGCCGTTGACGTCTGAAGTCTGGAAATTCGTCCGGTGATCTTTTACCCGGCGGTCATCAAACACGTAGCTTCGTATCTGACTGCCCCACTCGATCTTTTTCTTTCCTGCCTCAATCTTGGCCTGGGCAGCCTTACGCTTCTGCAAGGCACGGTCGTAGAGCTGTGATTTCAAAAGACGCATGGCGTTCTCACGGTTCTCCAGCTGCTTACGGCTCTCGGTATTCTCAATGAGGATTTCTTCTTCCTCGCCGGTATCGGGATCTACATACTGGTAACGCAAGCGCACACCGGTTTCCACCTTGTTGACGTTCTGTCCTCCGGCACCACCGGAACGGAACAGGTCCCAAGACACTTTGGACGGATCTACATAAATCTCTATCGTATCATCAACCAAAGGAGTAACGAACACAGAAGCGAACGAGGTCATGCGCTTTCCCTGAGCATTATAAGGCGATACACGCACCAGACGGTGCACTCCGTTCTCAGACTTGAGATAGCCATAGGCAAACTCACCTTCAATCTGCATGGTAACCGTCTTGATTCCGGCTTCATCACCGTCCTGCAAGTTGCTGATCGTACATTTATAACCGTGTGCTTCGGCCCAACGCATATACAGACGCATCAGCATGGAAGCCCAGTCCTGACTCTCGGTTCCTCCTGCTCCGGAGTTGATTTTCAACACGGCATCCATAGAATCTTCTTCCTGACGCAGCATGTTGCGCAACTCCAGATCTTCCAGAGCGCTTATCGCCTTGGAATAGGCTTCGTCAACCTCTTCCTCGGTGACCATCTCTTCTTTATAGAAATCAAATGCCAGTTCCAGTTCATCGGCCAGCGTCTTCACTTCGTTGTATCCTTCAATCCATTTCTGCAGACCTTTGACTTTCTTCATCTGCTCTTCGGCGGCCTTGGCATCATCCCAGAAACCCGGGGCCTGTGTTCTCAGCTGTTCTTCCTCTACCTGCACCTTCTTGTTCTCGATATCCAGATACCGATACAGGGCGGCAGTACGTTCTTTTACATTCTTCAGTTGATCAATGGTTATCATAAATAAAAAAGCTTTTCTATATGCAAAGATAACGAATATTCATTACCCTGATATAGAAAAGCCTGACTTTTTATTTTTTAGCTGCCGCTACTCGGCATACATGGCATCAATCTGCTCCTTATAGTTGATGTTGATCACAGAACGTTTCACTTTCAGCGTGTTGGTCAACTCACCTTTTTCCATGCTGAACGGCTCCGGAAGAATGGTGATACGCTTAACCTGCTCGTAATGGGCAAACTCCTGCTGCAAGGTGTTGATACGCCCCATCAGTACCCGCATAATCTCTTCCTTGGCACATAAATCTGCCATATCAGTGTACTGGATATCCTTCTTGGCGGCGAACTCCTTCAGTACATTATACTCGGGTACAATCAGAGCCGATACAAACTTACGCTGGTCGGCAATGACCACTATCTGATCAATAAAACGATCTACCACCAGTTTGGATTCTATCATCTGAGGAGCTATATACTTGCCGTTCGAAGTCTTGAACAAGTCTTTGATACGCTCAGTCAGATAAAGTTCTCCATCCTTCAGATAGCCGGCATCCCCAGTATGGAACCAGCCGTCGGCGTCAATGGCATTCCGGGTGGCCTCTTCCTTCTTATAATACTCTCGGGTAATTGATTTTCCGCGTAACAGGATTTCATTCTGTTCGCCGATTTTAAGCTCCACGCCATCTATCACACGTCCTACGGAACCAATGGTCTTCACCTTACCCAGCCAGTCGCACGATACGGTTGCGGTAGACTCAGTCAGCCCGTAACCGGCCACCATACGGATACCGGCAGAATGCACGAACTCTTCAATCACCGGAGGAATAGCTGCTCCTGCTGTCGGGAAGAAGTTGGCACGCTCCAGTCCCAAGGTCTTTTTCAAGAGAGCAATTACGGTCTTCTCAAAAAATGCATAGCGCAAACGAAGCGGCAGCGGTGCCGGAATATTGCGCAACTTATATTTCACATTATATTCTTTTCCTACACGCAAAGCTTCATGCAGCAACTTGCGCTGCATCGGGTTGCTATGACGGATTTTTTCCTGTACTCCCGCATACACCTTCTCCCAAAAACGAGGCACAGCACACATACAGGTCGGGTGCACCTCCTGCAAAGATTGAAGAATGTCTACCGGACGCAGATTTATAGCCAACTGCACGCCTTCTGCAATACCCAGATACGACCATGCACGCTCAAAAACATGAGTGAAAGGCAAAAAGTTCAGGAACACATCCTCTTCCGTAAGACTCAGCACCCGATCATTGGCCTGTATTCCGCAATGATACATCAAATGCGTGAGTACAACACCTTTACTGTCTCCCGTTGTACCGGAAGTATAAAGAATATTGGCCTTATCTGCCAGACAGGCAGTCTGGCTTCGCTCCTCAACTTCTTTCTGATGAGGTAAATTCTCTCCCAAAGCCAGGAATTCATCAAAATAAATAGACACCTGATCCTGCGGATTCTTCACTACCGCACGGTCAAAGATGATGAGTTTCTGCAATGTATCACACAAAGGCATCACCCGAAAAGCAATGTCATACTGATACTGCTCTCCTACAAAAATATAGCGGATTGAAGCATCGTGCACCATGTACTTGACTTGCGCCTCAGAACTTGTTGCATAGAAAGGTATTGTCACTCCACGTATTCCATAGGCACCGAAATCCACAAACAGACACTCTGGTTTGTTCTGCGAAAAGACAGCGATATTTTCCTGAACCTCCACCCCCAGAGCCAAAAATGCGTTCGACACTTTTCTAACTGTTTCGGAGAAAGCATTCCATGAAATCGGAATCCACTTGTTCTGATCGTAGTCCCTGTAAGACAAGGCCGTACGCTCACCATATTTTTTTGCCTGTTCGTGAACCAGAACAGCAAAAGGACTCATGTTTACCATAACTTCAGTTTTTTCACTTCACAAAGATATACTTTTAACTGAATTTTACGCATAAGAATTCTAAAAAAATTTATCTATTTTTTTTATTCATTATATCTTTGTTCAAATAATGATGGATTTATGATGATAGATACAGATTTTTTGACGCAAGAAGCAGTAGAACTGCTGAGCGACCTGATCCGAACCCCGTCGATAAGTCGGGAAGAAACCCAGGCCGCAGACTTATTGGAAGGATTTATTCAGAGTAATGGCATCGAGACAACTCGCGACGGAAATAACATCTGGTGCATGGCGCCGTCGTACGATTATCGGAAGCCAACCTTACTTTTAAACTCACATATTGACACCGTAAAACCGGTAAGCACCTGGAAAAGAGACCCATTTGAGGCAACTCTTGAAAAAGGCCGCCTATACGGACTGGGAAGTAACGATGCCGGTGCCAGCCTGGTGTCCCTCTTACAGGTCTTTCGTGAGCTTTCCAAACAGAACCAGCCCTATAACCTGATATTCCTGGCCTCAGCCGAAGAAGAGGTTTCGGGCAAGAACGGTATTGAAAAAATCTTACCACAACTTCCTCCCATTCATGTGGCTTTGGTAGGAGAACCCACACAGATGCAACCGGCTGTAGCCGAGAAAGGACTGATGGTATTGGACGTCACGGCATACGGCAAGTCCGGACACGCCGCTCGAAACGAAGGAGTCAATGCCATCTACAAAGCTCTGGAAGACATTCAATGGTTCAAGGATTATCAGTTTGCCGAACAATCGGAATTATTGGGACCGGTCAAGATGAGTGTGACCGTCATTCAGGCCGGAACACAGCACAATGTCGTGCCGGATCAGTGCCACTTTATCGTGGACATACGCAGCAATGAGAAATATAGCAATGAGGAAATCTTCAAGACAGTCTGCAAACACATCAAAAGCGAAGCCAAGGCACGTTCATTCCGCCTGAACTCTTCATCCATTGCCTTGGAGCATCCGATTATCCGAAAAGCAACGGATATGGGAAAGAAACCTTTCGGATCACCGACTCTTTCCGATCAGGCACTCATGAAATTTCCTTCCCTGAAAATGGGACCGGGGGCTTCATCCCGTTCGCATACGGCTGATGAATATATTGAAATCAAAGAAATCCGCGATGCGATACAGACCTATTATGACCTGCTCAACGGACTGGATATAAGCAGATAGGGAGCTTCCCTATCTGCCAATCCATTGTTCAGGATTCAATTTATTGCGTTCCTTACGCAACTGGAAATGCAGTACACACTTTCCGGCTCCATCCTCTGCTATTGCTCCGATGAGGTCGCGTGTACGTACCGTCTGCCCATTGCGTACAATAACGCTTGAGAGATTACAATATACCGAAATGTAATTACCATGACGGATCAACACATTGTAGGTTCCTCCATACTGGAACACCGCAGTCACTTCACCGTCAAAAATAGCACGGGCACGGGCACCCTTCTGCCCGATGTAGTTCGTACCTTTATTATCCAGACGCACATTCTTCAGCCCCGGAACATTATAGGTTCCGAAATGTCCCGAAATCATATAACTTCCGGTTATCGGCACCGGCAAACGTCCTTTATTCTTTTCGAAATTACTGCTCAGCGCATTATCAACCGGAGTACGCCATGCTCCGGCGGCAATATCTGCTTTTTTCTCCGAAACCGTTTTCTTGTCACGCGATTTCGTCTTTTTCTTTTGCGCGGCACGCGCCTGTGCTTTGCGGGCAGCCTCTTCGGCAGCCTTACGTTTGCGTTCCGCTTCGGCCGCAGCCCGGCGACGGGCCTTCTCAATCTCTTCGGCAATCACAGCGTCAATCTTACGGTCCAGTTCGGCCAGTTCCTTCTGCTGGCGGTTGATCTGGTCAACCAGTATTTTTTCGTGCTTCTGCAAACCGGCCACAACTTCCTTCTGCTGTTGTTGCTGTTCAATCAAAAGTTTGCGCTGCTGCAATGTCTCGCGTACCAGAGCAGCCATCTCTCCTTTTGCCGTCAGCAACTTGCCTTTATCAGCCAACAACGCTTTCTGCTTCTGCTGAATCTGTACCCCCAATGCATTCTGGTATTTGGCATATTCGCGGGCATAACGGGCTCGCCGATACATTTGAGTGACACTTTTTGCCGAAAAGATAAAGATCAGCGGACTCTGTACCGCCTGATTGGTACGGGCATACAACAATGACTGTTTATAGCGTTTCTTTACCTTCTCCAAATTCTCTTCCTGGGTCCGAATCTGCTGTTCCAGTGTTGTAATGCGTTGATCTACATTGGCTATTTTCTGTTCCATTTCATTGATGTAACGCAAACGGCTCTCCAGCTGCACATCAATAAAGTTTATGGTCTTGATTTTGGTATCGACATCTTTGCGGGTACGGTTCAGTTCTGTCTTTGACTGATTCATCTTTTTCTGTACCTCAGTCTTCTTTACCTTCAATGCCTTCACACGGGCACTGTTCTGTGCCGCAACATACCCCGGCAACAAGACCATCCCCCAAAGCAACAACTTCGTTTTATCCATTACATCTGCAATAATTTCTTAAACAAAGTAGAAGGATCCACGCGCTTATACTTGCCTTCGGGAATCTCCGTCAGTGACCAATCTGAATTATTCCGGATATTAGACAAACTCATAATCGCCTTGATCTCTTTTCCCATGCCCGATGCACTCATCTGCATTTTATCAGGAATACCACTGCCGTCAAAGTGCAGATAATGCCAGTCAAAACTCTGGCCTGCATTCTGAGGAGCGGCAATGTGCGTATTCAGCAACAGGTTTCCTTCCGGCTTTACAGCAAACTGCAAGGTAAACAGAGACACTTCCTTGGCAATCAGATACAGCAATCCGTTCTTCTTCTCCACCGTAAAGTCCTGATCCGTCAAAACACTCTTTTTTCCGGGTACAAACAACTCATTCCAGAACAGAGCCTGCAGAGAATAAAAATCCAGGCCGCTGCGTTTCAGGAAATCCACATCCCGATAAGCCGCCTTGACATACTGTTTTCCCATACGGTCGAGCACCAGCATATAGTCCGGAGTAAACTCAACACGTCCCACTTCCATAAAAAAAGCAGAAACAGACATCTGTATGGCCTCATCCTTCTTCATTTTCAGATTTCCGCCTACAGTAACTCCCTTGCCTCCCATCTGCAGTTCCAATGAAAGCTTGGCCGTCAGCGGCCGGCTGGACTCTACCTTTTTACCATTCAGAACACTGACAATCTGCTCGGTGCGGGCTGTGCTTTCCGGAGTAACGTCCGTAATACTCTTGGTAGAACGACAGGAAGACAGCAACATTGCCAGGCACACCACCGTGCCTGCGATATATTTATTCCAACTCATGGTGCTATGTATTTTTTCTGTTTGATTTTCTGTTCCAGCAAATCGGAAGCTCCGTCCAGCTGACTGGCCTTTTTCCAATATTCCAAAGCCTTGTCGGGTTCCTCACAATGGAAATAGATGTCTCCGGCATGTTCCAGCACACCTCCATTGATTGATTCACGGTTTTCCTTATCCTTATCCGTCTGGGGTTCCTTATCGTAGTAGGCAACAATCTTATCCATATAAATCTTTGCCTCCGCATATTTCCCCTTCAGGAAAAGAATCCAGGCATAAGTATCCAGATAAGTCACGTTGTCCGGCTCGGCCTGTACTGTCTTATAACTCATTTCCTGAGCCTTGTCCAAATCCTTGTTCTCAAGCGACAGGAAATACGCATAATTGTTCAATGCGCCCAGATTATTGTCCTTATATACCAAAGCCGAGTCATAAGCCGCATAAGCCTTCTCGTTCTGATTCTGTTCGTGATAGAGATCGCCCAGAATGCTATACATGTCCGACACCATACCTTCATCTCCCGGTGCCTTTTCCTGCCGCAATCCCAGTTCAAAAGTCTCGATGGCCTGCTTCTGCTCATCCAACTGATAATGAGAAAGACCTTTATAATAATAAAATACCAGCATATCGGGATAATACTGCACTCCCTTCTGGCACAAGCGAATCAGTCCCTGAAAATCCTGCTTCTTGATATTAATCATGATCAGTTCCTGCAAGGCCAGCTTGTTGTCGGGTTCCAGCTCCAATACCTTATTCAAGGTGACGGCAATAGAATCCTTACTGTCTTTCTTTACGGTCTGATAGGCCGCATACATCATCCACATGTCGGCACCCGAGCGCGGATCGGCCAACAGTCTTTGGAAAGTAGCCCGCACCTGGGCACTGTGTACACTGTCCTGCGGCTGCTGGCTGACATAATCCTTCATCACCCGCAGTCTGGTAGATGCGTCCGTAGCCTCCCCAAAGAGCAGACGGTCCAGATTAGCCTGATACAAGGAGTCATCCTTAATGGTCTGTGCATAGTCCATCAGTGCCAGACGCAAAGTCTGGTTGTCCGGTTCCTTCTGTTCCACCTCGTCGAATATCTGCTTGGCCTTGTCCAATTCGCCGTTAGACATATATTGGGTGGCCAGCACAACCTGATAGGACAAATCATTGGGAAATTCATTGGCCAAAGCCTGCAATTCGGCATAAGCCTTGTCCTTTTCCTTAAGCTGCATATACATCCAGTACTTGTCCATAGAGATTTGCAGGTTCTTTCCTTCCAGAGTCTCTATACGGTTCAGCACATCAATGGCCTGCGTGTACTTCTTGTCATTCTGATACAGGCTCACCAAGCGCATCAACACATCCGAACGCTTCGGATTCAGGCGCATCATTTCTTCCAGACAAGTCTGCGCCTTGCCCCACTCGCTGCGGCTCAGATAGAATCCGGAGAGCATTTCGCGATACCAGATATTATCGGGTTCGAGCGCGGCGGCACGCTCCAGATACTGCACTCCAAGACTGTCGTTCTGCATGTAAATGGCATACAAGCCAAGGTCATACAAAGCCTCGCCCGATTTCGGATTCAGATCCAGGCAATACTGCAACAGAGTATAGGCCGCGTCGTGATTGCCCAGAATCTTCTGCTTTACGGCTTCGGTATAATAATAGTCATACTGACGGTTATCGTAAGGAGACGGCGGTGTTTCTACAGCCACACTCTTACGGGCAGCCCCACAGGCAGCCATCAAGACGGCCAGGCCACAGCCCAGCATCATCTTTCCCAAATAAAAATATATTTTCTTCACTTGATTATTTTTGTCCTGAATGTCCGAATCCCCCTTCTCCACGCTCTGTTTCCTCCAAGGAGTCCACCGGCTTCCAACGAGCCTGCTCATAGCGTGCGATCACCATTTGTGCAATGCGCTCTCCATCCTGAATGACGAAAGGCTCCTGCGACAAGTTTATCAGAATAATGCCGATTTCTCCACGATAATCGGCATCGATGGTGCCCGGAGAATTCAGCACGGTTATTCCTTTCTTCAAAGCCAGTCCGCTGCGGGGACGTATCTGCGCCTCTGTTCCGGCCGGCAAGGCGATATACAGTCCGGTAGGAACCAGACAACGCTGCATCGGCTGCAAAACAATCGGTTCGTCCAGATTTGCCCGGATATCCATGCCGGCAGACTGCAAGGTGGCATATTCCGGAAGCGGATGATGAGACTTATTAATGACTTGTATTTCCATAACTTATTCCATATTTATCTTATAGATGCAAAATTAGGTATTTCCATAGAATAAACGGTTGTTTTTTCCGGGGAAAAGTCGTTTTCATTCTCTTTTTACATTACTTTTGCATATCAATCAATTCAGACAAAATGCCTATGAAATGGGAACAACTCATATCCAACAAACGTTTAGGACTGGAAGAGCTCCACTTGAAAAGAAAAGATGACCGCACGGAATTCCAGCGCGACTACGACCGCCTCATCTTCTCTGCTCCGTTCCGCCGGCTGCAGAACAAAACCCAGGTATTTCCGCTCCCCGGAAATATCTTTGTGCACAACCGGCTGACTCACAGTCTGGAGGTATCCAGTGTGGGACGTTCTTTAGGAAACGACTGCGCCCGGATGCTGATTGAAAAGCATCCCGAACTGCAAGATACCCATGTAACGGAGCTGGGAGCCATTGTATCGGCAGCCTGTCTGGCTCACGATCTGGGCAACCCTCCTTTCGGTCATTCGGGCGAAGAGGCCATAGGCACTTTCTTCAGTGAGGGAAACGGTCAATGGCTGCAGACCTATCGGGATAAGCTGGACCCTGCCGGACTGAGCGAGAAGCAATGGAATGACCTGATTCATTTTGAAGGCAATGCCAATACCTTCCGACTGCTGACCCATCATTTCAACGGGCGTCGTCCGGGCGGTTTCGTCATGACCTACACCACACTGGCTTCAATTGTAAAATACCCCTACTCCTCATCGCTGGCCGGGAATCATCGTAAATTCGGTTTCTTTGAAAGCGAACAGAAAGACTTTCTCAAGATAGCCCGCGAACTGGGCCTGCTTCAGAAAGACAGTCCCGAAGGCACCCTGAGTTTTGTCCGTCACCCTCTGGTATATCTTGTAGAGGCCGCAGACGACATCTGCTATCAGATTATGGATATAGAAGACGCTCACAAACTGAAGATTCTCAGCACAGAAGAAACCCAGCAGCTACTGCTGGCCTTCTTTACCGAAGAGCGTCAG